>Ga0308411_10000007_pt1 | contig 97427 bp, 83 predicted proteins | sample HotsprottomLayer_2_FD_203530 | JGI IMG/M metagenome (GOLD analysis project Ga0308411, IMG submission 203530) | Hot spring phototrophic mat microbial communities from Octopus Spring, Yellowstone National Park, Wyoming, United States -... | ecosystem: Environmental > Aquatic > Thermal springs >... | reverse complement strand
TCTAACAAAAGGGAGGATGTTAATTATATTCCTTTGTCGATGAGAGCTCTTGCTCCTCAGGAAGCTAAGCAGCCGGTGATGCAGAATATGCTTTTACTTGGTGCAGCAGTGAAAATTTTGAATCTTGATAAGTCAATTTTGGACGATATAATAAGAAAGTCTTTTGGTAAGAAAGGTGAGGAGATAGCTAATGCGAACATAAATGTCATTAATGCTGGGTATAACAATGTCAGTACTGTTTCGGATTTTAACTTAGTTAAGCAGGATAAGAAATATTATGTTATAACAGGTAACTATTCTGTTGCTGTTGGTGCTACTTTAGCGGGATGTAAGTTTTATTCTGCTTATCCTATGACTCCTGCTTCGTCTATATTACACTGGTTTGTAGCTAATGCTAAAAAGTACGGTATAGTTGTTAAGCAGGCTGAAGATGAGATTGCAGCTATAAACATTGCTATAGGAGCGGGATTTGCCGGTGCTAGAGCAATGACGGGTACATCTGGTGGTGGTTTCTCTCTCATGACTGAGGCTATAGGTTCAGCTGGTATGACAGAGACACCTGTTGTAATTATAAACTCTATGAGAGGAGGTCCCTCTACAGGTTTGCCTACAAAGACTGAACAAGGAGATCTCTTCCAGGCATTAGGAGCTTCTCAAGGAGAGTATCCGAAGGCTATACTTGCCCCGAAGGACCCAGTAAGTGCGTTTTATATGATTGCTGAAGCTTTCAACCTAGCCGAAAGATATCAGATACCTGTGATATTCCTCATAGATTTCTTGCTTTCAAATGGCTACTATGGTATACTATCTGATGAGCTTGACCCATCAAAGATAAAGATAGACAGAGGTGAAATATTAGAACATGTCAATGGTGATGGGTACCTTAGGTATAAGGTAACTGAAACGGGTGTTTCACCTAGAGTTCTTCCTGGAACGAAGGGTGTGTATTATGTTGCTGCAACGGATGAACATGATGAAGACGGTGTGCTAATAAGCGATATATACACAGATGAAGCAAAAAGAAAGAAAATGATGGATAAGAGGATGAGGAAGATGAACTACATTGTTAAGGACTTTCATCTTCCAGTTGTTGAGGGAGATTCAAATTCTGATGTTACCTTATTAGGTTGGGGTTCTACTTATGGAGTAATTAGGGAAGTAAAAGAATTATTGCAGAAAGAGGGGATAAAGGTTAATCATGTCCATGTTGAGTATATATACCCTGTTAATAAAGAAATCGCTGACATATTGTCGAAGAGCAAAAAATTAATATCTATTGAAAACAACTATACTTCTCAATACACAAAATTACTTAGGATGGAGACAGGGTTTGAGGTACAGAATAAGATAGTTAAGTATGATGGTGAGCCTTTCACACCTTTATATCTTTTAAAAGAAGTAAAGAGATACTTATAGATAGGAGGTATATTTATGGCTACGGTAGATATAAAAAAGTTTCAGGTTAATTTGAATCCTACTTGGTGTCCGGGTTGCGGTGACTACGGGTTACTGAGAGGATTACAGACTGCTTTAGCAAAGTTGGACTTAGACCCATCAGAGATAGTTATAGTTTCTGGAATAGGTTGTTCATCAAATTTACCACATTTCATAAAGGCTTATGGTTATCATAGCTTACATGGTAGAGCCTTGCCTACAGCACAAGGTATAAAAATGGTTAATCCAAGGTTGACAGTCATAGCCGCTGGTGGTGACGGTGATGGATACGGAATAGGTGTAGGGCATCTAGTACATGCTTGTAGAAGGAATGTAGACATTACGTACATTGTTATGGACAATCAGATATACGGACTAACAACGGGGCAGACTTCACCAACTAGTGATGTTGGAAGTAAGACTAAAACTAGCCCTGATGGCAACTACGAATATCCTTTAAATCCAATACTTGTGGCTATATCATCAGGAGCAACATTTGTTGCTAGAACTTTTTCAAGTGAACCTGAGCACATGTCAGATATAATAGTAAAGGCGATACAACACAAGGGGTTTGCATTGATTGATGATATATCACCGTGTGTTACATACAATAAGAAGAATACTTATCAGTGGTTCAAGGAAAGAATTTACAAGCTTGAAGATATAGGTCATGACCCATACGATATAAATCAGGCTATTCAGAGAGCTACGGAGTGGGAGGACAAAATACCTATAGGTATCTTTTACATTAATCCTGATAAGCCAAGCTATGACCAATTGGACCCTGTTATTAGAGAAGGTGGAATGTTCGCAAAGCATGAGCTAACTGAAGATGAGAAGAAAGAAATATTGAATCAATTCTTATAAATCTTTAAAGGCAACCATCGGTTGCCTGATAATTTTTTAATCTTGATAATAATAACTAACTTTTACTAAAATTCTTAACTCTCTTAGAGGGGTGTATTATGGATGATAGGAAGAAGGCACAAATAGTTGCATCAATAATAAAGCAAAACAACACTATCACGTTGACTACTAAGTCAAAAGATGGTAAGGTTTGGAGCACAAAGGTATTCTATGGTGAGAAGGGTAGTGAAATATATGTTATTCTAGAGAAGGACGGACATGCTTTTAATAATATCCTTGAGAATAGCGAAGTTTTCTTTGTTATTGAGAGGAATGATCCTATGGCTTTTATACAGGGGGAGGGTGTAGCCGAAGTTTTAGGAAAAGCCAGTGATTTAGAAGAGAGAAGTATAGTAACTAGAAAGAATCTTCAAATAGTTCCATTTCTTAGAATGAATCCTGATACTTATTTAGTCAAGATAAAAATGAAAAGGATTTGGGTAAGTTACTTCTATGAAGGGTGGATTCCTAGAATTGAAATAGTTATTGATGATAACTTTAGTAAAATGTTAGCTAATGAGTTAACAAAAACATCAAAGATACCTTTGATTATACAATCGACTAGACCTTGGGCACTACCAGCCACTATAGCAGCAGTAATATTTGGCACTTTGATTTCTCCTACGATAGATTTTCTGAAGTTCTCACTAGCTTTTATTGGTGCGATATTGGTACACCTTGGGGTTAATGCTTTTTCTGATTACTTTGACTACAAAAAAGGTGCAGACAAGTGGTATACTCTTGGCTCAAGTAGAGTTCTCGTTGAGGGACTACTAAAACCTAAGGAAGTTCTTTTTGTAGGTATTGTACTGATTTTGTTATCGCTTATTGTAGGCTTACTAATAGTCTACTTGACTAACTTCAATAGGGTACTAATTTATTTGATTTTGATAGGTGGTGTTTTGGGGATATTCTATGCTTTTATTCCAATAGGTTGGAAATACGTAGGTATGGGAGACTTAGCTGTGTTTTTAGCGTGGACAGGTGTAGCATTTGGTTCTTACTTTGTTCAAACCTTGACGTTGAATACTAACATTATACTTGCTTCATTGCCTTTGTCACTGCTTATTGTAGCAATACTTCATGGGAACAATATGCGTGATATAGATGATGATAAAAGAGCAGGGTATTTCACATTAGCTTCATTACTTGGTAAAAACTTATCAAAGTATTATTACCTTCTTTTAATTCTAAGTGCTTATGTAATTTTTGTACTTAATGTTGTTTTGGGTATATTACCTGTTTGGGCTTTGGCAGCTTTGTTATCTATTCCTGTTGCTTATAGAAATGTTCTATGGGCTTTCAGAGATAATTACGTTCAAAAAGGTATGCTTGACCTTTACACAGCTAACCTTGTCAGTCAGTTTTCAATCCTACTTATAGTAGGAATGGTTATAAGTAGAATTTTATAATTTGTCTAGGAGAAACGCGCCTCAGGGAGGCTTAGCCTCCCTGTATCAGTTTTTTATTTTTTCAACAGGGTATATTGTAATGTAGTTACTGTTTAGTTCTATTATCCTATATGCTCCTTCCCATCCAAATGAGGGAGTTTGAATGAATATTTTTGAATCGTATGTTATGTTTGTTGGCTCGGATAACCTGAGAAGTTGTGTATTTGTTCCATCGTAGATGTAGATTTTATCTTTGTGGGTATGTCCTGAAATGAATATGTTGACATCGTACTTATTGCATATTTCAAGGAATTCTTTGTTGTTTAAGAAAATACCATCTTCTATGCTGGAGTTGTAGTTAACTGGTGGATGGTGTGTAATGATAACCTTTATAAAGTTAGATTTTGAATTCAAAGCTCTTTCTAAAAATTCTAATTGTTCTTTGCTCAAACCTGAGCCTTCAGGGTCAGGTAGTAAACCGTTGTAATCAAATGGTTTCCAGTAGTAATCGTAGCCGGTGTTTAGGAATATGAAAAGAAAGTTTCCGTAAGAAAGTGAATAAAATTCTTTACCTATGAATTTTCTGTAGTTTGGTATGTCTGTGCAGGTTATTTTTGTTATTGAATGGTATTCGTGGTTTCCGGGTACGAAGTATATTTGTGTTGATAAATTTTCATCTACATATAAGTTATCATTTGATTTGAAAAACATATTTGTAAGAATTAGATAATTCTTTTCTCCTAATATTCCTTCTCCAAATTCAACATTATCACCGGATGATATAACAAATAATGGTGTTGTTTTGATTACAATTTCTTTTAATTTACTGAGGTAGTAACTAGATTTTGGATACATTATACCTATGAAATCAGCGTGTATGTCAGTTATATGAAGAAACCTTATTTTATCGTTTTCATCAGCAAAACTCCTTATGGTTAATAAAAGTATGAAAAGCGTGAGTAGGTATTTCATTACCCTAATCTATTCAGTGCTGATTTCAACGAAATTGAATGATTCATCAGGTTCAACGGAAAGAATTAGCTTTTCACCTTTTTTAGGCAAGAAAAGCAAGGTTAAGAGGTTTCTTAAATCATTATTAGCTAAAATGTTTAGGTATATCATTGGTAAAAAACCTTTTGATAGAGTATAGTTTTTGTTTCTTCCTTTTATACTATTTAGAAAGTTAACTATTGTGTTGCTGGATGGAGATACTAAATACTCTTTGTCTGTGTAGGTAATATAAAATTTCTCTTCATTGCCTTCTATTGATATTGTTATCTCGTAGAGTTGGTAGCCACTCACGTTGATTCTTTTGTACTTGGATAGCCCTAAGAAGCTTTTTAAGAATCTTTCGGCTTGGCTTTTTGATTTTATACCTATGAGTACTAAAAAGTCTCTTTTTACTCTATTAAATTCGTCTAGACTAAATGATGCTGCAAATGTTCCGGATATTGTTTTTTTCAAATCACTTATGAAACTAGGGTAGACTTGAAGTATATCTGGGTAGAAGGATTTTATAATGTCACCAACGAAGTTAGGACTTACAGAAGTAGAGAATAGAATATCATTTTTAGGTAGGAATTCAATATTAACACTTCTAGTGACTTTAGGTGTGTATATTTGCCTAATTCTATCTTTTGATTTTAGGTATGCTTTCCCTTGGTAAGATTTATCATCTTTTGAGTAAATCTCAAGAAATCTAAGGTCCTCAAGGAAGTTATATTTAGCTATATTTGGTATGCTTATTGAAAAAGTTTTGGAGACTCTTTCTAAAGAAGCATAAGAAAAATAGGAGTATTCCTCAGAAGTCCCTTTTAGAATTACTGACCTAAGTGACCTTACAGAATTAGTATCCAAAGAGGAGAATTTATTTTTTAACAACACATCAACAGAATCTGAAACACCAATATAGTTGCCTTCTTCTTTGGAGATGTAGACATTGAGTTCTTTTATTCTCTTTATGTTTCTTCTTTCTTTGGAAGTGTCTTCGATGCTGAATTTGTTGCTGATGATGTTTATAATGTTATCAAAGTCGGTACTTACGGGTACAAAGAGAGAGGTTTTGGGAGGATAGACTTCGCTGTTTACGAATATGAAGTATTCGTTAGAAACAAGGTTTTGATATCCTATAATTTCAATGAGGTTTGAATAGACAGGAGATAGTGAAGATAGCCTATTTGAGCTTTGTGTGCTGAAGAACTCGACTGTTAGAGCTTCAGGAATTATGTTTAAATAAGTATTTACATCTAAAGAAAAGCAAAAGTTTGTTATGAAGATTAATAAGATAGCAAAAATGAATTTTCTCATTCTTTCCTCCTTAGAATTTTGATTTTAAGCAAAATAGGACTTTCCTATCAATTTATTCAGATAACTGTTGAGTTTAAGTTGTAATTGTTTTGAAAAATTCAACAGGCTACTGCGTATGTAAAAATTACATAACTTCGAGAAAATAGTTTTTCTCTATTAAGAAAGATTCTTTTCAAAAGCCTATTTAGATCGTTGAATTTAGTGTAATACTTTTTTGGTGAAGTTTATTGAGAGATTATCAAAGATTTCTCTTTTTAACCTAAATACACTCTATGAAGTTTTTCCAAAAACCTTAGCAGAAAGATTAGAAACAAAGCTATTAAACAGATATCAATACAACTCAAAAGTACCGATATTAGAGCTTTTAAAAGAAGAAGACAATGACCTTAAATTTTTAGCAAACTATACTATCCAGTTTTTACAATTTTACAAAAGAAAGTCAGGGATTGTATAATAGGTACAGAGAAGAGGTGGATAAATTTGAAAATCTAATACTTATAGGCAGATTAGCTGATTATAGATGTTACAATATAGATGATGTAGTAAAAAGAGCTTTAGAAGTATTTGATGAGAGGGTTAGATGATTGAAGTATATAAAGATACTAAGATCTTTGTAGCTTGTCCTGCAAATTTTGCAACTGGAGGACCAGAAGATTTACACCAGCTGGCTTATCATTTGAGAAAAGATTTAGGTGTTGATGCTTATATGTATTATTATAACTTTAACGATAGAGCTTTTAATAGTCCTGTCCATCCCGAATATGAAGTTTACGGAAATCCTTATGTTACAAAATTGAATGAGATAGAGGATGACAAGAGAAATATAATTATAGTTCCTGAGGTACGAGAAGGGATAAGTTTACTACAACATTTCAAGAACATGAGAAAAGGTGTTTGGTTTGTGTCCGTGGATTATTACTATCTTTCACGATTTATAACAGAAGGCTTTGGACTTTTTGTAATGAGATTGGTAAATAAGATATCTGGAATTTCAACTAAGAAACCTTCATTAGGGTCTGGTATAACTCCAAGAAAATTTTTAGTTAATAAGTTGGAAAATATATTAATGTATAAATTAATGGAGTTGGAAAGTATATTAATATACAAGTTAATGGATAAATTAACAAATAAATATGATTATAGAACAGATCCTTTATTAAAAATTGCAGATTTTTATATGATTACTTCCTATAGAGGAATGAAGTGGTTTAGTGATTTAAAGCCTTTATATTATTTACCGGATTGTTATGTAAACATTAGATTTATTGAAGAAAGTTATAAACTGAATTTGAATAATAAAAAGAATATAGTTGCATACAATCCTAAAAAGGGACTTCATTTTACAAAGAAGATTATTAAATTTGCAAAAGATATTGTATTTGTTCCTATAGTAAAAATGACACGTGAAGAAGTGATAAATTTATTAAAAGAGTCCAAGGTTTATATAGATTTTGGACATTTCCCTGGTCTAGAAAAGATACCTAAGGAGGCTGCTATCTTAGGCTGTTGTGTAATTACAGGTAAAAGAGGTTCTGCAGCGTTCTATGAGGATGTTCCAATTCCTGATGAATATAAGTTTGAAGATAGGGATGAAAACATCCCAAAGATTGTAGATAAAATAAGAGATTGTTTTGATAATTACAAAGAAAGATATAAGGATTTTGAGTATTATAGGGAAGTTGCTAGAAATGGAACGCAAAGTTTTATTGAGAATTTGAGAAAAATATTCGTGAAGATTGAACAATGAGTTATCCATGAGATACTAAAAGCTGCTTTTGAGCTATAAGAAGAAAGTAGTTGCAAGACAAGAATCATTAATAGGAACAGGACTTGAAGATGTATTATTAAGTGCTACGAAACCAGAGGATTTTGCTAAGAAATGTATATAGAAGTTAGGATTAACTGTGAGGTGATATGGAAGAAGTTTGATGAGATGTATGATAACATGAATATATAAATGGGTTTCTCAAGGATTATTTATATTCATGAATAGAATAAAAAGAATCAGAATATCAAATTTTGGAACATAGAATTTGATAAAATCCGCTATATTAGTTATAATTAATAATGAAGTCTAAGTGGGGAAGTTTATGGAAAAGGCTAAGAGGAGAGTTTATATATTTGACACTACCTTGAGGGATGGTGAGCAGTCGCCTGGGGCTAGTATGTCTCCGCATGATAAGCTTGTTTTTGCTAAGCAGCTAGCATTGCTGGGTGTAGATATAATTGAAGCAGGTTTTCCTGTTTCCTCACCTGCACAATTTGAAGGTGTTAAGATGATTTCAGAAGAGGTAGAAGGTCCTACTATAGCAGCTCTTGCCAGAGCTGTTGAAAAAGATATAAAATCGGCTTATGATGCTTTAAAGAGTGCTAAGAAAAAGAGGATTCATACATTTATAGCTACATCACCAATACACATGGAGTACAAGCTCAGAAAGAAGCCAGATGAAGTTCTTAAGATGGCAGTAGAAGCTGTTAAATATGCTAGGTCTCTTGTTGATAATGTTGAATTTTCTGCAGAAGATGCAACGAGAAGCGATAGAAGTTTCTTGAAGGAGATTTTCATAGCTGTTATTGAGGCTGGTGCAACGACTATAAACATTCCTGATACTGTGGGTTATACTACTCCATTTGAGTTTTATAATCTCGTAAAAGAAATAAAAGAAGTGGTAGGGGATAGAGCTCTAATAAGTGTTCACTGCCATAATGATTTGGGCTTGGCTGTGGCTAATTCTTTATCAGCTTTGCTTGCTGGTGCTGACCAAGTTGAGGTGAGTGTTAATGGAATAGGTGAGAGAGCGGGTAATGCATCGCTCGAAGAAGTCGTTATGAGTATAATCGTAAGAAATGATATATACCCATTTGAAGTAGGGATAAACACTAAAGAAATATATAGGACAAGTAAATTACTGAGGTCTATAACTGGTTTGCCCATTGCTTACAACAAGCCTATCGTAGGTAGAAATGTGTTTGCTCATGAGTCAGGAATACACCAGGATGGTGTGCTTAAGTACAGAGAAACATACGAGATAATGAAACCTGAAATGATTGGTAGGTCATCTTCCGAAATAATTTTGGGTAGGCACTCCGGTAGACACGCTCTTAAAGTTAAGTTGAATGAGTTAGGTGTAAAATATTCTAGTGAAGAAGAATTCGAAAAAATGTATGAGAAATTTCTAGAGTTAGCTGATAAAAAGAAGAATATTTACGAAGAGGACTTAATAGCTCTGTTTTTAGGAGAGTCTAACGAAGAGCTAGAATTCTTTACATTAAAGAGTGTCCAGATAATGTCAGGTGATAAGACAATACCTAATGCAACTGTTGTATTGAGAAGAGGGAAGAAAGAGTATGTTGAATCCGCTACGGGGAATGGTCCTGTAGACGCTGTGTTTAAAGCAATTGATAGAATAGTTGCTCTTAAGAATATAAGGCTAGAGGACTTTAGTATAACTGCTGTTACATCCGGTAAGGACGCAATCGGTGAAGTTAGCCTTTCAGTGCATACAGATGGATCTTCTTACTCAGGACATGGTACGGACACAGATATAATTGTTGCTAGCACTAAAGCATATCTCAATGCTATAAACAAGGTGATATACCATTCTAAAAAGTCTCAATGAGTAACTATAGAGTAGGACAAGGTTTTGATGTACATAAACTAGTCGAGGGTAGGAGATTAGTACTAGGTGGTGTAGAAATTCCTTACGAGAAGGGGGCTTTGGCACACTCAGATGGAGATGTGCTTATACATGCCATAGTTGATGCCATTCTCGGAGTAATGGCTATGAGAGATATCGGCTTCCATTTCCCTGATACATCAGAAGAAACAGAGGGTATGGATAGTACAGTGATACTAAAAAAAGTGCTAGAATGGCTCAAAGAGAAAGGTTTCTCATTAGAAAACTTAGATGCTACTGTGATAATTGATAAACCTAAGCTATCGCCTCATATTGAGGCGATTAGAGAGAACTTGTCAAGAATAATTGGTATTGAAAAAGAAGATATATCCATTAAGGCAACAACTTCTGAAGGAGTTATGTTTACAAATGAAGCTTGTGCTGCAATAGTGAATGTACTAGTGAAGATGAATACTTAAGGAGTGCCTTATAACTGTTGTACATTTTTATTTATAGAGAGGCTATAGCATCTCTGTAGTCTTTAAATAAGTAAGAACCTTATATTAGATAGACTTTTCAATGCTTAGTAATAAGATACTTTAAGCACTGTCCTTGTTTTATGGGAAGAGACATCGTCTCAAGGAGACATCGTCTCAGAGAGACATCGTCTATAATACTTAAATAAAGATGTGCTAAAAATCACATTTTGAAGCTTCGAGGGTGACCATCAAAAGTTAATAAATTGCTTTAAGCACTGCGAGAAATTAAATTTTGAAAAAAGTAGCTAGTAAAATTATAATAATACAGGGTAAAGTTATATGGTTAGTTTGGAAGATAATCTTAGGTTATTGGCTTTGTACAATAAGGGTTTGAGTTTGTATATGAGTAGAAATTTTAAAGAGGCTTATGAATACTTCAGTAGATGCCTTCAAATAGATCCTAATGATGGAGCTTCGAAGGTTTACCTTGAGAGGTGTCAAGAGTATATAAATAATCCGCCACCTCCTGATTGGGACGGTGTTTTTGAAATGAAAAGTAAGTAGTGGAGGTTTGGTATGGTGCTTAAAATTCCTTATAGCATTGATGACTTTATTGTAAAGACATGGTGTAAAAAAGATGTTTATCTGAAAGGAGATTTACATTTCTCAACATCTTTGAGGATAGATGGGAATTTAGATGGGAATATTTACTCTGATAATGGTTTTTTGATAGTGTCTCATACTTCTACAGTTAAAGGTGATATAAAGGCAGGAGTAATTATGATAGCTGGTAATGTCTTTGGTAATATTTCTGCTTCGAAGAAGGTGGAACTATTCAGTGGGGCTGAGGTTATAGGTTGTATAAAGGCACCCGTGTTTAGAATGGAAGATAATGTTAAGTTTGAAGGTGAGTGTGATACATTTGAAGATTATGAAGAAGTGGGGGTCAAGCATGGCTAAGTTTTCAGGAATAGCCAAGATTGTTTTTGTTTTCTCTATTTTCGTTGTTTTTGCCTTACAGCATATTTCATACGGAGCTAGTGAAGGTAAGAAAAGTGCCCAAAAAGCGAAACCTTTAAAGATAGTTGTTAAAGGACCAAAGGCTAAATTTGAAAAAGGCTATACTGTGTTTCTAAGTGCTGAAGATAAGAGGCCAGTGGCTACGCAAGGTTCAAACTACATAGAGGCAGACACAATAAAGTACTTCCAGGATAAAAACTTTGTCATTTCCGAAAGAAATGTTGTATTCAAAAACTTTGAAAAAAACATAGAGATAACTTCGGGATATTCAGAATTCTATGGTAATACGGGAGATGTAATATTTTCTTTGACTCCGAGGATGTACATATCTAATGAGAATATGTATGTTGGTGGTGAAAAGGTTTTCATGAATGTCAACGAGGATAAGGTTAGGATTGAGACTAACGCATTTGTTACTAATGAGAACTTTAGGGCTTACGCAGATAGGGTTGAGTATATATCTAAGAGCAATCTCTCTAAGATGTTTGGGAATGTCAAGATATTCTCGACTAATCTGAACGTGAGTAGTGATATTGCTTTCGCTACCGTCAACAGTAATTTTGTTTCAAATTACATAGCATACGGTAATGTTGTTTCTGAATCGAAGAATATAGTTGCAAAATCCCAAAGTTTGGTAGCTAACTTCAGGAATACTAACGAGATAGATAACTTCACTATGATAACTAATGTAGTAGTTGATGGAAAAGATCTTTATGTTGAAGCGTTTTATCTATTTGCAGTAATTTCTAATTCTACATCTTCGACTAACCAAAAGTTGACATTCTATACATTTAATGGCACAAAGGATAAGAGAATTTTCTATAAGAACAAAAAAGAGGATACTACTCTTGAGAGTGATGTGCTAGAGGTTGTTATGGATGAGAACAATGAGATGGTATCTTCTACCGCAAAGGGTAATGTAAAGGTTATAAGGTAATTTAGAGGGGAGTATGAAAAAAATATTTTTCTTTTTGGTTCTGATTTTACTTTTTTCTAGTTTGTCTTTTGGTGATTGGAAGGATATAGAAGGTTTCAAAGTGAGGAAGATAGTCTTTGAAGGTGTTAGTAAAGCAGCTCAGGACATAATTAAAGAGGTACTGGCTATCAAAGAGGGAGAACCTATAGAGTCTGAAAAAGTAATACAGACTACTAAGAACATTGATTCTCTTGGGATTTTTCATGATTTTAAGATAGAGTACGAAATTGTTGATGCTTCTAAGAAACTCGTGGATATTTACGTAGTTGGTACTGAGTCGTCAATTGTTGATGATGTGAAGTTTTCAGGAAATAATGAGGTTAGGAGTGATGACCTTAAGGAGGTTGTTACAATTACAAAGGGAGATTACATCTCTACCTATAAGGTACTTGCTAGTATTGCCGCTATAAAGGAGAAGTACAGACAGGAAGGGTTTTTAGAGGCAGCAGTTACGCCTACTTTTACCAAAGAAGGAAATAAGAATGTTTTGGTATTTAATATAGATGAGGGACCAAGGAGTATAGTCAAATCAATAAAATTTGTAGGAGTTTCAAATATCAATGAAGGAGAGCTAAAATCTATTATTGAAACGAAGGAGGAAAATGTTTTTCTTTTCCTGCCTATCTCTAGAGGTTATTTTGACTCTGACAAATTCTCAAAGGATTTGGAGAAGATTGCCTATTACTACCAGATGAAAGGTTTTATAGACGCTAAAGTTCTGTCAAATAAAGTAACAACAACTAATGTTGTTCAGAAAAACACTAAGGATAAAGGTGGAGCTGAGAAGATAAAAGAAAAGCATGTTTTCATAATAATATACATTTCTGAGGGCAAGAAGTATTATTTCAACGATGTTAAAATTGTAAGTGATACAAAGATTTTTACTAAGGATGAGCTATTAAAGAGTTTTCCTTTAATCAAAGGTGACTCGTTTGCGATGGATCAAGTTGATAAGTGGTTATACTCTGTAAACAGAAAGTATTGGGATAGGGGATATGTGTTTGCCAGGGTGCAAAAGGATTTGAAGAAAGATACTGAAAATAACTTTGTTGATGTTGAGGTTAGCATATACGAAGGTGATATTGGACATGTTGGGAACATATTCATTGTTGGTAATACTTATACCAAAGAATATGTTATAAGAAGAGAGCTAGAAATAGAAGAAGGTGAGCTTTTTAGTGTTTACAAGCTTCAAAGAAGTATTGAAAGACTTAATATGACACAGTTTTTTGATAAGGTTGAGTGGGAAGTGAAGGAAGGTGATACTGAAGGGATAATGGATTTAGTATTCAAGGTAAAAGAAGGTAAGGGGGGAATAATATCTCTTGGTGCAGGTTATGGTTCCGTGAGTGGCTTTTCTGCGAATGGAAGTATATCACATTTAAATCTTTTTGGTACTGGTAAGAAAATACAAGCGAAATTAGAAATAGGGCAGTACCTGCAGTCAGTCAGTGTTTCTTTCACTGAGCCTTACCTATTCAACTCAAAGTATTCTCTTACTACATCAGTTTATTTTTATAACTCACTGATTCAGAATATACTTGTTGATGAAGACAAAGATGGTATTGCTGAGAGTACAAATGGGCAGTATTGGCAGACAAGAATAGGTTTTGGTTTGAGTGTTTCCAGGAGGCTTTGGAGTTATTATTCTGTTGGTGTAGGATACTCAATATATGATTTGATTAACCATGACAAGAACTTTAATAATGCTTTGGATGATAGTTTGAATAAAGAGCTTGTGTTGACTTCGTGGGAGCAAGGAGGGAAAATAAAGAGTACTATTAATTTAAATGCTTCGGTTGATAGTAGGGACCATCCTTTAGTTCCTACTAAAGGGGTTTATTCTTCTGTTTCTATTGACTATGTGGGGCATCTTATTGGTGGGTTCTTCCAGTTTATAAGGCTGAGTGGTAACTTTTCATTTTATCAGGGAATACCGATAACTGAAAATTATAAGTTGGTGGGCGTCTTCTATACAACACATGGCGTTATGCTACCTCAGTTCAATGGAGTATTTGAGAGGGAAACTTCTGATTTATTCTGGTTTGACGGTTATTATGAACTCAGAGGGTGGCAGGGTTATGGTTTTAGAGGAATAGCTAAATCCTTCTACTCAGCTGAGTTGAGATTTCCTATTTACGAAAATTTCCTTTGGGGAGCTACTTTTGCTGACTATGGTGCAGTGTTTAGTGAGTTAGTAAACTATACAACTGAACCTTCTAAGTACTATGGAAGCTTTGGATTTGGAGTCATGATAAATATTCCGTCTCTACCTATAAGGATGTACTTAGCTAGGCAGGTTAGAGTACAGGACAATCAACTTAAATTGTTCGGTTCAGATAAATTCTTTGAAAATTGGCAGTTTGTCTTCTCTATACAGGGACTATTCTAAAGAATTAAGAGAGGTGAACCCTCTCTAAAAGATAAATCAGGATTCTTAATAGCAATTCCTTAATTAGGTATAAGGGAGGCGTTAGCCTCCCTTAAAATCTTAGGGGCGAGTGGGTCCTTAAGTAATGTGCTAGTTAGCACCTTCTTAATTCAGTTAATTGAGTGCTTCAAGCACTTAGTGCTCTAAGCACTTATTTGTTGTATCCTGTGTTAGTTATTATTGAAAAGGCTCTATATATTTGTTCTAGTAGCATTATTCTGAAAATGTTATGTCCAAAAGTCATTTTTGAAAATGATATTCTGAGGTGTGCTAATTTTTTTATTTCTTCTGATACTCCTTGATGTCCCCCTATTATTATTGAGATACTTTTGCCTGTATTCATTTTCTCTTCTATGACTTTTGCAAACTCGTAGGAATCCATTTCTATACCATTTGCATCAGTCAGTATTATATAATCCCCTTTTATGGTTTGTATTATTTTTTTGCCTTCTTCGTCTAGGTTCTTTGGAAATGGCTTGTTTGATTCTTTTATTTCTACTATTGTCAGTTCAGAAAATTGTGAAATCATTTTTTCAAATCTTTTTGATGTCTCATAAAGTTCTTTGTAATGTAATTTACCCACACAGATGATTTGTATTTTGAACATATCTGAATTTTGATTATAAATGAGAGATTATTTCACATTTTGGTTTAGATTCCATACGATCGAAAGTTGTTGCTTATCAACTATAGTTATTGAAAAGTAGGCTTAGCCTGATTTTTTACAAAGAATTGTTTAAAAATTGCTAACTAGCACAAGTGCTAATTAGCACAAGTTGGGTTCTGTATTCTTTTTTGAGTTTCTTTTCTCTAAGTGGTGGATTATTGCTAGTATTGCTGCTGGGGTTACTCCTGGTATTTGTGATGCTTGGTGAAGATTGTAAGGCTTGAATTTTGTGAGTTTTTCAATTATCTCTCTTGAAAGTGATTTTACTTCTTTGAAGTCAAAGTTAGGTGGTATTTTTATGTTTTCTAGCTTACTTAGCTTTTTTACGGCTTTCATCTCTCTTTCTATGTATCCTCTGTATTTGATTTCAATCTTTATGTTTTCTATTATTTCGTCTGGTAAATCATAAGGTATGTTTTCAGAGAATTCGTAGAGATATTCCCATCTGAAGTCAGGTCTTCTCAGTAGCTCTGCTAAAGATGTTGGTCTTGATATTGGTGTCAAGCCTAATGAAAGTAGTTTTTCATTAGCTTCCTTGGAAGGTGTGACGAGTTCAGTTTCCAGTTGCCTTATTGTATCTTCTATTCTCTTACTTTGGTACTCTATCTTTTCCCACTGTTCTTTTGGTAGTAATCCTACCTCATACCCTATTCTTGAAAGTCTGAATACAGCGTTATCCTCTCTCATGAGTAGTCTGTATTCAGCTCTTGATGTGAACATCCTATATGGTTCGTTTGTGCCTTTTGTTACTAGATCGTCTATTAGTACACCTATATAGCTTTCTGTCCTCTTTAGAACTATAGGTTCCTTGCCCATGACTTTGAGTGCTGCGTTTATTCCTGCTACTATGCCTTGGGAAGCTGCTTCTTCGTAGCCGGTGGTACCGTTTATTTGACCAGCTAAGAAAAGATTTTCAACTAGTTTTGTCTCAAGTGTTGGGTAGAGTTGCATAGGGTCAACATAGTCATGTTCTACAGCGTATCCGTACCTGACGATTCTAACATTCTCTAGTCCTCTTATTGTCCTTATGAAGTTTAGCTGTGCTTCGTAAGATAAACTAGTAGAGATACCATTCGGATACCACTCATCAAATCTCAAGCTTTCAGGTTCTATAAAGACATGATGTCTTTCTCTATCAGGGAATTTTACTATTTTGTCTTCTATTGAAGGACAGTACCTAACACCAGTACCTCTTATGATACCACTGTATAGTGGTGATGTGTGTAAGTAGTTTCTTATTTGTTCATGTGTTTTCTCGTTTGTATAAGTTATGTATACCTCTTTTTGAGATTGTACGGGGAATTTACTTCTATCTGTGAACATTGAGAATGGTTTGAAGTTTGGGTCTGTCTTCTGAACTTCCATTACCGAGAAGTCTATAGTTCTTCCGTCTAGCCTAGGTGGTGTACCTGTTTTAAACCTTCCTATAGTGAAACCTAGAGAAATTAGCTGTTCTGATAGTTCACTTACTGGTGCCTCTCCCATTCTTCCCCCAGGAATTTGAGCCTCTTTACCAACAAACAATATTCCTCTCATAAATGTTCCTGGGGTTATGATAACCGCTTTGGCATATATCTTTTCGCCGAATATTGTTTCAACACCTGTTACCTTATTTCCTTCAAGAAGGAGCCTTTTGATACTACCTTGTTTGACTACTAAGTTTTTCTGTGAGAATACTACTTGCCTCATGTAATCCTTGTAGAGGTACTTGTCTATCTGTGCTCTAGAAGCCTTTACTGCAGGTCCTCTTGAGTCGTTGAGTATTCTGAATTGTATACCTGTTTGGTCAGCTGCTTTTCCCATCTCCCCACCAAGAGCATCTATTTCCCTGACTAAGTGCCCTTTTGCAGTTCCACCAATAGAAGGATTACAAGACATCTGCCCTATGGTGTCTATGTTGAGAGTCAGAAGTAGGGTAAGGACACCCATTCTAGCACTTGCAAGGCTAGCTTCTATTCCAGCATGCCCACCACCAATTACTATTACACCATATTCCTCAACAATCATACTTCTCCCTTAGACTAGATTTTTTTGAATAATTATAATCAATCTACCAATTTTTTTCAACATACTGTGACACCAATACTTTGAAGAATTCATTCTAAGTATTCTTGACAGTCTACTTAGAGTGCTTCTTAGCACTTTTTTAATTCTTAGCACCTTTTTAATCAAGTGCTTAAAGCACTCGTGCTTAAAGCACTTGTGCTAAATAGCACTTTCTATATAAATACTTTAGAGAGGCTGTGCCTCTCCGCATCAATCAGGGTTGGGTGAAGTCACTTAAAGTAATGTGTTAAATGGAATAATTTACTTAATGGCACTTTGTGCTAAGTAGCACTTTTTCATTATGAATGAGAGAGTGAAGAGGGGCATAGCCTCTCTTCAGACAATTAGGGCGGGTAGGATTACTTAAGGTGATGTACTTTAAATCACTCATCAATAAAGAAGAGCTTTAGGCTCACTGTTGAATTTTTCAACACTCTGGCACTTTCTTGAAAAGGTTAAGGGGTATTGTTCAAAATTTTCAATCAACTAGGGGTTTGTTGAGGTCGTTATGGATTTCCAGAAGCATGAATTAGGTTTAGGAGCTTGGTTATACAATGTGGAATTCTCGAGAGAGGAGGGGGATAGAATACTAAGTAGAGCTGTGGAATACGTTAGAAAGGATGTTTCTGTACCGGGTTATAGAAAGGGTAATGTTCCCGATAGTATCCTTTTTTTTCAGTTTGGTGAGAAAATAAATGATGCTTTTAAAGACTTTCTAGAGGATGCCGTAATAAGTTCAATTAAAAAAGAACATCCTAAGACTATAGCTTCTTATGTTTTATTACACTTAGGGCAGAATGAAAATGGTAATTTCTTTGTCTCTGTAAAAGTTTCGGAGCCTACGGAAATACTTTTCCCTTCAGATAAAGAGATAGTAAATGATTTGAAAAGCTTGAGTTTTGTGAAATATGAGGTAGACCAAGAAAATTTTTCACTAACCCCAGAGATTGAGGAAGTTTTAAAATCTCAGTTGGATAAGGATAAAGAAATAAAATTTGAGGATGGTAGTAAGTATATTGTTGGTGTCGAATTTAAGTTTTCTTCTGGTAAGGAGGTCGAATACTACGAGGTCATAGATTTGTACATAGATTCTGGTGATAAGGAGATGAAGTCTTTGTTTGATGGGAGAAACCTTACTAATAACAATACTATAAAGTTGACTGGTAAAGTAAAGAAGTTGATAGAAAAAGACTATATACCGAATTTCTTAGGAGTTAGTGAGGAAATTAAATTGGATGACAACGCTAGGTTGGTTTATATACAAAAACTTCATAAGTATATAGATGAGCTTCCTGAAGGGCTTAAAGATCCTAAGAAGGTTGCTAAGTACTTTAGCTTAGCTCTCGACATAGAAAACAATAAGAGACTAGAGACGAAGTGTTTGTCTTTGTTCGTTAAGAAGTATGGCTTTTCGCTCAATGAAGATGATTTCTTAAAAGAGTTTTTTAATGATTTTACATCTTCTATTTTTAGGTTAAGTAGAACGCCTGTTCATGTTTTTGTTCCTTACATTGATATGCAGTTGATAAAGCAGAGGTCTTTGAACACTATTTTGCAAAGAGAATTCTACAAGAGGCTCAGTAAATATTTCTTTGGTTCTTCATCGTTGGATAACGATAAATTGGAAGATAGCATTAAGAAGGTTCTTCCAAAACTTTACGAAAGTGTAGGTCTTTCAACTGTTAAGTTGACAACCAAAGAGATAAGAGAAGACAAGCCTTTTATATTTGCTAATATCATAAAAAATATCTTGGAATTTGAATAGGAGGGAAGTATGTACTATTTGATTGAGATTCAGGGTAAACAATATAAGGTTAAGCAGGGTGATACAATAGTTGTTGATAATCTAAACAAAAAGTCTGGCGAGAAGATAACTATAGATAAGGTATTGGCTGTCATTGGTCAGAACGAAGCAATTTTTGGCACTCCGTACGTTAGCGGTAAGAAAGTTGAAGCTACAGTTGAAGAAACTTTCAAAGGAGAGAAGATAGTTGTTTTCAAATATAGGCACAAAGTAAATTGGAGAAGGAAGTACGGATTTAGGCCTATCCTCACTAGGATAAAGATAACATCATTGTCATGAACAAAGATTTTTGGGACACTTTTAAAAAAACTAAACCAACTATAGTTTACTTGACTGTTGGTTTTCCAACATACTCTGAAAGTGTTGAAATAGCTAAGTTTTTGGTTTCTAATGGCTATGCTCAAATAATTGAAGCAGGTATTCCGTTTTCTGACCCTATAGCAGATGGTGAAGTTATTCAGTACTCAACTCAAGTCGCTTTAAAGAATGGGATAATGATTGATGATGTTGCTAAGTTTATAGAAGAGGTGAAATCTTTCAGAGATATTCCTGTATTTGCTATGGGGTATTATAATCCAATATATGCTAACTTAGAGAGTAATTTGGAAAAGCTAAAGAAAAGTGGAGCTCAGGGACTGATAATACCTGACATAAATGTTGAGGAAATAGAGGCAATTTCGCCTTTACTGAAAGAATATGGGCTTTTGATATGTGGTTTTGTTGCACCTAATACTAATGAAAAGAGAATGAAGGAGATAGTGAGGAGAACAACAGGATTTATCTATCTTGTTAGTTCATACGGTACTACAGGAATGAGGGATTACTTAAACTGGGAAAGTCTAAGAAATATAGTTCAAAAAGTTAAGGGTATTGAAAATGTTCCGGTTGCTATAGGTTTTGGAATAAAGAATGCCGAAATGATAAGAAAAGCCAAAGAAATAAGTGATGGGGCAATAATAGGAAGTGCAGTAATAAATGCTATAAAAAATAGCCCTAGTAATTATTTTTCTGAGGTAGAGAAGATTTTTAAATGATATGTTTATTGGGTGCATCTGGGAAAATAGGAAGAGTATTTTTAAAAGAGCTTATTAGCTCTTCTTACTTTGATACTTTTGTAGTTCAATTTAATTCAAATCACTCTTTTCTCAATGAATTAGGTGTAACTGAAATTTTAAGTGGATTTCCTACGAAGCTAAAGTTGAATAATGGAAATTTAGTAGTGTACAAAGTGAACTTTAGTGATGTTGAGGAAGTTAAAGGTTTTGCTCGAGATTTGGTATTTAAATTCTCGAAGGTTGATGTAATATTAAACTTTCTTTCAGATTTTTCTAAAAGTGGTATACAGATTGAGGAGAATGAAATAACTAAGATTCTTGATACAAATTTCATGAATCAATCTTTGTTTTTTAGGGAGATAAGGGAAATTCTGAGAGAAGCTTTTGTGGTGCAGTTTTTAGACTATTCAGTCTTTGACCCTTATCCAGATAAGTATTTTTGGTACAGTGTTTCAAGGTACTGTATGTTCGGTTTTATGAAAACATTTGAGAAGTACTTAAAGAAAAATGGATACGGTACTAAATTCCTTTATGTTTTTCCAAAGGTTGTTGAGAGGGATGAGAAGATTAACGAACTTTTCAAAGTAGTTTTTGAATTAATGTTAAAGAGAGAGGAAGGAGAGATAATTTTTTGAAAAAAAATTTCTTTTTTCCTATAATTTTATTGTGAATGTAAGTTACAAGCCAGCTTGGGGTAAATATTTTGCCTTATCTATAGTTGTGCATATTTTAATTATTTTTCTTCTTGCTTTCCTGTTGAGAAAGCCAGTGCTAGAAGTTAAGTTTAAGGAAGTTAAAATAAGTTTAGTTAGTGCTTCTCAGAAGGAACAAGTTTCAGTTCAATCGCCTGCGTCTACTAGTGTTAGTAGACCTAATGTTTCTAAGCCGATAACGAGGGAAGAGATAGACAAAGCGATATTTGAGATAGTTGCTCCGAAGAAATCAGCATATATCCCGGCTTCTGAGGTGTCTCCAGTTATTCAACCTCAGGAGAATGTAAGGGAGAATGTAGCTGGTTCGAGGGAATTCTCTGACAAAGGAGTGTCATCTTCTGAATCTAAGGAGTTTAGGGTGAAGGAAGAAGGGCAGGGAAGTGTTTCAAAGGAAGTATTGAAGAAGGCTGAAAGTGGACAAGGAGTTCAGATGAATATTCCAGAAGTGAAATCAAAGGAAGGTGGAGTAATTTCGGGTAGTATAAGGTGGATAAAAGGTGAGCCGAGAAAAGTTATAGAGTGGTATTCCCCGGAGATACCACCTGGCGTAGTTAAATCTAAGACTGAGGTTGTGTTGACATTCTTTATAGAGCCATCTGGATTTGTATCGAGAATTGAAATAGAGAAGACATCTGGTGAGCCTCTCGTTGATGAGATAATTTACAAAACAATGAAAAGAATAAGGTTTTCACCTTCCCAGGTACAGACTGTAGCTACTGTCTCTTTTACAATAATTCCTCAATAAGCTACTTCAATAAACTACTTCTTTTAATAACTTCTCAACGATTGCTTTTATTTCTCTTATTCCTTTGTCAACCTTACTGAGGGTTTCCTTGACGAGGAATATTGAATTTCTTAGAGGAGTTACAAATTCATTTATTTTCATTAGAGAATTGAATAATTCCTCAAGAAGTTCGTATGTTTCCGTAGTTGTAGTGAATAGATCGGTAAACTTATCTTTGTTTTCTAGTAGAATGTTTATTAGTTCTTCAGGTTTTTGTGTATATTTGTCAATTAGCTGTGAAATTGTGTTTAGGTACTCTTGAATCGACTTTTGAAAGTTTGTGCTTTCGTTCACAATGAGGTCAATTGTGGAAATTGCTCTATAAAGTTCATCTAGAACTTTTTTATTCAGGTATTCTAATTCGTCGTTGGTTAAAGTTAGTTCATGTATTAGTGATTTGGTTTTTGCTATGTCATTATGTGCTTGGTCTGATACATTTTTTATTTCACTGTATACTGATACCATTCCTATGTCATTTTTTTTCTGAAATTCCATTATACCGCTTATTGAGACATAGCTTACTAGAGACATATTTTTACCAATTTTGGATATATTTTTATCTAGGTTTTCTAGAATCATTTTTTGGGTGACTAAGGAATTCGAGAGTTCCCTAAAAGTTTGGATGACTTTGTAGAAGTCACTAGAAATTTGCGAAAATTTAGAAGATAATTCGCCTAAGGAGTTCTTACATAGTTCGCAGATATTCTGTGATTTCCTTAAGTTGTTAAGTATTTCTTTTTTGGTTTCATCTGTGTTAGTTTTTAGGTTAGGTAAATTGTTGAATTCGTCTAGTGTTTTTATCAAAGTTCCCTTTAGGGAAATTAGTTCATCTTTAATATTGGACATTTCTGAAGTGGTGCTTATCATCTTGTTGATTAGTTTGGTAATGTCATGATTAGCTGAAAATATACCTTTATCAAGTTTTAGTTTTATCTTTCCTATGTCCTCAAGCACTTTTGACAATTCTCTTAAGGTTCTAGATGAACTTTCTAGGAAAGAGATTGTTTGTGAGCTTTTCTCTTTCAAAAGAGAATATTTGTAGCCTATTTCGTAAAGGAAAGTTATACTTAGTAGTATGGAGGTTGTAAAAACAAATAATAAACATAGGACTCCATTGAGTGATTGTAAGAAATCAAATATTGTGGAAATGATTAAAAGTAGTATGAATATGATAAAAATTATTGCTCTTTTGTACTTAAGTATCGGTGAGGTGTTTCTATAGAAGATGGCAACTAATATGATTGATATCAATAGAAATGTTGCTGATATGGTAGTGTTGTTAAGAGATGCTTGGAATAGTAGCAGAGAAATAAAAACAATCAGTATTCCTTTATAACTGGTTTTTATTTCGAAACCTTGGTCTAGACTTTTTCTAAGTGCTAACAAACTGTAATGAGATAATGCTATCATAGCACTTAAGAACACCAAGTAAATAGTTCCATCATAATTACTGTTGACAAAAGCTTTTGAAAACCAGTATCCTGAGAACCCAGCTAAGAAGATAAGTAATGATAGATATGACAAGAAGAGGTCTAACTCTCTTTTTGATAGTTTTATGATTGTTGGAATTAGGAAGGATAGAATAACTATGTTAGTTACAGCGACTATGAAATTGACAAAGGGTAGTAGAGTTTCCAGAGGTTTATTTATGAAGACATCCATAAACTAAGGATAAAAAGAATTTATTAGCAAATTCAAACTTCATCTATGAAATTTGAGTGTCTGGCAAGTTGAATTATTGATTCCATTCGTGTAAAAATTGTATTCTACAGAGAATTATGAATTCGCTTTACCTAATTGCCTTTTTTTCAATAGTAGCGGCTTTCATTTTTGTATTGTTAATTGTTGTTATTATCAAAAGCAGAAAGCCGAAATTTCCGATTTACAAGGTAAACCTTGCTAAAAAGTTTCTAACATTCTGTTTTGGTTTTCTTGTTAAGGAGAAAATCAACGAAGAAGATATTCTCAAAGAGTTCCTTAATTTGTTGCAGAAGATTTTTGAAGCTAGGTTTGTGGCTTACTTCTCGCTTATCAGCGATAAGGGGGAACTAGTGTATCATTCTGAGCCTTTCTTTCCTTACACTCACGGTATAAATTCGTTGATAGACCTTTTGTCAAAAGAAGGATTGAGATCTGTCCTTACAAAAGAACAAATCTATTTGATAAAGTTAGACCAAAACAGACATAGGCTATCAATACCAATTTCTGTATCTTCCATACCGAACAAAAATAGTAGAAAAATCATTGAAGGTATAAACTCAGATACAATAGTTCTGGTTCCCATTTACAAAACATTTGAAGAAGAAGGAATATATATTGTATTTACGAAATCAAAATATTTTTCAAAAGAGAATGAAGCAATAGTCAACTTACTTATTGACTATGTTTCACTGATGCTTGTTCTATCTTCTAGTAAGGACACTATTGAAAAACTCTTTACAACTATCAGGTTAGGCTTGAGAAGTGAGGAAACTCACTTTGAGATAGATAAGAATATAAAAAGCATTCTCACAAACAATTTGCTTGAAGTAGCAAAAATGGTAGATATCCCATTGCTTATAGTTAACAAAGCCAACGATGATATTATTTTGGCTAACGATGGTTTTGTTGAGTGGTTCAACAATAATCCTACTGGTAAAAACCTTAATGAAGTTCTGTCAAGGTATAAGTCAATATCTGATAAAGTCATATTTTCCGGTTCTGGAATGTTTGAAATGAAAAAGGTTGTTCTACATAATCTTGACATCTATGGTATCATCTTTTATCAATTCCAAGTAGTGGATAAGAAAATTATGTCCTCACTCTATAATGAATTACTTGAGATAAGAAAATATTTCTCATTCATAAACAAAATTAGCCTTCCTTTAGGTAGGGATGATATTTTTGTTAGATACCAACCAAATGACAAGATATCTGAAACTGGTGGTGATACTTTTGTATTAGTGGAACAAGGTAGAAAAACATTTTTTGGTGTTTTTGATGTTTCTGGTCATAGCATCTCTTCGGGATTTATTGCCTTAACTATAAAAAGCCATGCTGAAAGACTTCTTAGAGACACAGGGGACGTTTTGGCGACTATCAACGCACTGAATGAACTACTTGTACAACTATCTGAAGAGGACAATGATTTGACGTATGCTACGGGTATAATTTGTGAATTGGATAGAGAAAAGGGAACTATCAAATACGTGTGTGCAGGGCATAAATATGGTATAATTCTCAAAGAAGACTCAATAGTAGAACTCTCTGAAATCTCTACAATAAATAAACCTATTGGTATCTCTCTTGAGAGTAAGTTTACTTTGAATACTTTTGAAGTTTTCTCAGGTGATAAAATTTTCCTTTACACTGACGGAATAGTGGAAATAGAGGATGAGAAGGGGTTAATCATAGACAACTCAAAAGTAATAGACCTAATCGTTTTTTGCAAAGATTTCACAATTAGGGAAACTGTGAATGAAATATTTGCTTACGTAAAGAGCTTGAAGAGCGTGAAAATAGTAGATGATTTCCTAATACTAGGAGTAAAGGTATAACATCATTGGAGAGCTTAGAGAGGCTCTGCCTCTCTTGAAAAATATGTAATTAATCATTTTTACTAAAATTGTAGTTAAAATTTCCGAAAAGGTAGAGGGGGTTTGAATATGAATTATTTGATTTCAGAAAATGATAATGTAAAGAAAATTACTTTCTTTGTTCCTGATGACCCTACTAGAAGAGTTATCAAAGAAGAGATTTCCAGTGTTTTAGGGATAATTGGAGAAGAAAAATCAAATTCTCTTTACATATGTATTAAAGAACTAATAAACTATCTAACTGCTGTTAACATCTTGAAACTAACGGCGAAATTTGTCAATTTTGACAGTAAGCTAAGCCTACTTCTTAATGAGTCTTACCTAACGTACTTCAGGGAAAGATTCAAAGCAAGTGGTAAAGCAATAGCTATAGTCATAAAAAATGTAAATGACGGGGTGATAATAGAGATAATCAACTCTGAACCGATACCAGAAGAGCATGAAAGAGAAATACGAGCTATTCTTAGAGATTTGTCTTCTGGAAAAGAGTTTTCACTATCGCTGAGTGGTGAAAGTTATAACTTTGTATCTTCAATAGTTATGACTTGGCTCATACTGAGAGACATGGGGGTAGATACTTCATTGTTCAGGATAGGTAATAGGGACAATAAAACATTTATAAGGATAGAGATTCCTTTTAGCCAAAGTTATATAAGTGTAAGGAAAGCTTTTGAGAGGGTACAAGGGTAAAATTTTTTAGTGCCTAATGGCGCTCTCTATTTGTGTTATTCTTTCTTCTCCTGAGGAAGTAGATGTAAACTTGGGCATCTTTCGAAATGACTAGAAAGAATTGTGAGGGTTTTCTATCATAATAGCGGCTCTTATCAAAAAGTTGGAAAGAGTAGAAAGTCAAAGTCTCTATGAATCTATGAAGTTGAAAGGTTTCAGTTCTTTAGGTTATAAAGTATTTAAAATATTTAGGGGAAAAGGAATGTATTTTCAGGATGTTCTTTTTAATCTTAAAAAGTTTTGGGCTGATAAGGGGTGTATAATAAGAGAAGGGTGGGACCTTGAAGTTGGAGCTGGTACTTTTAATCCTGACACTTTCCTTAGGGTTATAGGACCTAAGCCTTGGAATGTGGCTTACGTCGAGCCTTGTAGAAGACCAACGGATGGTAGGTACGGACAGAATCCAAATAGGTTAGGCTTCTATTACCAATTCCAGGTTATTATGAAACCTTCACCTATAAATATACAGGAGTTGTATCTAGAGAGCCTGAGCTATCTAGGCATAGATGTCAAAAACAACGATATAAGATTTGTTCACGATGATTGGGAGTCGCCAACTTTGGGAGCTTGGGGACTCGGTTGGGAGGTGTGGCTCAATGGAATGGAGATAACACAGTTTACCTATTTCCAAGCAGTGGGGGGAATTCAACTTGACCCAATACCAGTAGAGATAACATACGGTTCTGAAAGAATAGCAATGTATCTACAGGACGTTGATAATATTTTTGACCTTAGATGGAACAAAGATTTAACTTACGGTGATTTACAGAGATATTTTGAGTATGAGTACTCTGTGTACAATTTTGAGTTAGCAGATGTCGAGATGTATTTTGACCTGTTTAACAAGTTCGAGGCTGAGGCAAAAAACTTAATAAGCAAAGGCTTGGTTTTCCCAGCTTATGACATGGTTATAAAGTGTTCACATGTATTCAATGTTCTTGATGCTAGGAATGCTATAAGTGTTACTGAAAGAGCGAATTACATAGGTAGAGTGAGAGAGCTTGCTTCAATGTGTGCTAAACTCTGGAGTGAGAAGGTTAAGCATTTTTGAAATAGGTATCTAACATCTGTTATCATAAAACTTCTATGCTTAAGGTAAAAATGCTTAGGGAAGGTGTTACTTTGCCAAAATATCAAACTGATCATTCGGCTGGCTTGGATTTGTGTGCCTGTATAGACAGAGATATTATACTTATGCCAGGTGAAAGGGTTTTAGTTCCTACGGGTGTTAGTATTGAACTTCCTGATGGCTATGAAGCTCAGGTAAGACCTAGAAGTGGCCTAGCAATAAATCACGGAGTTACGGTTTTGAATTCCCCGGGGACAATTGACCCTGATTATCGTGGTGAGGTAAAGGTAATTCTCATAAACCTAGGTAAAGAACCTTTCGTTATAAAAAACGGTATGAGGATAGCTCAAATGGTTATATCAAAGTTTGAAAGAGTGGAGGTAGAAGTGGTGGAGGAACTTTCCCAAACAAGAAGGGGTGAGGGGGGATTCGGTTCAACAGGAGTACACTAATGAGGTTTTTTATTTCAGACATATTTTTTAAATTGAAAAGTGACAGGTTTTATTTTGATTCGCTTGTTTTGACATTATTCACGGTTATAGGGAATTTGTTTGCCTTTTTGGTGAACATAATATATACTAGGACTCTGCCAGCAGGTCATTACGGTGCTATAATGTCAATAAATGGGATAATAAACATTCTTGGTACTATGGCTATAGGGTTTAGGATGTTCAGTGTTAGAGTTACCTCTGACATGATATCTAAAGGCGAAAGTGCTAAAGCAATATACTTTTCGTATAAGTTTACGTTGCTTACATACATTGTGATGGCAGTAGTGTTGATACTTTTATATCCTCTCTATGGGGTTTTGGCACAGTTTATAAATGTTGATAGCATTTTTGTGATAATTTTGGCTGCTATAATAGTTGTGTTTAATTATCTTTCAAGTATAACTTCTTCACTTTTCCAGTCTATGAAGATGTTTTTATCACTTGGTATTATCTCGTTTTCGTATCCATTTTTGAGATTTATTTTGACTTACCCACTAATAAAGGTTTGGAATGGGTATATAGGAGCTACTGCATCTATGGTTATAGCTATAATGCTTTCATTCATGCTAACTAGCTTGATAACGAGGTTGTCTTCCAATTTTGAGGAATACAAAGCTGAATTGAAGTTTGATTTGGCTCAATTCGTTTCTCTCGTACCTATAGTTGTTATGAATGTTCTTTACAGTGTTCTTAACTATGTTGACCTTCTTTTTGTTAGAAGGTATTTTGAGGAGGCTCAAACAGATATGTTCGCTATAGCTTCAACGATTGCTAAGGCTACTTTGTTTGTTATAATACCAGTTTCTTATGTTGTTTTACCAAGAATGATAGATGATTATCACAAAAGGGGGTATAGGGCAAGTGTGAATGCTCTGATGAAGGGTATAGCTTTGTCATTTTTTGCGTGTTTAGTTTATTTGGGAATAATTGCTGTATTTGGTGATATAATATTAATGATATTTGGCTATAGGTATCTAGAAGCTAAACCTTTGGTTTTCCCTTTCACTTTGGCGTTCATCCCTATGGGGTTGTCATTTTTGTTAATAAACTATAGTGTTACTTTTAGGAATTGGGCTCTAGTTATTCCTCTGGTGATTGCAAATATAGGGTTAGTTGGTGGGTTTGTAATTTGGCATTCCAACTTTTACCAGATGATTTTGGTCTACGGAGTAGTTGGTACATTTTTATTAATTTCATCAATTCTCTTTGTTATCTTTTCTAAAAAGCCTAAGGTTAGTGATGAAGAGGTAAATAAGGAATTAAAGGAAATGTCACCTTCTTCGTATCAGTAATCTAAATACAAGTATTTAACAATTGTTTGAGAATTATTTTTAAAAACAGGCTTAGCCTGATTTTTTACAAAGAATTATTAAAAGTGCTTTAAGCACAAGGTGCTTTAAGCACCTAATTAAGAAGGTGCTATTAAGCACCCCGCCCTTTTAATGTTAGGATGCTATGCATCCTAATACCCTGTTTTTTGTCAAAAACGTGCCCAAGAACTTAATTAAGAAGGTGCTTAAGCACCTAGTTAAGGAAGTGTTATGAAGCACTTGCACATTTTTATCGGAGAGATGCATAACATCTCTGCACTCTTAAAAGATTTTTTAAAAAAGTGTTATGAACACGAGAGGGAATACCTAATTTTGGAATAGCTCATTTGAATTTTCTAATAGAATAGAAGTTAAATTAAAATTTTGTATTATTAAATCATTGATTTTGAGGGTGGCAAATGTGTGGAATAGTGGGGTATATAGGTGTTAGCTCTAATCCTGTAGAGGTTGTTATTGAGGGACTTAAGCAGCTTGAGTATAGAGGTTATGACTCTGCAGGATTTGCTGTTCTGAGAAATAGTAAAGTTGAACTGTACAAAGAAGTTGGTAGGATTTCCAATCTAGAGGAGAAAATAAAGGGGATTGATTTCAGTGATATTGAAGGTATAGCTATAGGTCACACGAGGTGGGCAACGCACGGAGGTATAACAGTTCCTAATACTCATCCTCACATAAGTAATAATGGCAAAATAGTGCTTGTACACAACGGAGTAATAGAAAACTATTCTGATTTGAAAGAGTTGTTGCTCAGGAAAGGGTACACATTCTATAGTCAGACTGACACTGAGGTGATAACTAACCTTATAGAAGAGCACATGAAAGAGGGTAATTCTTTGGAGGATGCTGTAATCCTTAGTGTTCAGGAACTTAGCGGAACTTTTGGTATAGTGTTGTTTTATGCGGATGAGTCTGATAAGATAATAGCTATAAGGAAGGGTAGCCCAATAGTGATAGGCATAGGTGATAACGAAAATATTGTTGCTTCTGATATAAACGCTATAGTAAAGCATACAAAAAATGTTGTATATCTTGATGATGGTGAGATCGCAATTGTCAAAGTTGATGGAATAAAAACTATTAGTTTCTCAGGTAAAAACATCAAAAAGGATGTCTTTGTTATTGACTGGGAAGTTGAGGAAATGGACAAGAAAGGATATCCCCATTACATGCTAAAAGAGATATTCGAGCAGCCTACTGCTATAGAAAACTGTATAAGGGGTAGGTTACTTGAGGATGAGGGATATGTGAAGTTAGGTGGTATTTCAAAGTTAGAGGGGATAATCCACAAGGTTAAGAAGTTTACTTTCATAGGGTGTGGTACTGCTTATCATGCTGGTATGATTGGTAACTACCTCATGGAGAATATTGGATGGATGCCGGCGGAGGTCGATTTTGCCTCTGAATTCAGATACAGAAACCCAATAGTTAGCCAGAGAGACGTAGTAGTGGCTATAAGCCAATCAGGTGAAACAATGGATACTCTTGAGGCGTTGAGAGAGGCTAAGAGAAAGGGAGCTATTACAATGGGTATAATCAATGTGGTTGGTAGTACTATTGCAAGAGAAACGGGAATGGGAATATATATACATGCTGGAGTTGAGGTAGGAGTTGCATCAACAAAAGCTTTTACAAATATGTTGGTTGCTCTTGTAATGCTGAGCGTAATGGTCGGTAGGAAGAAAAAATTGGGGATATTCGAGGGTAGGGAAATAGTGAGTTCTTTGAAAGAGCTACCTGAGCTTGTTGAGTATACTCTCCAAAAAACAAACAAAGTTACTCAGGAGCTTGCTAAAAAATTTTCTAACTATAGGAACTTTATATATCTAGGTAGGGGATATAATTATCCTGTAGCACTTGAAGGCGCACTGAAACTCAAAGAAATTTCGTATATACATGCTGAAGGTTATTCAGCTGGTGAGATGAAACACGGTCCCATAGCACTCATAGATGAGAACATGCCAGTGGTAGTAATCGCCACTAAACATTCTGTCTACGATAAGGTTGTTAGTAATATCCAAGAGATTAAAGCAAGGCATGGGAAAGTTATTGCTATAGTTAATGAAAATGATACTACGGTAAGCAAGATAGCTGACTATACTATAGAAGTTCCTTATGTAATTGAGCCATTGTCACCAATTATCAATGTTATTCCATTGCAATTATTCGCCTACTATGTTGCTTCTACTAAGGGGCTAGATGTTGATAAGCCTAGGAATTTGGCAAAGAGTGTTACAGTTGAGTAGAGAAATTCTGACAAATTCTGCTGGAATTCTAGTTATGTTTTTAAAGAGAGGCTATGCCTCTCTTAATATATTGGAAAAGAGTTTTGTTTATATTGATTCTTAAGAAAGCTTGATAAGTTGGTTTGAGAACTTTGAGTTATGAATACAAAGATGTTAAACGAGAGCTATTACATATAAAATTAATTACAATGTTTGACAAGAATAGGATAAGGAACTTTTCTATAATTGCACATATAGACCATGGCAAATCAACTTTGGCTGATAGGCTTTTGGAGATAGGGGGAGTTAAGGAAAAAAGTGATAGTGATACGCCGGCTCTTGATTTCATGCCAGTTGAGAGAGAGCATGGTATAACTGTCAAAGCTCAGTCAGCAACTTTTGAATACAGGTCGAAGGATGGGAATACGTATCTTCTAAACCTCATTGACACTCCTGGTCACATAGATTTCAATTATGAGGTTAGGAGAGCTTTGAAGGCATGCGAAGGTGTAATTCTACTGGTTGATGCAACTCAGGGGGTTCAAGCACAGACGATAACCAATTTCCTTTTGGCTATGGAGGAAGGTTTAGAAATATTACCTATCATAAACAAGATAGACCTTCCGAATGCGAATATTGAGGCTACGAAAGAAGAGATAGAGAAAGAATTGGGTATTCTGGCAGATGATGCGATACTGATAAGTGCGAAGAATGGAACGGGAATAGAGGAACTTGTAGAGGCTATAATTGCTAGGATACCACCCCCGAAGGGGGATGTTAACCTTCCTTTAAAAGCTTTGGTTTTTGATTCGTTCTACGATAACTACAAGGGAGTAGTTGCAAAAATTAGAGTGTTTGATGGTGTTGTGAAACCGGGGGACGAAATACTCTTTATGGGTGGTCAGAAAAAGTATAAGGTAGAAGAATTGGGGTACATGGCATTGAAGTTCATAAAGAAGGAAGAGCTTGGAGCTGGCGAAGTTGGATACCTAATAGGAAACATAAAGTCAATATCAGATTTCACTGTTGGTGATACCATAACTCTTTCTTCAAATCCTACTAAGGAGCCGTTGCCAGGGTATAGAGAGCCAAAACCCATGGTTTTCGCCTGTATCTTCCCCACCGAGAATCAGGATTTCAACGACCTTAAAGAAGTGATGATGAAGCTAAAGCTTACGGATGCTTCAATTGTTTTTGAGCCTGTTAACTCAATTTCTCTGGGTATGGGCTTCAAGTGTGGATTCCTTGGACTACTACACATGCAAATAGTTATGGAAAGGTTGGAAACTGAGTTCGGTGTATCAGTAATAAGTACCATACCTACCGTAAAGTACAAAGTTAACCTTAAGAATGGTGAGGTTGTATATGTTGAGAATCCGTTAGAGATGCCTGACCCTACAAAGATTGATTCTATTGAAGAGCCATATGCCTTAGTTACTATAATTGTACCGGAGACCTACATAGGTGATGTTATGGAGTTAATGCAGAATAAGAGAGCTATTCAGAAAAGTATGAGTTACATTGACAGTAAGAGAGTAGAGATAAAATACGAAATGCCTCTTTCAGAAGTGATATATGGGTTTTTCGATAATCTAAAGAGTGCTACTTCGGGCTATGCCTCGATGGACTATGAATTCATAGGATATAGGGAATCTGATATAGTCAAACTTGATATATTGGTTAATGGTAAACCTGTTGATGCTCTTTCGTTTTTGGTACATAGGGATCAAGCAGTATACAAGGGTAGGGAACTCGTCAGGAAGCTTCAGAAGCTTATACCTAGGCACTTGTTCCCCATAGCTATACAAGCAGCAATAGGTAGTAAAGTGATAGCAAGAGAAGATATTGCGCCTCTGAGGAAAGATGTTACAGCAAAGTGCTACGGTGGTGATGTAACAAGAAAAAGGAAACTTTTAGAAAAGCAAAAAGAAGGTAAGAAGAAACTCAAAATGATAGGAAATGTTAGTATACCTCAGGAGGCATTTGTTGAAGTTATGAAGATAAATCAGTAGTTTTTGTAAATATATCTTTCGAGAGCATTGACTACTTCAGAGTCAAATAATTTATCTTTGTTCTTTTTTATATACTCTAGTGCTTCTTTTATGGTGTACTTTTTGCCATTTCTACCGTTTATCATTCTTTCAAAAACATCTGCTACTCTGACAATTTTAGCAGATAAAGGTATGTTTTCACCTTTTAGCTTTTCGGGTCCGCTACCGTCCAAGTTTTCATGATGGTATAAAACGACAGGAAGGTATTTTATAAAAATATCACTGTTCTCTAAGATGAATTTGCCTATCCATATATGCTTTATTGTTTTTGGGTCTTCTTCTTGGATGCTCTCGCCTATTCCCCTGTGGTCAACTCCTAGGTATCCTATGTCGTGAATCATACTGGCGCTTGATATATAGTCAATACTTTTGTGGTCAAGCCCCATTTCTAAGGCTATTCCCTCAGAGATTGCCTTCACATTTATTGAGTGCATTTCCCTTTGAGAATACCTAGATTCAACTTTGTTTATGAGTAAGTATATAAAGTCCTTGTACTCTTCTATTTGCTCTTCTAGAATGGCTTCTCCGTATTGGCTTATTACAAAGAGAGAAGAGACAGTGTTAGTGTAATCTTTTGAATTCATGAAAATAGAATTGAAACCGTAAGGTATCAGGGAGAGTAGTAGGGCTAGACTTTTGTCGTTAACTAAAAGTAGAAAAGCTGACGAAATAATGCTTGTAAAACCTATAATTCTTGCATCCTTTTCAATAAACCAACCTACTGAAACAACTAGATTTGTCAGTATGAGCAAAGAAAAAAATAAAGTTGTATTTTTGATTCCTATAGCCATTAGAACTATCGTAAGAATTGATATTAAACCTAAAATATAATGTGGGAATTTGGGTATTATCCTCTCGTATTTACTATAACTTAGCATTCTTCTTTCAAGAAGAAACTTCACAGCGTATGATATTGTGACGATAACAAACGATAAGATAAGGTTACTTCTTGTTAGATAAAGAATTGGTATGACTACTAAGTAAACAGTACCAGCGAGAAATGAAACTAAGGATATTTTTTTTATTTTTGCGCTGTTAGAAAAAAAGTATGTTATCAGGTTCAATATATTATAGATCAAAGTTCCTGACAGTAGGGCTATTGCGATTACTTCGTGAATAGAAATCATCATTTTGACCATGCTTTTTCGGCTACTTCTAGGAATATGTCATAGTCGCTTTTTGAGAAGAATACTAGCCTTATTTCTTCAAGTTTTGTTGAAGGTAAGATTTCTAGTAGTGTTTTACTCACAACTTCGGCGGATTTTTCTTTGGGGTATCCGTACACACCTGTTGATATCGCAGGGAAGGCTATAGTTTTACATCCTAGTTCTTCTGCTACTTTTATGCTGTTGATGTAGCATTTCTTTAATAGTTCTTCTTCTCCATAGTTCCCTCCTCTCCATATAGGACCTACCGTATGGATGACGTACTTAGCTTTCAGGTTACCTCCGGTAGTTGCCACAGCTTCGCCTGTTGGTAAACCATCTGGGTATTTAGTTCTTCTTATTTCTTTGCATTCATCAAGTATTTTGGGACCTCCTTTTCTGTGTATAGCTCCATCTACTCCTCCACCACCCATAAGGGAAGAATTTGCAGCATTGACTATTGCATCAACCTCTTCTTCGGTTATATCTCCAACTTTGACTATAACTTTATTCCTAAAGAAATACCTTTCGTATGCCATAATAAAGAATTATTGACTACTAGGGAGTGAGGTATCAATTTTTTCAAATAGTGCTTGATGGTGCTTTTCAGTTAAATTAATAATTTGAAACTTGGTTGCGTTTTTTGAAACAGTAAAACGGAGAAAATTGAAACTTTTTGGTTTTCAATAGTGAAGAGGAGAAAACTCTTAAAGTGGTTTTTGATAGGGTTAAAGGGAGGCGGGAGCCTCCCTTAAATTTTATAATTCTTCTAATTTTTCTACGGGCTTTTTAGGAGATACGTCTGCTTTACCTTTTACCTGGGGTTCTTTCTTTTCTTCTTCAGCTGTTGATTCTTTGGATTTGTATGCTAATTCTGAAACACTTTCTTTTTCCTCTTGTATTGCAAATGACTGGTCAATGTCTGCTCTGACTGTTGATCTTCTTCTTGTGTATTGAGCAAAGGCGACATCTGTGAAGCCTTTGGATAGCTGGAATAAGAATTCGTTTATGACTTCCGCCAGTCTCTTTAGAATGAACTGCTTTCTCTTAATTGTAGTTACATCTAGCTCTAATACCAAACCAGGCTGTATGTGGTGAGGATTGATGGAGTAAGCGAATTCTGAGAATCTCTTCATTATAAAGTCAATTCTTTCTTCGAGTATTACTCTCTCTAGTGGCTTTTCGGCTCTGTGCATTTTCTGTAGAAGCTCCTTTATGAATTTTATTCTTCTGAAGAGGTTTTCTGTTTCAGGTATGTAGTGAGGATTACTTTCCTCAACTATTGTGTCTTCAGGATCCATAAAACCTAGCTCTTGCCACTTAACTTCGTCTCCTCCGTTTTCAGCGTTTGCCTCAAAGTACTCCTTAGCCCAATCCCTAGGCATGTACTTTAGTACTAGGTCATCAAAGTCTCTGATATTGTATTTCCTTTTGTTTTTGAGGTAATACTGATAAGTGAGCTGCCAGAGTCTTCTTACTTCTCTTTCAAATGCTTCGAAGTGCTTGTCATACTCTTCTCTTAGCTTGATTAATTGATTCTGGTCATAGTAGGCTAGCTTTATTCTGTAACTCTCATGCGGTAGTTTCTCGGGATCTGTTTCTTCATACTCCTTTATTATGCAGACTCTAGCATTCTTGAAGTTGTTGATGTACTGATACCCGAGCTTACTGGTGTCAAGTATTGAAGTGAGAACATTGACAGCGGTGTTATAACCTCTGTTTCTTATGTTCTCAATATCGAAGATTTTCTTTATTGTTTCTCTGATATTAAGAGGATCGTACTCGTCAGGTGGAATTTCTGCTCTGAGTCCTTCTATTTTGTCAATGAATCTCTTAGCCAATATCGTGTACCTAGTGGAGTTTTCATCATCTTTATCATCACTTGTGAAGTTTTCAATTTGTCTTATCTTTTCAAAAATTATTTCTGTCTTATCTAGTTCAGCTTTACCTTGTTCAATAAGTGATTCATTTATTCTTTCTATCTCTTTGTCAATGAGTTCGATGATTCTGTGCTGGATGGCTTCTTTAATGATTAGTGATAGAGGAACTTGGTAGTGATAGATTGGGCTTATTAGCTCGTTTTCCAGGATATTGATAGAAACCTTAACGTCGTATACATTAATTGGATTGTACTGATTATCCCTGAATACTGCTTTCATTATAGCGTAGGCATTCTGACCTCTAACTAGTGCCCCGACATCTGTCTTTTGTCTCAATAGTGCGTTGGTCATCTCTTCTATTTCTGTTATTTCCCTTTGAATGTGTCCGTGCAAGTGTCCATACATGTTAACGATGGACTTTTCAATTTCACCTGTGTGGAATTTGTCAGGTCCTGCTATTTTGTCGAGTAACTCAACTATCTCTCTAGGTGTGTACCTTGCCACTTGTCTATTTTCTTCCCTGTCGATGAAGGTTCTAACTTTTTTCAAGAACTCGTCTTCGACAGTTTTTAAGTACCTGTTCATCATGTTTTGGTAGGTAATGTTAATGTAGTTATAGATTTTGTCCCTCAAGCTTCCCATTACATCAAGCTTGTCAGTAACCTCAGGAGGGAGTTTAGTAATAATCCTGTTCATTAGCTCGTTCGTCAAATCTTGAACAAACTTTTTATCTTCGATTGCCTTGTCTCTTCCCTCCTGAACTAAGCTCTCATGGCTACCTACAGCACTTGGAATTTTTGGATCAAAAACATTTGGTCCCTTTGGAAATTGATCTAACATATCAAACCCCCTTTTCAAAAGATATAATAAAACACAGAGAATTTTCTTTCAAAATTAAGATTTTAAATCTTTAGAGCAAGAGGGATACCCAACCAAGCTAACCCCACGAGGGGCCATATGGCTTAGCATTGCCATCCTCTGGTTGGGTACCCCATGAAATTACTCGACAACTAAGACAGCGTTCTTACCGCCAAAGCCGTCATCAACATACTCTGCTGGCTTTGGAGAGATGTACTGCTCTAACTCACTCATGTCCTTTGGCCAGTTTCCATCGATGTAATATTTATAAATGTACTTACCAGGTTCCCATTCAACTTCTATTTCAAAGGTGCCGTCACCATCTGGGTCTTCCATGGTGTAGTTTGGATCTGTTGGGTTCCAGCCGTTGAAGGAACCAACTAAGTTAACACTTGAGGCTCCGCCGTACTCGTTTGCATCGAATATGAATTTTATCTTACCGGCTTTAACAACTCCACTAGCTTTAGCTGAAGCTACTCCCTTGCTCTTCTTAGAAGTGGAAGCTGATTTTTTTGCTCCGGCAGGTGCGCAAGAAACAACTAAAGCACCTACCACTAGTAAAGAAATCGCTGCTAATAGCACTTTCTTCATATCCATCCTCCTTGAAATATATTTTAAGTAAACAGATAGGAGTTGTCAATAAATTTCAAATGTTCTAACAATTACTTTACTTTATGGAGAGGCTGAGCCTCTCTTATTTTATGGTACTCTTGAATTGGTTTGACATTCAGTTCTTTATTTCTCATGTCTTTGAGGGCTGAGACAACAGCGTACATTGCTGGTACCGTTGTGATTAATGGTATTTTATATCTTATGGCTAATTTTCTTATGCTTATTTCGTCTTTTACTGATTTTCTGTTCATTGTTGTATTAAATACCATCTCGATTTTACCGTTTCTTATGTGGTCTAATAGGTCTGGTCTACCTTCTCCTATTTTGAATACTAGTTCGCTCTCAATGTTGTTTTGTTTTAGGAAGTTGTGAGTTCCTTTAGTAGCATATATCTTGAGGCCTAATTCTGAGAGCTCCCTAGCTAGATTCAATATTTTAGGTTTATCTTTATCGTCTATGGTAAGTAGAACGCTCTTTCTATTGTATATATTTGTGCCTGCTGCTATTTCTGCTTTTGCATAAGCTAGAGGGAATGAAAAGTCTATACCCATTACTTCACCGGTGGACTTCATTTCAGGACCAAGTGTAGGTTCAACCTCGGGGAACTTATCGAATGGTAATACTACTTCTTTGACAGCATAATACCCAGGCTTTATAACTTCCTTGACACCTATGTCTTTTATTTTCTCTCCCATTACTACTCTAGTGGCTAGCTTAGCCCATGGTATTCCCGTTGCCTTTGAGACGAAGGGTATTGTTCTAGAAGCTCTTGGGTTGGCTTCTAAGACATAAACTTCACCATCTTTCACGGCGTATTGAATATTAACAAGTCCAACAACTTTGAGAGATAATGCTATGTTTATCGTGTGTTTCCTAATTTTTTCTATTATCTCATCTGAGAGAGAATAAGGGGGTAGAATTGTAGCGCTGTCACCTGAGTGGACACCAGCCTCTTCTATGTGTTCCATTATACCGGCAATTACTACTTCTTCACTGTCTGAAAGTGCATCAACATCAACTTCTATGGCATCCTGTAGGAACTTATCAATAAGTATAGGTGCTCCTTCTGATACGACGATAGCTTCCTTTGCATAGTCAATAAATTCATCATCGCTATAGACGATGTTCATAGCTCTACCACCAAGTACATAGGAAGGTCTCACTAGTACTGGATAGCCAATTTCATTGGCAATTCTTAGAGCTTCTTCTAAATTTGTAGCAGTGGCACTTAGTGGCTGCTTTGCTCTTATTTTCTCGAGTAACTCCCTGAATTTCTCTCTGTCCTCTGCTATGTCTATGCTTTCTGCAGATGTACCTAATATTTTAACACCTGATTTTCTTAGTTTTAACGACAACTTCAGAGGAGTTTGGCCGCCAAACTGTAGTATAACGCCTTCAGGTTTTTCTTTTTCAATTACATTCATGACATGTTCATATGTCAGAGGTTCAAAATAAAGCCTTGTTGATATATCATGGTCAGTTGAAACAGTTTCAGGATTTGAATTTACCATAATGGCGTCATAGCCCATCTTTTTGAGTTCTAGCGAACAATGTACACAGCAATAGTCAAATTCAATACCTTGACCTATTCTATTTGGACCACTGCCAAGTACAACAACTTTTTTATTACCTATGTTCTTGTGCTCACATTCTTCATCGTATGTTGAATAGTAGTAAGGCGTTTTTGCTTCAAACTCAGCAGCGCAGGTATCTACTAGCCTGTATGTTGCTTCAATACTTAATTTTTTTCTGTATTCTCTAACCTCTTCTTCGGAAACTCCTGTTTTTAGTGCTAAAAGGTAATCGATGATTCCCATTTGCTTGTAGTATAGCATGGCTTCTCTATCTATCATCTCTAGCTTAGATGGTATTGACTCCTCTAACTCAACGAGTTCTTTTAGGTTATAGAGAAACCATTTGTCTATTTTTGAGTATTCATAGATTTCATCTACACTTAGACCTACCTTGAAAGCGTCCTTTATGTAGAAAATCCTTTCTGGGTTAGGTTCTCTTAACTTAATAGCTATGGTTTCTTTAATTTCTTCAATTCTTGACTTGTAGCTTTCATCGTTTGTGAGTATTCCTTCAAAGAACTTTCTTCCAGTTTCTAGTCCTACGATAGCTTTAACAAATGCTTCTTTGAAGTTTCTGCCTATTGCCATTGTTTCACCAACAGACTTCATTTGTGTAGCGAGTATTGGTTTAGTACCTGGGAATTTTTCAAATGCAAATCTTGGCATTTTGACAACTACATAATCTAATGTAGGCTCAAACGATGCCGGAGTTTCTTTGGTTATATCGTTAGGTATTTCATCAAGGGTATATCCGACTGCTAGCTTAGCAGCAATTTTTGCTATCGGGAAGCCAGTAGCTTTTGATGCTAAGGCGGAACTTCTAGAGACTCTTGGGTTCATCTCTATAACCATGAATTCAAATTTTTCAGGATTCACAGCAAACTGTATGTTTGAGCCTCCTGTCTCTACACCTATTTCTCTTATTATCTCAATGGCTGCGTCTCTTAAAGTTTGGTATTGTTTATTTGTGAGTGTTTGAATAGGTGCTACTGTTATGGAATCTCCTGTGTGGACACCCATTGGGTCAAAGTTTTCTATTGCACATACAATAACGACATTGTCTTTTTTATCTCTCATTACCTCAAATTCAATTTCTTTCCAGCCTATCAAAGATTCTTCTACAAGTATTTCGTTTATCATTGAGGCATTAATCCCTCTTTCTGCCAGAACCTTTAGTTCTTCAAAGTTGTATGCTATAGAGCTACCAGTGCCACCTAGAGTGAAAGCAGGTCTTATTATTATTGGGAATCCAATGTTCTTAGCAACCTCTAAGGCTTCTTCAACAGTGTGAACGGCTTTACTGTATGGGCACCTAAGCCCTATTTTCTCCATGCTTTTTTTGAAAAGTTCCCTGTCTTCACCTTTCTTTATAGCCTCAACATTTGCACCTATTAGTTTTACTCTGTACTTATCGAGAATTCCTTCTTCGTGGAGCTTAACCGTAAGGTTTAGAGCCGTTTGTCCTCCTAGGGTAGGAAGTAGAGCATCGGGTCTTTCCCTGTCTATTATCTTTTCTAAGGTTTCAACAGTGAGAGGTTCAATGTAGGTGACATCGGCTATTTCAGGGTCAGTCATTATGGTAGCAGGGTTAGAATTAACGAGAATTACCTTAAATCCTTCTTCTCTTAGGGCTTTACACGCTTGGGAACCTGAATAGTCAAACTCACAAGCCTGTCCGATAACGATCGGACCAGAACCAATAACTAAGATACTCTGAATGTCTTTTCTTCTAGGCATAAATTTAATTCTATAAATTTTAAAAATAATTATAAACAAATACCTTTGGGACTTTCACCTTGATATGATACAAAGTATCATAATAATTCTGTGACCTTAAAAAACTTTGTGGTTAGTAGAATTATTACTAATTAGCACATTGTGCTAAATAGCACTTGTGCTAATTAGCACATTAGATTAGAAATTTTAGGGTCTTGATACCTATTATTTAAGCACTTATTGTCTTCTTCAAGATAATAAGGATAACAGTAGTTAAACAAATAAGAGTTAATGAGCATTCATTCAGGTAGTTTAGTTATCAAATAGCTTTGCTATAGAATAGCCTAGCTAATTGTAGAGTAGGTTGTTATGTCAATGTCTTTGAATACTTTTTTGCCTTCTGAGTTGTAGTTAACTTCTGATAGTGTTGTATTGGTTATTTTTTCTACGACTGCGAGGGATACGGAGATTGAGGATTCTATTATTATTTTATTTTCTAGGCACACTAGTCTTATTTCATCTAGGGTAGATAGTAGTTTGTCTCTTAGCTGTATAAGTGTGGTTTGGTTATTTAGGAATGGAATTATCTTTGATAGGTTTATTTCGCTTTCTAGGAAGAATTTTTGTGCTAACCTTTTCGTTATGTTGAGTCTCTCTAACTCTAATTTTTCTAGTTTTGAGAATAACTCTCTTTCTTCTTCATCTATTTTTTTAAGTCTTGAGTATTCTTTTAATATAACTACTTCTCTTTTTTCCTTTTCCTTGGCTAATAGTTTTTGGAGGATATCTAATTCATCGCTAAGTATTTGAATAAGTTCCTTTTCAAGCATTTCCTCTCTCCCTAGTTTCTCTAAAATCTATTTTCGGAAGGTTTTTGTTTTGTTGAAAAATTTTTTTTATGAGAGGCTTCGCCTCTAATAACTCTACAAGAATAAATTAAGAAGTGCTTTAAGCACAGGGTGCTTTAAGCACGAGGTGCTAATAAGCACGAAGTGCTATTAAGCACCTAGAAATTCACCTCGTATGATAGTTGGATTCCGGGGATTGGGAAAGTGTTTTGTGCTAATGGGGTGGCTAGTAGGTAGCCTTGTAGGGTTACTGAGTTAAAGAAGTTTGCTCCTACGTTTATTGTAATGAAATTTTGGTTAAGGAAATTTTGCTCTTCTGTGTTTTTGATTATTGGTATGAAGAACCTGAAGTTAAGAATGAAGGTGAACCACTCTGTTAAGCTTGATTCCATGTATGTTGGTACTATGTAGTAGAGGTTTTGAATTTGTGCTTGAGTGGAGCGTAGGTAGATGAATGACAAGCTCATTCCAGTTCCGAATTTAGATTGATTTGTTTGGAAGAGTGAAATTTTGATATCTGGTGAAATGGAATAAGAAGAAAAGTCATTACTTGGAAGTGAGTAGTAAAAACTTACACCTGAATCAACACCTACAAAGTCATCTTTGTATATTCCAAATCTTGGTGCCAAAAAAAAGTTTCTTGCGTAATTACCTAAATAGAAGCCAAAACCTTTACTTTGCAAGGTGCTAGCCTTCTCTGTATGACTTAACACCGGAAAAGTTATGCAAGAACTTAGTAAGAGAATCGTAGGTATTATAGTTAAAAGCGTTTTGTACATTAAGTTAGTTTTTTTCTTTTGGATTAGCTTGTGCAGTTGATTTAGTTGGCATTGAACAGTTTCCGTTGAATACACATCCGTACTCAATGTAGAGGTCTGGTGTCTTTATATCTCCCGTTAATTTGGCTCCTGATATCATTTCAAGCTTTTCAGTTGCCTCAACATTACCAATTATTTCACCGTAATTTGTAATTGTTGCTGCTTTGATTTGTGCCTTGACTACGGCTTTTGGACCTATTACAAGATGACCAGTTGCGTCAATTTCTCCCTCAAAAGTACCTTTTATCATCAAAGAGGTAGAAAATTTTAACACACCTTTAAAGGAAATATCTTCGGCTAGAACGGTATTAATGCTTTTTTCATCAATGACATGCTCCTTAGGCATAATTTCCTCCTTTTAATTTGAGAATTTTCTAAGATATTAAATTTTTGTGTCAAGTTATTTCAGGCACGGCTACGCCGTGCCCGAAAAAATCATATTTTGCTCAATGCTTGGTCCAAATCTTCAATTATGTCATCCACGTTCTCTATTCCTATTGATAGCCTTACTAGGTCTTCTGGTGCTCCTGCTGCAGCTCTTTCTTCTGGTTTTAGCTGCTGGTGAGTTGTCAAGTATGGATAAATCACTAGCGATTTAGCATCACCTATATTGGCAAGGTGTGAGAATAGTTTGAGTGACTCGACGAATTTCCTTATTTTTTCTGCTCCTCCTTTTATGCCTACTGTTACTAGTGCACTGCCACCCTTTGGTAAGTATTTCTTAGCATTTTGGTATGTTGGATTTGATTCAAGTAATGGATAACTTACCCAGGATACTTTTGGATGGCTTTCAAGGTATTTTGCAACCTTGAGGGCGTTTTCTGAATGTCTTTCCATTCTTAGGTGTAGTGTTTCAAGTCCCTGTAGGAATAAGAATGAGTTGAATGGGCTCAATGATGCTCCTATGTCTCTAAGTAATTGTAGCCTTGCCTTTAGAATGAATGCTAGATTACCTAGGTCGATATATCTTAATCCGTGATAACTAGGGTCAGGCTCAGTAAATTCTGGGAATCTGCCATTAGCCCAGTTGAATTTACCAGAATCAACGATTACACCACCTATTGATGTGCCATGCCCACCTATGAACTTAGTAGCAGAGTGTACGACTATATCAGCTCCATAATCAAAAGGTCTCAATAGATATCCTGTTGGTACTGTATTGTCAACAATAAAAGGTACACCGTGCTTATGTGCAATGTTTGCTATAGCTTCTATGTCTGGTACGTCTAGTTTTGGATTACCTATACTTTCAATGTACACTGCTTTTGTCTTGTCATTTATTTTTGACTCGATTTCTTCTAGGTTAAGTGGATCAACGAAGTGTACTGTTATGCCCAATTTTCGCAATGTCCAATTGAAGAGATTATAGGTTCCACCATACAAACTTACAGAACTCACAATTTCATCACCCGGCTTGGCTATCGTTAAGATAGCGTAAGTTTCAGCAGCTTGTCCTGATGCTACGGCAAGGGCACCGACACCACCTTCAAGTAAAGCCATCCTCTTTTCAAATACATCAGTAGTAGGATTCATTATCCTAGTGTAGATATTCCCAACTTCCTTTAGTGCAAAAAGATTAGCAGCATGTTCAACATCCCTAAATACATAGGATGTTGTTTGATAAATTGGCACTGCTCTAGCGCCAGTTGTGGGGTCTGGTACCTGCCCCCCATGAAGTAATATTGTTTCAACCCTTTGTCCCATATTACATACCTCCTTTAAAATTTTGCAAATATTATAATTTGATAAATTTTATTTTTTCAAATTTTGTAAAAATTTTTTAATTTTTTGGTTCTGATGTTTTTCTTTACTGCTTAAGTGCTTTCAGCACGGAGTGCTTTCAGCACGAGGTGCTTTTAGCACTAGGTACTTTTAGCACAAGTGCTATTTAGCACAAGGTGCTATTAAGCACTAGGTGCTATTAAGCACCCACCACCACATTAATTGTAAAGAGGCTTAGCCTCTCTACACTCTTGATTAGGTTAAAAGAGGTAATATCTCATCAGGTCTAATATAAAAGTGCTGTTAAGTACTTTTAAGATGCTTTATAGCACTTATTCAATTAAGTTGCTTAATAGTAAATCATTTCAAATATTAAACAATGAGCTTGTGAGCTTAATCTGTTAGTTTTTTCAGTATAATCATTAATTAATAATTTGTATTTTTAGTATTTTGAGAAAGTAAATATTTTATTTTTAAAATATTTAAAGTGATATTGGGGGCTGTATGAGTTATTCTGATAACTACAAGCGCGTGTATAACAATATACTTGAAGCCATAGGATACACACCTATGGTTAAGTTAAACAAAATAACGGAAGGTATAAAGGCAAATGTTTATGCAAAGCTAGAGTTTTTTAATCCTGGTGGTAGTATAAAGGATAGGATAGGTAGGGCTATGATTGAGAAAGCTGAGAGGGAAGGCTTGATAAAACCGGGGTATACTATTGTTGAGCCTACTTCGGGCAATACTGGTATGGGATTAGTTCTTGCTGCTATTGTTAAAGGTTACAAGGTTATATTAACCATACCTGACAAAATGAGTACTGAAAAGATAAATCTTCTTAGAGCTATGGGGGCTGAGGTTATAGTTACTCCTACTTCTGTACCTCCAGATCACCCAAGTAACTATATTAGAGTTGCCGAAAGGTTGGTAAAAGAGAATCCCAAGGCTTTCATGCCAAATCAGTACTTTAATCCTGCTAATCCTGAAGCTCATTATCTCACTACTGGACCTGAAATTTGGGAGCAGTTGGATGGTAAAGTAGATGTTTTAGTTGCTGGTATTGGTACTGGTGGTACTATAAGTGGTACTGGTAGATACCTCAAGGAGAAGAATCCTAACATTAAAGTTGTTGGTGTTGATCCGGAAGGGTCTATTTATTATCATAAGTTCTATGGTACTGAAGGAGAGGTACATACTTACAAAGTTGAGGGAATTGGAGAGGATTTTATGCCTTCAACTTATGATCCTAGTATTGTTGATGAAATAATTGTTGTTAATGATAAAGAGGCGTTTTTAACTGCTAGAGAGTTAGCTAAGAAAGAGGGTATATTTGCTGGTGGGTCTTCCGGTGCAGCTGTTTTTGGTGCTCTCAAGGTAGCCAAGGAGCTTGATGAGGGTAAAAATGTTGTTGTTATACTTCCTGATAGTGGTAGAAACTATGTAAATAAGATATACAATGATTATTGGATGATAGAAAATGGGTTTCTTGATTCGCCTTCTGATGGAGTTCTTGTTGAGGATATAATTAGGTCTAAGGTTAGACATGTTAAGAACCTTATTTACCTTAGTTCTAAGAATAAGATTGGTGAAGCTGTTGAGCTTATGGTGAGGTACGACATATCGCAGATACCTGTAATTGATGATGGTGTGAATGTCGGTGTTGTGACTGATAAGAATTTGGTTGAAAAACTTTATGGTGTTTCTAAGGATAAGGAAAAATGCAGAAAGATATGGGAGTGTAGTGTAGAAACTATTATAGAGCCACCTCTACCAGTTGTTAATATTAAGGATGTTGTTTCTAATCCTTTCCTTATGCTTAAGGATAGAGGTGCTGCTTTGGTTTCAGATGGAAAATCAATAATTGATATTGTTACTTCAATAGACATTGTTGAGTACTATAAGAATAGGGGGTAAGGTATGAAGTTTTCTACTAGGGCTATACATATTGGTGAGGAGCCAGATTTTAGAGAAGGTTCTAGCGGTGATGTTGTTATTCCGATACATCTTTCAACGACTTTTGCTAGGAAGGATGTAGAGGTACCTACTGGTGGATATGAGTACTCAAGAACTGGTAATCCTACTAGATTCGCCTTCGAGAAGAAAATAGCTTCTCTTGAAAATGGTAAGTTCGGTTTGGCTTTCTCTTCGGGAATGGCTGCAGAGTCTACGGTGGCTTTTTCTCTGCTAAAGTCTGGGGATCACATTATAGCATTTGATGATTTGTACGGGGGTACTAAGAGGCTTTTCAATAAGGTGCTAAATAATTTTAATATAGAAGTTAGTTATGTTGATTTGACCAATCCGTCAAATCTAGAGGCTGCTATCAAACCAAATACAAGGATGGTATGGATAGAAACACCTACTAACCCACTTATGAAGTTGTGCGATATATCTGAAATATCGAGAATTGCTAAGAAATATTCGCTGATTGTTGTTGTTGATAATACTTTCATGACACCGTATTTTCAAAAACCTTTGGATTTAGGTGCTGATGTTGTTGTTCATAGCTGTACTAAGTATATATCAGGGCATAGTGATGTTGTTGCTGGTGCCGTTGTTGTTAATGATGAGGAGATAAGAAAGAAAATTAGGTTTAACCAAAATGCTATAGGTGCTGTTCCATCACCTTTTGATTGTTACTTGTTAATAAGAGGGCTAAAAACATTACATGTCAGGATGGAAAGGCACGAGTATAACGCAAAGATGATTGCTTCATTCTTGTCTTCTCATCCTAAGGTTGAAAAGGTTCTTTATCCTGGATTAGAGAGTCACCCGCAGCATGATTTGGCTAAAAAGCAAATGTCAGGATTTGGAGGTATGATATCATTTTACTTGAAAGCTGATGCTAATGGTGTAAAAAGGTTTCTTAGCAATATTAATGTTTTCTTGCTTGCTGAAAGTTTAGGTGGTGTTGAGTCACTCATAAATAATCCATCGAAAATGACGCACGCTTCTATACCTGAAGAAGAAAGAAAAAAGATAGGCATAACGAATAATCTAATTAGAATATCAGTAGGTATAGAGGATGTTGAAGATTTGATTGCTGACCTAGACAATGCTCTAAAGAGTTTGTGATGCTGACGCCTCCATTAACTATGATTATGATAAGGAAGTGATACTTAGAACGGAGTACTATTTAGAACGAGTGCTAATAAGCACTTGTGCTATTTAGCACAAGGTGCTATTTAGCACCGTACTTAATAGCGTTTTCTTATTTGATGTGAAGTCTTACAACAATAGTGAAGTGGTATGTTTGGTTACTTTGAGGTGAGGTATTAAAATTTATTCAGATAAGTAAATCACTAATGCTCCTGCACCGAACCCTAACATTGGTATTGCACCTTTGTATGACTCTGTTTTGTTTTCTAGTAGCTCAGGTATCATGTAAAAGTTATTCAGTGCTTTGGTAATGATTCTTTCTACTATTTTGTTTGCTTTGCTAGTGTTAGCTAGTTTTTTGTATGCTGATGCTGTTCTTAGGTTGATTATTACCCATTCTTGGCTGTCATACCAGCCACCGTCTAAATTCCTTATGTATCCTTCTCTATTGTCTAGCTTTAATTCTTTCTCAATTGCTTCTAATGTGTTTTTTGATATTTCTTTAGGTATCAGTTCAAAGTTTATTGCCTCAACTACTGATCCATCTAGGTATTTAGGATAGCCTTTTAACTTAAAGTGCTCGTATGAGCCAACTAAAATGTTTTTATCTTTATCAACTAAATTGTTTAGAAACCCGTTTTTTAGTATTTCAATACTTTTAGATATGTCGTTTATTGACTCCTTTTTTATTGCTTTTAATAGTTCGTTTATCTCGTTTAATCCTTTTATAGCCATGATTGTTGTGTATGTGAACCTTTTTGCTCCGTCATATCCGTTATCTTTGAGGTGTCTTTCCCAAGGTCCAGATTCAGGTCTTATTACGCCTAAGTTTGTGTCTATGTTTAGTATCAATGGGTACACCACATATTTATCTACTATTTCCCAGTATTTATTGAAAAATTCTGTGTCTTTTGATGCTTTTACATACTCAGAGAAAGCCCACAGGAACATTCCGAAGCCATCTAGTTCTATGTTAGGTCCCTGCCCGTTATCGTCTGATTCTTCTTTACCGCAACCGTAGTACCTACAAACTGATATTTTGTAGTCAGTGCCTACACCATAATCGGTGTCACCGATTTTATAACTCTTGTAGTACCCACTATCTGCATTTAGGAAAAATTCTAATCCTTCCTTTGCTTCTTTAAAGTGTCCTGATTTTATTAGTGAAATTATGGAATAAATCCCATCTCTTACCCATGCAATGTTCCAAACGCCAGTTGGTAGTGAAGCTAGTATTTGCCCGTAACCTTTCCCTTTTTCCCTAACTTGTCCCATCTTTATAAATGCTAGTGATTGCTTGTATAGGTCTAAGTAATCTTTTGTTAAGTTCTTTGGGTATTTGCCTTCTCTGTGCCAGTTTTCCCAGAAGTTAAGCTCCTCTGTTAGTGGGTCAAAGAATTCGTTCATGTAGTACTTTATTAATTTGCTTGATTCTTCAAAATCTTTTCCTAGTACGACTATGTCGTACAGAGAGAATTCAATATCCTTTTTGGCTACTTCCTTGAAGTAGAAGTTTAAGTTACCATAGTTAAGGAAATTTATGTATTGCCCTAAGTCATTATCGTATGCTGATATTGGTTCTTTTCCTGAGTAGCCTATTGACCTTGTTATTTCTATTATTCCTTTCTCATTAGGTGATATTTCGAGTTTGACAATGAAGTTAGGGGAATTGAGTTTGAAACTAGAGAATATGTAAATATTTACATTTGCTATTTCATGAGAGAATGAAGCCTTTATTATCCCTGTGCCAGGAATGTAGTTTATGGATTTGAGTTGACTTTGACTTATGAAAAATGATTTGTCGTTTATGGTTATTTTGTAGTCAAGGGACCTAAGAAGATAAGGGGTTTCAGGAGATTTTTCATCGTACTTTTTGTATATTGAAGGTAGAAACCCAACGATTTTTTTCTTGACTGTTGAGAAAACGGCGGCACCGAAACCGTTTGATGTTATTAAGAGATTCACATCTCTTTTTTCTGTTTTTTGTGCTAGCCCTAAGGCACTAAACATAAACACAAATAAAATTATTGATACAAGTATCCTCTTCATGGTAATTATTATGAAGTATTATCTTTGAGCTAGAAAATTTTTAGTAGCTTTTTGAGAACATTTTATTATCTTGGATTAATCCTTTTAACTTGAAAATAAAAAAATCAAATTAAGTCTGTCAATCTTTTTAGTTTGAAATTTGGAAACTCTTATAATAATACTATCTAGAGTTAAGAGGATTATTATGGAAAGAACTCTGACAGTACTAGTTGAGAATAGTGTAGGAGTTTTGGCGAAGGTCGCAGGGCTTTTTAGTGCTAGAGGGTTTAACATAAAGAGCCTTTCTGTTAGTGAGACTGAGGACTCTACAGTTTCTGTTATGACAATAGTTGTTGATGAGGATGAGAGAACTGCTGAGCAAGTTAGAAAACAGTTAGCTAAACTTGTTGAGACTATAAAAGTTAAAGATATAACAGAAGTTCCCAAAGTTGAGAGAGAGTTGGCTTTGCTTAGGATTTATATCTCTAGGGAAAGAAGAAGAGAAGTTATAGAGATTGTTGAAGTTTTCAAAGCTAAGGTTGTAGATGTTGCTCATAGCTCTTTGGTAGTTGAGATAACTGGGGCTTCTGAAAAAGTAAACGGATTTATTGAGCTTATGAAGCCTTATGGCATACTTGAGATGGCTAGAACTGGTAAAGTTGCATTAGAGAGAGGTTTGTATTTGGAATCAAAAGAGAAATAAATATGCGTGAAATAAGATTAAACATTGTTAGGAATGAAGATTTATCTTACAGTGTTTTTATGTGTTCTTCAGAGTGGGGAAGTGTCTTAAATAAAGTTGTGAGTTCGATTAAGCCAACATCTGTAGCTATAGTTACCGATACTATCGTTTCAAAGTTACATTTAAGGTCTATTGTTAGTTATCTTCCAGAAGGTATTAATTATGTTACTGTAGAGATACCGGCAGGAGAGAAATACAAAACTCGTAAGATGAAGGAATACATAGAAGATAAGATGCTTAAATTTGGTGTTGATAGGAAAGGGTTAGTTATTGCTTTCGGTGGTGGAGTTGTGGGTGACATCGGAGGTTTCGTTGCCGCTACTTACATGAGAGGTATCCCTTTTATTCAGGTTCCTACTACATTGCTTTCAATGATTGATAGCTCTATAGGTGGTAAGGTTGCAGTTGATACACCGTATGGTAAAAACATGATAGGTTCTTTCTACCAGCCAAAGGCTGTAGTTATAAATGTAGATTTCCTAAAAACTTTACCTAGCGAGCAGATAAAAAACGGCTTGGCAGAAGTTATAAAACACGCTATAATAGCCGATAAGAACTTCTTTGATTTCCTTTTGGAGAACAGAAATGATATTCTTGAGTTGGTCAATGATAAATTAGAAGAATTGATAGAAGTAGGTTGTAGTATAAAGAAAAAGGTTGTTGAGAGTGATGAAAAAGAAAGTGGTCTTAGGAAAATACTGAACTTTGGTCACACGGTTGGTCACGCTATAGAAAGTGTTTCCAATTATAAAATTCTTCATGGGTTTGCAGTTAGTGTAGGAATGGTTATTGAAGCACAGGTTTCTAATAAAATTGGTATATTGCCTAAGGAAGATTTGGAAAAAATAAAAGAGATTTTATCTCTCTACGGCTTACCTACCAGCCTTAGGGAATTAAAGTTAAAACCAAGAATAATAAGTGATATGGTTAGGTTTATGAGGAGCGATAAAAAATCGATTTCAGGTGAAATACATATGTCTTTGCCTAAGAGAATAGGAGAAATGATAGATAGTTTTTCTTTGCCGGTTGAAGAATCTTTAATTCTTAGCGTTTTTAGAGACCAGTTTATTTAAGTGCTTAGAGCACAAAGTGCTTAAAACACAGAGTGCTATAAGCACAAGGTGCTATAAGCACCCATCTTTGATTAAGGGAGTTATAGTCTCTCTTAACCCTTTTAACCTTTTTTTTGAAAAGGTTATTTTTTATCTTTCATATTATTACAGTATTATTTGGGAGGTAGGTATGAGGTGGATAAGGTTTTTTAGAAGAGCGTTAAAAAATTTGTTTGTTGTTAATTTGGTGTTAGCTGGTTTTATTTTTGGAGTTGTCTTTTCGGTTGTTTTTATCACTGTAGGGTGCCAAACTAACGGAAAAGGCGGTAATATTTCATTTGCTTCTTCTGTTGATTTGTCTAAGCTGTCTGAAGAGTATAAATATGCTTATAGTGTTCAGAGAGTTTTAAACGAAGTGGCTGAAAAGGTTGCACCTGCTGTTGTTAACATAAAGAGCGAAGATGTAATTACATGGAGGGTAGAAGATCCTTTTTATAAATTTTTCGGAGAGGATGAGTTTTTGAGGAAGTTCTTTGATTTGCCTGATAGACCACAAAGTAGGACATATAGGCGGGTTGTTCCTAGTTTAGGGTCTGGATTTATAATCTCGAAGGATGGGTACATCCTTAGTAATTTGCATGTCTTGAAGCCGGCTGGTAAGATTGCTAAAAACATAGTTGTTACAGTTCTTAAGTCTGGGAGAGAGTATAAAGCTAAGTTAGTAGGGTACGATGAGGAAACTGATATAGCACTTTTGAAAATTGAGCCTAGAGAAGATTTACCAGTTGTTACACTAGGTGATTCTGATAAAGTCAGAGTAGGAGATTTTGCTATTGCTATAGGAAATCCTTTTGGATTGAATGGTACTTTTACATTTGGTACGATTAGTGCTGTGAATAGGGATTTTGCGGGGAACGTTTTCTCAAAGTACATCCAGACGGATGCACCAATAAACCCTGGTAATAGTGGTGGACCACTTGTCAATATTTTTGGTGAGGTTATAGGTATAAATACAATGATAATCTCACCAACAGGACAATTGGGAGTGGCTGGGAATGTAGGTATAGGTTTTGCTATACCTATAAACACAGCTAAAAGAGTTGTTGACCAGTTAATTAAGAAAGGTAAAGTTGAAAGAGGGTATATTGGTGTTTCTATAAATGAGTTGGATAACGATACAAGGAAACAGTTAGGAATACCAGAAGATGTTGGTGTTCTTGTTAGTAAGGTTGAGCCAGGGTCACCAGCAGATAAAGCTGGCATAAAACAGGGCGATATAATAGTAGCCGTTGATGGAGAGAAAATTTCAAATTTCAATGACCTTCTTTCAAGAATAGCTTCTAAACTTCCTGGAGAAAAAGCAGAAATTGAAGTTATCAGAAATGGTAAAAGGATAAAGTTTGTTTTGGAAGTTATCGCTAGACCTAGTAGTGAAGAATTGAGCCGTAAGATGGAGCAAGGAAGAGGTGAAGGTAGTACTGCTGAGTACAAAGGGGTAATTGTTTCAGAAGGTAAAAGAGGTGTTATTGTGACAGGTGTGAATGATGATAGTCCTTTCTATGGTATACTTCAGAGAGGTGATGAGATAGTGGAGATTAACGGGCAAAAAATAAGTAATTTGGATGACTTTAGGAAATTTGCTGAGAAGAATAAAAACCAAAAGCAGTTCCTTATAAAGTTCTACAGAGGTGATATGTTCATAATTAGAGGATTTACTATAAAGTAGTTTTTGGGGGGTTTTATGGAAAAATATTTTAGCTTTGAGGCGCCTATAGTCGAGATAGAGAAGAGAATAGAGGAGCTAAAAAGTACTACGGGGCTTGATGATAACTCACCTGAGATTAGGGAACTTAGAAAGCAAATTGAGGATTTAAAGAATAAAATATACAGTAACCTAAATGAGTGGCAGATTGTAGAGATAAGTAGGCATCCTGATAGACCTACATTTGTTGACTATCTTAATTCCATCTTTAGTGACTTTGTTGAGCTTGCTGGAGATAGGTATTTTGGAGATGATAAGGCTATAATTGCTGGTTTTGGTAAGTTGGATGGAAGAAGTGTTTGTATAATTGGTCAGGAGAAAGGTAAAGACTTGGATGATAAAGTGAAGAGGAATTTTGGTATGCCGCATCCTGAGGGGTATAGAAAAGCTTTGAGAATTATGAAGCTTGCCGAAAGGTTTAAGATACCAGTTTTAACTTTTATCGACACTGCGGGAGCTTATCCAGGAATAGGAGCCGAGGAAAGGGGTCAAGGTGAGGCAATAGCAAAGAACTTGTTTGAGATGGCACAGATAAGAGTTCCAATAATAGCTACAGTTATAAGTGAAGGTGGTAGTGGTGGCGCTTTGGCTATTGGGGTAGCCGATAGAGTATTGATGTTAGAGTATGGAATATATTCTGTAATTTCGCCTGAGGGGTGTGCTTCTATACTGTGGAAAGATGCTTCTAAGGCTCCCGAAGCTGCTAATGCTCTTAAGCTCACTGCTAAGTGGTGTAAGGAGTTTGGAATCGTTGACAAGATAATAAAAGAGCCTCTCGGAGGTGCTCACCGTAACCCTGAGTTCGTTTTTAATAACCTCAAGAGTGAACTGATAAAAGAACTTAAGGTTCTTTCTAAGTTTTCGCCGGAACAATTAATAAAAGTGAGGTATAACAAGTTTAGAAATATTGGAGCTTATGAGGTAAAGTAGATATGATAAAATACTTTACATCTGGTGAGTCTCACGGAAGAGGCATTTCTGCAATAGTTTATGGTTTCCCTGCTAATATACCGATTGATGTAAACTACATAAATGAAATGTTGGCACTTAGGCAAAAAGGTTATGGTAGAGGCGGAAGAATGAAGATAGAAAAGGATGAAGTTGATATTATAGGTGGTGTCAGAAACGGTAAAACTATAGGTTCTCCAATTTCGTTAGTTGTTTGGAATAGAGATTGGGAGAATTGGAAGAATAAGGAAGTTCCTAAAGTTACAAAACCTAGGCCAGGGCATGCTGACCTTACAGGGGTTTTGAAATACGGCTTTGATGATATAAGAGATGTTCTTGAAAGAGCTAGTGCTAGAGAAACTTCTGTTAGAGTTGCTGTTGGATCTATCGCTAAGTATGTTCTTGAGAAGTTTTTCGATACTATAATATTTTCTCATGTTGTTGAGTTTGGAGGAATTAAAGTTAACCTGAAAGGTTTAACATATAGGGAAGTGATGGCAAGAGCTAAAAAATCAGAAGTTGGGGTAGGGGATATATCAAAGGAAGAGGAAATAAAAATCTTCATAGATAGATGTAAAGCTGATGGGGACACTTTAGGGGGAGTTGTAGAAGTTATAGTTCTGAATCCTCCTGTTGGACTTGGTAGTTATGCACATTGGGAAGATAAAATAGATGCTAGACTTGCCTTTAGCATAATGAGTGTACAGGCTATAAAGGGTGTTGAATTTGGAATGGGATTTAAGCTTGGGAGGCTGAGAGGCTCGGAAGTACACGATGAGATATCGTGGGATGGTAAGAAGTTTGTAAGGTTTTCAAATAATGCTGGTGGTATAGAGGGGGGAATGACAAACGGTAACCCCATCGTTATAAGGGCTGTCATGAAACCAATATCAACATTAATTAAACCGAAAAAGTCTGTTGATTTTGTTACCAAGGAAGAGTTTTTAGCACATGTTGAGAGGTCTGATGTTACTGCTGTGCCTGCAGCTGGTGTAGTGTTGGAGTCTGTTGTAGCAATAGAACTTCTAAGTGCTCTACTCAAAAGATATGGAGGAGATGATATAAACATGATAAAAAAGAGCTTTGACGAGGATAGTATACAGAAGCACAGAACTGGTCTTGAAATATTGGAGTCCGAATACCAAGAATTTTAGGATGGTTTATTAATCAAATAGCCCTAATGCTTGTTTACCTTCTTCCGATATCATTTCAGGGCTCCATGGTGGATCAAATACAATATTGACTTTTACGTTTTCAAACTTGTTTTTCAATACTTCTTCTACCATTCGTATTAGTGATGGTCCTATGGGGCATCCTATTGATGTCAGTGTCATGTCAATTTCAACACTTTTATCATCATCACTGATATCTAGCCTGTATATCAACCCTAAGTTCACTATGTCTAACCCTATTTCTGGGTCATATACACTCTTTAAATCATTTAAAACTTCTTCTTTCGTCGGCATGAAATAAATATACTTATTATGTAGGAATTTTTTCAAGTTGTCTTGAGTTTGCAGAAAGGAGTTTACACCACTTTTTGTTTGATGAAGTAAACTTCATTTGTCTTCACGGTTAAGAATTAACTAGTAAATGTGTTTTATGAAAACATGGGGAGTGTTAATTATTTTGTTCACTCATTTTTATTGTGGTGGGCATAGCTTATATTTAATTAGTAGGCGGTAGCCTACTAGCAGAAGATAAAATAACAATTCAAGAAATTATTGGACACCTTACGATATAATTAAACTATGAAACTAAAAGTAGCAGTAATAGTTTTGTCTATTCTGGCTGTTTTGCAGTTTATCCTTTTTGTGTCATCAATACTTTACTACAACGATAAAAATTTTAGGAAGTTTGTTGATGAAAATATTTTCGGTAAAAGACAAGATAGGAGCTCAAGACTAGCCGAAGGGGGTACAAAAATAAATGACATCTATTTCTACAAGACCTTGGGTGGCAAAGAAAATGAAAATGTTTATAGCTTCAAAATTACTAATGACAAAATATTCATAACTGGCAACAGGGAAAACAAAAACAGAACGGAACTACTTTTACTTAGTCTAGACTCATCAGGTAACCTGTATGAAGAGCTTTATTTAGGGCGTGGGAACACAAATTTTGAAGGTACAACTTTGGCAGTATTTCAAAGCAATATATTGGTTGCTGGAGATTTGACAGTAGAAAGCAACTCAGATATATACTTGGTGCTTATTTCTAACAGTGTACCAATATGGGATATTGTGATAGGTAGTGAGAGGAATGAGATTTCTCCTGTGGTATCAACTCTTAGGGATGGTAAGGTGGTTATCGCTTTCGGAACGAAAGCGTTAAACGGTGATGCGTACGAATTAGCGTTTACTGTAATGAATAAAAGGGGGGATATTAAAGACATTAGTGTCATAAGGGGAGGCGTGAAGGATTTACCTACAGCAGTACTTGAGGTTTCTAATAAAGTATGGATAATTGGTGAAACGAAAACTTTTGGGTTTGGTGCTTCGGATATACTAATTGTGTCACTTTCGAACTATTTTATTGAGTGGGTGAAGGTTATAGGTTCAAAGGACTTTGAATCTCCAATGAGTGTAATTTCGGTAGATGACGGTGTACTAATCTCTGTTAATTCACCAAGGTTTTCAGTGCTAAAAGTTGATTTTGATGGCAATATAAAGTGGGTAAAAAGATACAGAAATGGGAATGTAACGGCAATGACACAGGTAAGTAACAAAATTCTTTCTATTGGTCCAATTGCAAATCCGTATTCTATAAATAATCTTTTCATTTTAGAGACAGACACGGAGTTTAATCCTACTGTTGAAGAATTTTATTCGTTTAACTATAACGAGTTGCCGGTAGGTGTGTGGAGTGATGGGACTTACATCTATATTGTTGGTACATCACATTTTGAAGCAACGAAAAATGATATATGGATAGCCAAACTGAAGAAGATGACAAACATTGAGTCAGTAGAGGTTCAAACTAATGTTAAATTGGTTACCAATCTTATTTTATCAGTTAGTAACATCAATGTAGAAGTAACTAATTTTATTGTATCCTACACAAACCAATATCCGTTTTACTTGTATTCTATAAGTGGCTTACCCGATGCTTTGAGTGAAAGGTTTGAGAAAGAGAAGGAACTTAAGAAACTCATGGAAAAGAAGGGAAAGAAGAAAAAGAAGTAGCCCCCATTTACCTCGCTGGGTCATGGGGGCTGTTAAAGTTAATCATCATGACTATCCGATATATAAGTATGTCCTGACAAGGAGGGATAGCCAATAGGGGTCATTAGAAGTATCGGCTGTCCCTCCAAGGGGTTTAGTTTTTGAAAATAATCCCCTCATGATGAGGGGAAATATAAACCAAGGAGGGGTAGCGTATGATTATTAATCATAACATTTCATCTATTTTTGCCAATAGGCAGTACAAGGTCAACAACTGGAACCTTGATTCTAACCTTGAGAAGCTATCATCTGGCTTGAAAATCAACAAAGCCGGTGATGATGCTTCTGGCTTGGCTGTTTCCGAAAAGATGAGAGCGCAAATTAGAGGTTTGATGAGAGCTGAGAAGAATGTTGAGGATGGTATATCATTCATTCAGACAGCTGAAGGATATCTTGACCAAACAACTCAAGTCTTACAGAGGCTTAGGGAGTTGGCAGTTCAAGCATCTAACGGTATCTACACTGATGAAGATAGGCTCTATATCCAAGTAGAAGTTTCTCAATTAGTTGCTGAAGTTGACAGAATAGCATCTCATGCACAGTTCAATGGACTTAATATGTTAACTGGTAGGTTTGCTAAGAGGACAGAATCAACAATACCAACTGCTAGCATGTGGCTACATGTTGGTGCTAATATGGACCAAAGAATTCAGGTACACATTGAAGCAATGACAGCTACAGCATTGAAACTAAAAGACTCTGCAACTGGTGAAATATTGAGCTTGTCTTCACCTGAGAAGTCAAACAGGGCTATAGGTGTTATTGATCAGGCTCTACAGGTTGTAAACAAACAGAGAGCAGACCTTGGTGCTTACCAGAACAGGTTAATGTACACTGCTAAGTCATTACTGATAGGTTATGAGAACCTACAAGCTGCAGAATCAAGAATTAGAGATACAGATATGGCTAACGAAATAAGTGACTTTGTCAAGAACCAGATACTGGCACAAGCTTCAATATCAATGATTGCTCAGGCTAATGCAAGACCACAGAGCGTATTAGCACTACTCAGGTAATAGAGTTGCTCTTACGACATAGAATAACATAGTATAACTTTTTGTTGAAAAGGGGGGTATGAATCCCCCCTTTTGGCGTTTTTGCTCTAAAAATAAAAAATTGTCTATTGGCTGTCTTTATCGGTAGGGGGTAGGCAAGGGGCGTAAAGGACTACGTCCCTTTAAAAAGTAGGAGGTGCGGTACCTATGATTATCAATCATAACATTTCAACAATTTTTGCCAATAGGCAATTTAAAGTGAATAACTGGGCTCTTGACGCTAACCTTGAGAAACTATCCTCTGGTGTGAAGATTAACAAAGCTGGGGATGATGCCTCAGGGTTAGCAGTTTCTGAAAAAATGAGAGCCCAGATTAGGGGTCTAAGAAGAGCGGAAATGAACGCAGAAGATGCCATATCATTCATTCAGACGGCAGAAGGATACCTAAACCAAACAACTGAAATTATCCAAAGGCTCAGAGAATTGGCAATACAAGCAGGAAATGGTATCTACTCGGACGAAGACAGAACCTATATGCAAGTAGAGGCTTCGCAGCTAGTAGCTGAGATAAACAGAATAGCCTCACATGCCCAGTTTAATGGAATGAACATACTAACTGGTAGGTTTGCTCCTAATGTTGGTAACATCGCTTTCCATATTGGAGCAAATATGGATCAAAGAATACTAATAAACATGGGTGATATGACAGCAAAGGGGCTCGGTATGATTGCTGATGATGGGACAAGTAAGGTGAACCTAACTACTCAAGAGGCAGCAAATAGAACTATAGGTGTGGCGGACCAAGCACTACAAATAGTGAACAAGCAAAGAGCAGACTTGGGAGCCTATCAGAATAGACTAGATAAGATAGCTAAGACTCTCTTGATAGGTTACGAGAATCTACAAGCTGCAGAATCGAGAATTAGAGATACAGATATGGCTAACGAAATAAGTGACTTTGTCAAGAACCAGATACTGTCACAAGCTTCAATATCAATGATTGCCCAAGCTAATCTTAGACCTCAGATGATACTAAGGCTACTAGCTTAATTTAGGGTTCTTGAACCTTAAAGGTTCTAGACCCTTAGTTAAATATTTTATCTACCCCCTACCGTTTTTTATTTTTTGCCTACTTTTTCAAAACATTTTGTACAGTATGCTATGTCTTTTTGTTTATCAGTTTACTGTGGAAAAATTTTAATGTGTTTTCACTTTATGAATTCTGTTAAAAAAATAGGAAAGAACTATTTTGGTACAAGTTGCTATTCATCACTCAAAGAACTTTAGAATGTAGAAAAGTTTTTGTTGTTTTTTGTATATTTATTCCATGTCTAAAGAAAATAGTGTTGTAAGGTTGCTTTTTGGTTTTTCTTCAGGATATAATGTTATTAGGCCTCATGTTCATTGGGTGCCTCCCGTTGACATATACGAGTATACAGATAAATTTTTGGTTATTGTTGAGCTTCCGGGAGTTAACAAGGAGGATATAGATATAACACTTAAAGACAATATCCTAAAAATTTCTGGCTATAAAAAGGAATTCGGTGCTAATGATAGGCTTAGAATCCATCAGATGGAAATAAGCTATGGGTATTTTGAAAGGGTAATTCAGGTTTTCAATGTTGATGAAAGCAAGATAAAAGCTGAGTTTAAAGATGGAATTTTGTTCATAACTATACTCAAGTATTAAGGGGAGATGATAATGGAAGGATATAAATTTTTGTTTTCTGAGTTTCAACAAGGAGGTGACAATCAAAGTTTTGGGATTGATGAAGGTAACAATACTGGTAGTCAGGAGGATAGTAAAGGAGGTACTTTACCTTCTCAAATACCGATAATTCCGTTGAGGAATATAGTGCTTTTCCCTGGGATTGTTACGCCTCTTTCTATAGGTAGACAAAAGTCAATAGCAGCTGTTGAAGAAGCTTCTATAGGTAATAAGTACATAGGTCTTGTTACTCAGAAGTCCAAAGATGTAGAGGAACCGGGTAAAGATGACTTGTACACTGTAGGTGTTGTCGCTTCAATATACAAAATATTTAGGCTTCCTGATAACTCATTAAATATTGTTGTTAGAGTAGAGAGAAGGTTTAAAATTAAGGAATTTCTTGCTTTTGAGCCTTTTATAAGGGTAGCAGTTGAATACTTAGAGTTTGATAGGGATATTGACGAAAAAGAGATAAGTGTTTACGAGAAGACTATAAAGGACATGGCTATTTCACTCATAAAGCTTATTCCTGATGCTCCTCCAGATATTGAGTATATAATTCAGGGAATTGAGCAACCAGACCTTTTGGCGTATTTTGTTGCCTCTGGTCTTAATGCTTCTATTGATGAAAAACAACAAATACTTGAAGAGAACTCTCTAAAGTCTTTGTTTGAAAAGGTTGTTAATTACTTAGGTAGAGATTTGGAATTCGCCAAGCTTAGCAAGAATATTCAGGAAAAGGTTAAAAGTGATGTTGAGAAAGGGCAGAGGGAATTTTTTCTTAGGCAGCAGCTTAAAGCTATTCAAAAAGAGCTAGGAGAACTCAGTGACCAAGAGAAAGAAATAAAAGAGCTTAAGGAGAGGCTTGAGAAAAAGAAGATGAGCGAAGAGGTCAGAAAGGTAGCTTTGGAACAGATAGAGAGGCTTTCGAAGATACCTGTTATGTCGCCAGAGTATACAGTCACAAGAAACTATATAGACTTGATATTGACTTTGCCGTGGGATGAGTACACTGAAGATAATCTAGATATAGATTATGCTAGGAAGGTTTTGGATGAGGACCATTATGATTTGGAGAAAGTTAAGAAGAGGATTATAGAGTATCTGTCGGTAATGAAACTTAAGAAAGGATTTGTTAAGGGACCTATATTGTGTTTTTATGGTCCTCCAGGTGTTGGTAAAACATCGTTAGGCAAATCTATTGCTAGGGCACTTGGTAGAAAATTTGTTAGAATTTCACTAGGTGGTGTTAGGGATGAGGCTGAAATAAGGGGGCACAGAAGAACTTATGTAGGAGCTCTACCCGGTAGAATCATACAAGGTATAAAGAAAGCTGGTTCTTCAAATCCTGTTTTCATGCTAGATGAGATAGATAAGTTAGCTTATGATTTTAGAGGTGACCCTGCTTCTGCTCTTCTTGAGGTTCTTGACCCTGAGCAGAATAATGCTTTTAGTGACCATTATCTAGAGATACCTTATGATTTGTCAAAAGTTCTTTTTATCGCTACTGCTAATTCTCTAAACACAATACCATGGCCATTACTTGATAGAATGGAAGTTATAGCCATTCCTGGCTATACTGAATACGAGAAGAAGATGATAGCTATTAACTATCTTATTCCTCGCCAAAAAGTTGAAAATGGATTACAGGACTTCAACATAGATTTTACTGATGGAGCTCTGAGTAAAATCATAAATGATTACACTCGTGAAGCAGGGGTTAGGGAACTTGAAAGGAATATCGGGGCTGTGATGAGATCTTTAGCTACATACATTGTTGAGAATAATATTGAGCCGGGGAGTGGTACTATAGAAATTGATGACAAGAAGGTTAGGGAGTACCTGGGACCAGAAAAGTTTTTACCTGAGATAAAGGAGATGTTAGAAAAGCCAGGAGTAGCAATAGGGCTTGCTTGGACACCTGTAGGTGGTGATATACTTTTCATTGAATCTCTAGGGATGAAGGGAAGAGGTAATTTGATACTCACGGGTTCTTTAGGTAACGTAATGAAGGAATCAGCGTCTATAGCCTTTAGCTATATAAGAGCAAATTCTAAGAAATTGGGTATTCCTGATTATATATTTAGGGAGTATGACATACATGTTCATGTGCCTTCAGGTGCTATACCCAAGGATGGTCCCTCTGCAGGTATAACATTACTTACCTCTATAGTTTCGCTACTCACTCAGAGAAAGGTAAGAGATGACATTGCTATGACTGGTGAGATATCTCTTAGGGGGCTGGTGTTACCTGTTGGCGGTATAAGGGAAAAAGTTTTAGCAGCTAAGAGGTATGGGATAACGAACATAATAATACCTGAAAAGAATGTAAAGGATTTAGAGGATATACCTGAAGAGCAGAAGAAGGATTTGAATATAATACCTGTCAAGACAGTAGATGAGGTCTTGGAGAAAGTTTTAGAGAAAGAGCCAGTTGCTAAAGTTGAAGAAGTTTTTGAGAAGTCAAAGGAAAGGGAAGATAAGCCTAAGAAAAAGAAGAGAGGTAAGGTAATAGTTTCTTAATTGTATTAAAAGGAGGCGGAGCCTCTATAAATTGAATTAGCCTCTCGTAGTTGTTCATCATTATACTAGCTATGAGTAGGAAGTTTTTGTTACTTTTTTTGTTTTGGCTTCTGCCTCTTTTTGCTTATTCAGAGATTGTTGAGACTAATGAGGTTATATTGCCTGAAACAAAGTTCACTGTACAAGGTGTTTTACCTTATGAAGTTACCGATAGAAATGTTATTCTTGAAACTTATGAAGGGAAAAGCACGATAAAGGAAATACCATCACTTAAAGGCGGTGTTTTTGAACTTGAGAAAGAAGTGAAAACTAAAGGGGAGGCAAAGTCAAAAATAATTTCATCCTTTTCTTATGGTATTGGTGATATAATTGACCTATCATTGGTTGGAATGAGTGAAATACCTTCGGAATCTTATTCTGTCAGTACACTTATAAAGTACAGTAGATTCAAAAGACCTGATGTTATCTATTACTCTTCTCAAGGTAATGAGGTATTGAAGAATACATTTAGGGACATTGACCTTGGAAGCTTTACAATAAATCATTTTACAAAATCTACATTTTTGACAGTTGACGGACAGTTTTTTGAGGATTTCAAAGGGCTTTGGAAAAACCCTTACTTTTCAGATGAAAGAGATAGAAATGTAATTGTAAACAGTGCTTTTAAATACACGATAGATAGAGATTCTAAGCTAACATCAATTCTTAAAGTGGACCATACCTACATCAGTTTGAGAAGTAATACATTTGACAAATTTTCGTATAGTTTCAATGATTTCTTTGCTAACCTAGGTTATCAGTATGGAAGTGATGAGTATAATTTCTTTAAGTTTGAGCTGGGCTTAGGTGCTAGATTAATTGATAAAACCAATTCATTGCTTTCGATGTATGGCGATATAAGCGCTTCTTTAGCTTTCCCTCTATATATGAATAGCTTCTTTTTAGTTTCTTCTTTATCATTGATTCCTGATTATTCCTTTCCTTTTGATTTTTCACTTAGCTTGGGGGGAGTTTACAAGTTTAGCCAGGATGTTTTGTTTTTCCTTGATTTAAGGAAGGGTATTTCTGATTTGAAAGGTGAAGAGCTCATGAAGGGAGTTACTTTTATTGATTCAAATGTTAGAAACTCATTTTTGGGGACCGAAGCAGGGGTTAAGGTTTTTATTGGCAAGGGAGATTCTCTTAAGTTGGCTGTTGGTTATAATTATTACCTTTCAAAGTACTATAGTAAACCTATGTTTAATAGTTTTTCTTATGTGATGGACGTCACGAATGTTTCGCTTTTATATTCAAAAGTTTATTTTGATGTTATTTCACTTGATTGGTTTAGTTTAGGTGTTACATACAACTTCAATCTTAACTTTCCGGTTATCATCCCTTATGTCCCTTTACACAGTTTGGATGGAGTTTTGAAATTTAGTTTTGGTGGTTTTTATCTTTCTTTGTCTCTCTCAGGTGAATATCTAGTTTCTTCGGATGGTGTTGACTTTGATATTCCACCTTATGCTATAGTTTCAATAGATTCTGAATACGAAATCATAAAAGGTATTTCATTGTCGCTAAATTGTAGGAACTTACTTAACAATATTGCTGAATTTAGGAAGGGTAGCGTTATTTCAGAAGGAGTTTATGTTAGTCTGGGGATAAAAGTAAAGTTATGAGTAGGTATCCTGTAGTTTCTATAGTTGGTAAGCCAAATCCTGGTAAGTCTTCGTTGTTTAATGCTATTGTTGGTAGAGGGAAGTCCATTGTTTTTGATGAGGCAGGTACAACAATAGACATAAATCGTGAGGTTGTTAACATAGGAGATGTTAAAGTTTTACTTCAAGATACTGGTGGCTATGTACTTAGGGAAGATGATGCCGATTTACTCAAAGGTAAGATAGCTCGTAGAGTTAGGGATTTGCTACTTAAGGCTGTAGAAGAATCAGACCTTATACTTTTTACTGTTACATATAATGAAGTGGATATTGTGGATTTAGAACTAGCAAAGATTTTGAGGAAGTATGAAGATAAGGTTAAGTTAGTTGTTACGAAGGTTGATACGATAAAGCAGAGGCTAGAGGTTGTTGATGAGGTTTATAGGTTAGGTTTTGAAAACATGTATTTTGTATCATCTAAAACTAAGTATGGGTTTGAGGAGCTTTTAGAAGCAGTTGAGATGTTTATCGTTTCTACGGGTAAGGCTGTTTCAGAAGAACTTGCGGAGGATTTGAGTATTGCGATAGTCGGCAGGGTTAATGTTGGTAAATCTTCTTTCTTTAATGCGTTGCTTAGGAGTGATAGGGTTATTGTTGATGATAGACCTGGTACGACTAGGGATAGCGTTGATGACTTCTTGGAATATGGAGGTAAGAGGATAAGGATTGTTGATACTGCTGGTTTTAGAAGAAGTATATTCAAAGCCGGTAAGATAGAATCATTTGGTATTGAGAGAGCAAGGAGAAGCGTAGAAAGGTGTGATGTAGCGGTGGTTGTTATTGACGGCAAGGAAGGACTTACGAAACAGGATAAGAAAGTAATGGGTATAGTTGTAGAGAATTATAAGCCTTATGTGTTGTGTGTCAATAAGTGGGATCTGGTAGTAGGGGAGAATAAAATCAATGATGAGAAAGAAATGAAAAAATACCAAAAGGCTTTTGCAGATTTTGTCGGTAGGACTTTTTCTTTGGCTAAGTATGTACCTATTGTTTTAGTTTCTGCTAAGTTGGGGTATAATGTTGATAAGGTTTTGGATATTGCTATTGAGCTTAAGGAGAAGTCAAAAAAGCGAATATCCACTGGTGTACTTAATAGGACACTTCGCAAGGAAATACCTCAAGTGTTTAGTGGTGAATTGTCAACGAAACTTAGAATTTATTATGTTACTCAAGTTGAGGTTGCACCGCCTACTTTTGCTGTTTTTGTGAATAAGCTAGATAATATTCCTAAAGGCTTTGAGAACTTTTTTATAAAGAAGGCTACAGAAATTTTTGATTTCAAAGGTGTACCTATAAAGGTTAATTTTATTGAGAAGGAAAGGAAAAAGACTAAATAAAGTATGTTGCTGATTTCTTTACTCGGTTCATTATAGCGTATTCTATACCTGTTTCGTTTAGCTTCTCAACGAAGATGGCGTCTACATTTTCTCTATCGAAGTATCTGTATGCAAAGAAGAGGTTCCTTGCGCATTCTATTATATCACTTTTACACCATTCTAAGGTTATTATGTTTTGAGGTTTGAAATTAAGTATTTCGAGCCTTTTTTTTAGTTTTTTGATGAAGTCATGCCGTCCTAATATCCCACATTTTTTGTCTTTGAACTGCAGAGCAAAGTTATCGAAGTCCTTTGATATACCTGATACGACTATTACATGAGCTTTGGGGGAGTAGTGTTTGTATTTCATTCCAGGTGAAAGGGGCTTGCCTTCTAGTTCTTCCTTATAAACAACTTCTACGGGTTTTTTAGTTTTCACTTCTTGGAATACTTCTTCTATGTCTTCTTTTGTTATGAATCCTGGTCTGAGTATCATTACCAAGTATTTATCATCAATCTCATTGACTTTTACAACTATTGATTCTATACCTATGTGTGTTCTTCCTCCATCAATTATGTATGGTATTTTGCCTGATAAGTCTTCTATTACTGATTGTGCGTCGCTGGGGCTTGGTTTGCCTGAGAGGTTAGCACTAGGTGCCGCTACCGGTATATTTGCTATTTCTATTAGCTTTTCTGCTATCGGGTGGTAAGGTATTCTTATACCTACTGTCTCCAATCCTGCGGTTGCGTACTTTGATATATTTTCTTTTTTCTTTAGTATTACTGTCAGTGGTCCTGGGGTTAGAGTTTCTATTATGTAGTGTTCAATTTCGTTTGTGATGTAGGCGTATTTCTCTATTACATTTTTTGAGTGTAAATGAACTATGAGGGGGTTATCGTTGGGTCTACCTTTTATTTCAAATACTTTTAATACTGTTTTATCATCTAGAGCGTTTGCACCTAGCCCGTAAACTGTTTCTGTTGGGAATGCAACAAGTTCACCACCTTTCAGTAGTTCCCCTGCCTCTTTCAGAATACCCGGGTTAGATAAAATCTCTTCAATACTTACCTTCTTTACCTTCGTTAGCATAAAATAATTTTTTTTGTCATGTTCTTGCTTTTTCAAAATGAGAGCTTTAAGCTCTTTGAGTTTAAAACTCTTTGAGCTTTAAGCTCTTGAGCCTTGGGCTCTTCGAGCCTTAGGCTCTTTTTGTTAATGTGGGTGCTTAAGTGCTAGCAGAGAGGCTAAGCCTCTTTTCAAATAATTAGGGGTGAGAGTATGTGGTGCTACATAGCACATTGTGCTACATAGCACTTGTGCTTTAAGCACTTGTGCTTTAAGCACTTTGTGCTTCATAACGCTTTATTGTTTTAGATTGAAAAACAGGCATTAGCCTGTTAAAAAGCAGGCACGAGCCTGTTAAAAACAGGCATTAGCCTGTCTACTTAAGTTGAAATAAGGAAAGTTGTTTTATATATTTATTAAAACAAAGTTGGAGGTAAGATGGACAAGAAAGTTTTTTCTTCTTTGATACCGATGGTAATAGAGAATACGGGTAGAGGTGAGAGAGCGTATGACCTCTATTCTAGGTTGCTTAAGGATAGGATTATAATTCTTGGTTCTGAAATTGATGAGGATGTTGCGAATATAGTGGTGGCTGAACTTCTTTTTTTAGAGGCTGAGGATCCTGAAAAGGATATTCACTTTTACATAAATAGTCCTGGGGGGCTTGTCACTGCAGGACTTGCTATTTATGATACGATGCAATACATAAAGCCTGATATCGTGACAATATGTGTAGGACAGGCTGCCTCAATGGCAGCTGTATTACTAGCAGCTGGATCTAAGGGTAAAAGGTTTGCTCTGCCGCATTCGAGGATAATGATACATCAACCTTTGGGTGGTGCTCAGGGACAGGCAACTGATATAGAAATACAGGCAAAGGAGATTCTAAGGATAAGAGATATGCTTAATCAGATACTTTCTGAGCATACAGGTCAGCCAATAGAGAGAGTAAGGAAAGATACCGATAGAGATTTTTATATGAGCCCTGAGGAAGCATTCGAGTACGGAATAATAGACGGAATCCTTAAGAAGAGGACTTAAGGAGGAAAGGTATGAAGAAACCTATAAATTTGACATTGGTGAGTAGAGTGTTTAACTTAGGTAATGTTCAGTTAATCACTTCTCAGTATGGAGATAAAAAGAACGTTGCTACTGTTGCTTGGCTAACACCTATTGAGAAAGATCCGCCTTTAGTTATGATTTCTTTGGATAAGGAATCATATACTTTTGGGCTTATAGATAAATCTGGTGAATTTGTCCTAAACACACCTACGAGTAAATTGCTTGACTTGGTGAAAAAGGTTGGCTCTACCTCTGGTAGAGATATTGATAAGTTTAAAGAATTTGGCATAAGGTACTCCAATGGTCAAACGATACAGTGTCCAGTTCTTGATGACTGTGTAGCAAATGTAGAGTTCATTGTAAGGTCTGTAGTACCACTTGAGAGGCATGCTATGATAATGGGCATAGCTAGGTATGCAGTGGTTGAGGAAGAATTGTTCTCTGATCACTGGTTACTTGAAGAGAGGGATATATCTCTTATACATCACGCTGGAAGCACTTATTTCTGTACAACGAAGTTCCTAGTTGATTTGTCCAAAAAGTAAAATATCATAGTATTTCTACGTTGTAGTCTATAATAAAACCTGGAAATTCTTTTTCTAGATAATCAATTATGGACGATACTACTTGATTGGTGTAGTTCCCATCGTTTGCTACGAATGCAATACCTACTATTGATTCACTAACATTGTCAAGAAGTCCAACCTCAGCGATTGATATATTGAACTTTGTTCTAGTTTTGTCTTTGATACTATTGAGGTACCTTCTTTTCTCTTTAAGTGTTCTTGAGGGAAAAAAGAAATGTAAAGTTATAGTTCCAATTTTCATAAAAAAATTCTTTTTAAACTGGGAATATCTTTTCAAATAAGTTCAAGTATTTAGGAATGTTTAGAATTTTGTAAGTATTCTCGACTATAACTGTTCCAATCTGAAAGGCTACAAATCCTAGAATAGCTCCAAACAAAACATCGGTGAAATAGTGAACTCCTAGGTATATTCTTGATATGCCAATAAGTATGGCAATTATTAAAAATATCCAAGATATGAATGGTAAGTAAGAGTTAATGCAAAAAAAGAGTACAAATGCCCCTGCTGTATGCCCCGAGGGAAAAGAAAATTTGTCAGGTGGTAATATTAGCCTTGGAATGGAGAATCTATCCTTTATGTAGGGTCTTTCCCTAAGAAATATTTTTTTTATGCTTTTTTGAAGGATTACTTGTATTAACTGAGAAATGAGTATTAGCATACCTAGCCTAACATTGAAAAATAAAATGACAAGTGTGAATATAAACGAAGCCCACCAATCACCAAGAATTGAAAATATCTTGAAAAGAAAAGTAAAAACTTTGTTCCTTAATTTAACGAAAAGTTTGGAAATAAAAAAGTCAACACGGTAAACTATAGTACTTGAAGTTTTCTGGGTAATGGTTTTTAGTTTTTTATATAGAGTCATTTACTTTACATCCTTTATTGCATCATCAACGTTTTCGTAGTATGTGAAAAGGTTTTCTAGTTCGACTAACTTTAGTATCTTTTTTACAGCTTGGTTTACCCTAGCCAGTCTCACCCATCCGTTGTTTGACATTGTTCTTCTCAGGGTTGATATTAGGACTCTTATGCCGCTACTTGAGAGGTGTTGAACATCGTTCATGTCGAATACGATTTTGTTCAAGCCTGAAGATAGTATGTTGTTCATCTCTTTTTCAAGTTCAAGAGCAGCTTGTACATCAACTCTACCACTAAGCTTTATGACTGCCACATCCCCTACCTTTGTAATGTCAAACATAAACACCTCAACTTAAGATATTTTCTTATAATATAAATAAATCCAAAGACATTTACAAATTAATTCAATTCTGTTGAAGAGATTTTGATAAACCATTTTAAGAGTGTGGATAGTAACATCTCTCAATAGAAATGTGTGTTAGGTGTGATTAATAGCACATTGTGCTTCATAGCACTTTGTGCTTAATAGCACTTTCTTATAAATGGAATGAGAGACTACTAATTCGGAAGCATTACTTTCTTTCCAATATTGACTTTGCGTGTATTTCTAGTCCTTCATAATTAGCTAGTTCCGAAACGGTTTCCATATCTTCCAATAAACTATTCTTTTCCCATTCACAAATGTTGTACATTTTGACGAAGTTGTAGACTCCGAGAGGAGAGGAGAATTTAGCTGTTGAATTTGTTGGTAGGACATGGTTGGTTCCAGCGAAGTAATCGGTGATAACAACGGGAGAGTATAAGCCAATAAGTACTGTGCCAGCATGCTTAACATAGTTGTCGATATTGTTAATGTCAATACCATCTACTACTATTTCAAGGTGTTCAGGTGCTATTTGATTGACTACATCAAAGCCTTCTTCTATTGATGAAACTTCAATAAAGAATAAATTCTTTGTAGAGTTATCTAGTATATTTTTTCTGCTTGTATTTGGAATGATATCTATAATCTCTTCTTGGATTTTTTCGAGTAACTCGCTGTTTGTACTTATCATGAATGCGCTTGAATCGGGGTCGTGTTCAAGCTGTGAGAGTAGGTCGTAGGCGAAATATTTAGGGTTTCCGTAGGTTGCTAGAATAGCTATTTCACTTGGTCCGGGTATTATGTCTATTCCTACAATACCACTTAAGAGTTTTTTGGCTAGAACGAAATATTTATTTCCGGGTCCGACTATCATGTCGACTTTTGGTATTGTTTGGGTTCCGAAGGTAAAGGATGCGACGCTTACAGCACCACCAACTTTAAAAATTCCGTTAGCACCTAGCCTTTTAGCTAGGTATAGTATGATAGGTGAAACTTTACCTTTTTGTGATGGAGTGGAAACGAATATTTTGTTTACGCCGGCAACTTTAGCAGGAATGAGATTCATTATAAGAGTTGAAGGATAGATGGCTCTACCGCCAGGAACATAAACCATTACGCTATCAACAGGCTTTACAACTTGTCCTACCTTCCTACCATTGCCAATTTCAATTACCCACTTGCCGCTAAGGTTAAAGTACTTTAGTTGTTCTTCGTGAAATTTTCTTATTCTTTCTGCTGCTTTTAAAAAGGTATCTGCAATTTCCATTAAATCTTTGTTTGACTCTACCTCCTTGATGCTTTTGTTTATCTCTTCTTCGGATACAACAATATTAAAATCGTCTCCAACACCATCAAACTTTTTACAGAATTCTATTACCTTTGAGTCTCCAAATTCCCTGACTTCTTCGATTATTTTCTCAACTTCGGAAACAAGTTCTTTCGTTAAAAATAACTCATTTTTGTTGAGGGGCACACTATCCAAAACTTTACCTTCTATCGTTTTTACCTTCATAGAAACAACATTTTTAACTACATAGTAGGAGATTTTCAATATACTTTATTGAGATATTATTAATATCCAAAATCCTTTTTCATTTTGATGAATTCTTCTCGGTCAATTTCACCTTTTGCATATCTCCTATTCAGGATATCAATTGGCATATCTTCCTTGAAAAGGTGTGTAGCTTTCAAGGAAATTGCTTTAACAAGGAAGATGATCCCTAAAGCTACTAATTCTGCTGAGAAAGTCTTGTGCTAAATTGAATATTGAGGACAGGCTTAGCCTGCTGCACTACTTGAAAAGCATTTGACATCATCTAAATAATTAGTAAATTATATTTTATGGCAAAAGAGATAAGAGTAAAGAGGGTAGGTGCTTTCATAGAAAAGGAGGTATCAGAAATAATTTTAACTCAGCTTAGGGATGAAGGAATTAAGGCTATGGTTACTGTGTTTGGTGTAGAAGTGTCAAATGATTTGAGACATGCAAAGATAAAACTTAGTATAAACTCGGATAATGAAGAAGAAATAGAGAGCACTAGGAAAGCTTTGATAAGGGCAAAGAGTTTTATAAGGAGGTCTTTGAGTAAATCTTTGAAAACTATGTATTCGCCTGAAATATGGTTTGAGTTTATAAGTCTTTCCGAGAGTATGAAAGTTTACGAAAAGTTAAAAGAAGTAGAAAAAGAGTTAGAAGAAAAAGGTTTTGGAGGTGAAAATGAGGGTTGAGGTGACAAAAGGAGCTCAGGTTTCGCTGGAAGAAATAGCACAAGAATTAAGGTTAGGTGATAATTTTATAATAACTTTCCATATTAATCCTGACTATGACGCTGTGGGGTCGTCTTTGTCAATGTTTTACATTCTGAAGAAGATGGAGAAGAATGTAATGATAGTTGGAGATGAAGAAGAGAACATCATAAGAAAAAATTTTGGTTTTCTGCCGTTGTCTGGAGAAATCAAACATGTTTCAGTGTTGGATAGATTGCCAGTTGAGGAATATACTCTAATTGCACTAGATAGCGGCGATGAAAGGAGGTTAGGTAAGAAAGTAAATGAATATTTTGGAAGGTTCAAAAAGATAATTAACATAGACCACCATTACGATAACACTAGGTTTGGAACTTTGAATTATGTTAATTCTGACATATCTGGGGTAAGCGAGATAATGCATACATTGGTGGAGATATTAGGGATAGAGCTTACCAAGGAGCTTGCTTCGTTAATTTACGCTGGGATAGTGGGTGATAGCGGGTCATTTAGATTTGATTCAACGAAGCCATCAACCCACGTAGTAGCTTCAAGGTTGCTTGAGACAGGAATAAAGCCTTCGTTTTTCACAAAAAATATGTATCAAAATAGGAGTTTGGAGTTTATAAAGTTTGAAGGTGAGCTTTTTTCGAAAATAAGGTCAACAGAGGATAAAAAAATAGTTTGGGTTATAATAACTGCTGATCTTCTGGCTAAGTATAACTTATCTGAAAGTGACACTGAACCTGTTGTTGAGGACATTGATAGAATAAAAGATTGTGTTGTCTACTTTGTGATAAAAGAGAAAAAGAGTAAGGGAGTGATAACGGTAGCATTGAGAAGTAAGGATGACATTGACGTGTCACAGGTTGCACAAAAATTTGGGGGAGGAGGACACAAAAACGCTTCAGGTGTTAGCTTCGATATATCTGTAGGCATAGAGAATGTTGAAAAGGTGATTTTGGATGAACTAAAAAAGATAATATGAGAATAGCATTAGCACAAATAAATACTGTTGTAGGTGATATAGAGTATAACAAAAATAAGATATTAGAGGTTTTAAGATTCTCAGAAGAAAGGAATGTTGATTTAATAGTTTTTCCTGAACTTGCTTTAACAGGCTATCCGCCTGAAGATTTAATAACTCATAGAAGATTCGTTAGGAAACAGTTGGAAGTGTTGAATGAACTTTCTAATCGTTTTGACAATGTCATAGGGGTCGTAGGTTTTGTAAACTTAGAAAATGATGTGCTGTACAATTCAGCTTGTGTTTTTTATAAAGGGCAGAAGTATATATACAACAAGACGAGGCTACCAAATTATGGTGTTTTTGATGAAGAGAGGTATTTCGGAAAAGGTAATTACGGGTTAGTCGTTTCTGTGAAAAATGAAAAGGATGAGGAAATAAATTTGGGGATAACGATATGTGAAGATATATGGTATCCTGAAGGTGTAATATTTGATGAGGTTATAACGGGGCATAGTGATATAATAATTAATTTATCGTCTTCGCCTTACCACATAGGTAAGGTTAGAGAAAGATATGAGATGCTCAAAACTAGAGCTAGAGACTATGGTGTATTCGTTGCTTATGTCAATCTGGTGGGTGGTCAGGATGAATTAGTTTTTGATGGCGGTAGTGCTGTTTTCTCACCTGATGGTGAGTTAGTATCAAATGCAAGGCTATTTGAAGAGGAGGTATTGGTTTTGGATGTTGAAGCTGAAACGACAGTTAAAAGAAGAGTACTAGACAATAGATATAAGTTCCTTACAGAGACAAACTATAAGTTTTATGATTTGCGGAAAGTTGAGATTGACTATCTTGTTAAACATCAGAAAAGTTTGTTAATTCCTGAAAAGAAGCCTTTGTCTTCGGAGGAAGAGGAAATATTCAATGCCTTGGTTTTGGGGATAAGAGATTATATTCGTAAGAATAATTTTTCAAAGGTTGTTGTAGGTGTGAGTGGAGGTATTGACTCGGCGGTAGTTGCATCTATATGTGTAAAAGCACTTGGAAAGGAGAATGTTGTAGGTGTGAGTATGCCTTCTCGTTTTTCGTCAGAGGAAACTAAAAGTGATGCTAGGAAATTGTGCGAGAATTTGAGTGTAAAATTCTTGGAGATACCTATTGAGAAGGCTTTTACTTCGTTTTTGGAGATGTTGGAGCCGTTTTTTGAAGGTAGTAGATGGGATATTACCGAGGAGAATATACAAGCTAGGATAAGAGGAATAATTTTGATGGCACTATCGAATAAATTTGGTTGGATAGTGGTATCAACTGGAAACAAGAGTGAATTAAGTATGGGGTACTCAACTCTTTACGGTGATATGGTTGGTGGATTTGCTTTGATAAAGGACCTCTATAAAACAACAGTATATAAGATAGCAAACTACATAAACAAGACTATGGAGAATGTTATACCTGAAACTATAATAACAAGACCCCCAACAGCTGAGCTAAGGGAAAATCAAAAAGACCAAGATACACTACCTCCATATGAGGTATTAGATAAGGTTCTTAAGAGATATATAGAAGAGGAGAAGGATTTCGAGGAGATACACAGAGAAACAGGGATAGATGTAGAACTAGTAAAAAAGATAATAAACACAGTGAATAGGAATGAGTACAAAAGAAGACAAGCGCCAATTGGCGTTAAGATAACTAAAAGGTCCTTCGGCAAGGACAGAAGATATCCAATAACAAATAGATACTTTGTGTGATAATTTATCAAGCTTGCGTATGGTATCAAAAAATGTTTTCTTTTTGAGTATCAAAAAGACTTTTGTTTTTGTATTGCTTATAATGTTTTTCTTTTTTGTTAGTAGTTGTGATGCGAACTTTTTAAAAAAAGGTTTAACTAGTGATAATGTCGGGGTTAGAGTAGCTAAGGAATCAATGAATCATTTGGGAGAGGTTCTTATTGATTTTAATGGTAAAAAGTATGATTTTGATTGTTCAGGTTTTATAAGGTTTGTTTTCATGCAGTATGCGGGAGTTGATCTAGATAAGTACATAGTCAAGCAAAGTAGGAGTAAGGTTGAAGCTTACTATAATACATTCAAGATAGAGGTAGGAGGTAAGCTTAGGATAATGCCCGGTGATTTAATATTTTTTGATAATACTTATGATAGAAATAGGAACGGTATAATGGATGATGAAGTTACACATATAGCTTTGGTTATCGGGTATGATAGAGAGAGTGGGAGTATTGTTTTTATAAACAAGAGCAAAGGCAAGCCAGTAAGCTTAGGTTATATAAATTTTAACTACCCGGATAGGGATTATATAATTAAGGAAGGAAAGAACATTCAAGTTAATTCTTATGTTAGAGATGATAAATTAGGTAAACTTTTATCTACTCAGGCATTTAGAGGATTTGGTAGGATTCAACTTGTTACGAAGAATTAAATATTTATGTTTAGAGAGGCATAGCCTCTCTTTAACTTAAACATTCTTTGAACGATATAATGTTTTTGGTATAAAATTCACTTATGAGATTCGTAGCTACGGAATTTACACTCTTTTCCTTGGCTTTATTATTTCTGGTTTCGGGGTGTAGTGAGAAACCTATAGAGGGGGGCATCAATAAGATATTTGGTTACTGGCAGCTAAGTAAGATTATATACTCTAACAGCACTTCGTCATACGATAATTCACCGAATTATTCATTATATTACTTCACTAGCGATTATGTGACGAATAAAGATAATATTTCTAACTACTCTGGGTATATATATGGGATTTCTTCTTTTGTGATAACGAATAGTGTAGTTTCTAATACTTGGGGAGTTGATTTAAGGAACAACAAGTTATACATATACACAGATTCAACTAACTATGTGTATACTTTTTCATTTGTTGCAAACAATAGTGACGATGTTAATGAGATATGGCTTTCTCAAGGCGTGTTTTCAGTTTCAAACACAAATTACAGCTTTTTCGTAAGTAATGGAATAGTAAGGTATGTGTTGAAGAAAAAATAACTTGTTTAGATGTTTTCTAGTGCTTTATTTACAAGGTCTATTCTGTCAAAGTTGGGGTATTTTCCTTTTATCCTCTGGTAGTATTCTTTAGCAGAGGTTTTGTCACCACTTTTTTCTAATACTACTGCTAACTCAAAAAGTAAGTCGGGAGTTTCTTTTATTGATATTGCTTCTTTGTAATAGTTTATAGCATTTTTAAAATCAGCCTTTTTGGCATAAGATTTTGCTAGTCCGCATATAGCTCTGTATGAGTTTTGATATTTTTCTCTTGCTTTTTGGTAGTACGATATAGCTTCGTTATAGAGTCCTTCATAGAACATTGCATCACCTAGCCCAATGTATGCGTTGTAATCATTTGGGTTTATTGATAATGCTTTGTTAAAGAATTTTACAGATTCTGAAGTTTTACCTTTCTTTATGTAAGCAAATCCGATACCTGTGTATGCTTCGTTTATTTTGTTATCTGCTTTTAATGCTTCACTAAAGAGTGAAAGTGCCTTGTCAACTTCACCTTCTCTAAGGTATAGGTTACCTAAAGTAGTGATGAGTAGAGGGTCTGTTTTGTTTATGTTGTATGCCATTTCTATATGTTTTCTTGCCATTGTTGGGTCATCTTTAACAAATAGGTAGGAATTACCTAGGTTGTACAATGCTCCAAAATTTTTTGAGTTTATCTTTACAGCCATAGCATAATAGGGCATAGCCTTTTCTGGTTGTCCTAATTTATCGTAAGTGTTACCTATCTTGACTAGTAGTGAATCATTTCGCTTTTCGTATTTGTAAGCTGCTAGTAGGTATTCTAGAGCTTTTTCGTAGTTACCTTCTAGGTAGTGTATGGTTCCGAGGTTTATATATGGTTTTGAATATGTTGGGTTTATTGATATGGCATTTTTGAAGTGCTTCTTTGCGTTCTCAATATCGTTTAGTGCGTAGTAGGTTAAACCTAGATTGTAATGTGCTTTTTCAAAGTCAGGTTTTAGTTCTATGCTCTTTGTGAATTCTCTTTTAGCATCTTCGTACATCTTTTTCATGTAATAAATTATTCCCATCTTATACCTCATTTCATAATCATCTTCACCAGATGATATAACTTTTTCAAATTCTTCTAGTGCTTTTTCGTAGTCTGAGTTGTCGTAAAATATACTTCCTTTTGTTAGATGTGCGTAAGGATTGTTTGGGTCTGATGATAATACTTCGTTAGCAAGTTGTAGTGCTTTCTGAGTGTTTCCTTTTTTATATGTTGTATAGGAATATGCTCCTTTGGCTTTATTGTCATTTCCATTTAGTTCTAAGGATTTTTCAAATCTTTCGTGAGCATTGTTTATATCTCCTTTCTTTAGGTAGTTTATTCCTTCTTTGAGTAGCCTTTGTGCTTCTTCTTTGATGTCTTTGGTTTTGTCAACTTTTACAGGTTCAACTTTTGTTTGTGGGGTAGGAATACTTTCCTTTGGTATGTCTACCTTTACAGTTAATTCCCTTTTAGCAAGTTCCTCTTCTTTTTTTCTTTTCATTTGCGTTATCTGCTTCCTAAGTTTTTCTACTTCTGGATCGTTAGGATTTTCCAAGAATACCCTGTCAAGGTAGTCTAAAGCTCTATCATAGTCACCTTCTCTCATGTAAATCTTTGCAAGTTCTAGAAACTTGGTTCTATCTGATATGTTGCCTTTACCACCTTTAGAGACTAATAGGTACCCGAGTCCTAGGATTAGGAGTATTAAAATTCCAATTCCGGCAATAATAAGAATTTTCTTTTTACTTTCGTCCATGGTTCCCCTCCTCACAAGAATTATAAGAAAGTCGCCTTTATAGTATAAATAAATTTTTTTGAGTGCTTATAGCACATTGTACTTAATAGTACGTTGTGCTTAATAGTACATCTTAACAAAAAACGCAGGATAGTTGGGGTGCTTCATAGCACGGGTGCTTTATAGCACCTTTTTAACTAATTGTTTAAGGTACTGTGTTTTTGATAACTCCTCAATAACCGAGATGTGTTGAAAAACTTCGTTTCTCAACGAGTGCTTTTTAGCACCTATGAATAGAGGTGAGACCTCTCTTCGTAAAATAAGTGTGGGGCTACTTAAAATAATGTTCTTAATAGCACTTCCTTGAGTGCTTGGAGTGCTTGTAGCACTAAATACTGTAGAGGCAATAGCCTCTCTCTTTGATATCGTTGACAAAGAGGACTAAAGTTAATATATTTTTTGGTAGATATTATATTATCTGGCTTATATGAAAAAGAAACAAAATGACCTAGAAAGCGATATTAAATCAATTGCTACTTCTATAGCCAATGTGTTTTACAGAAGTTATAAAAATTACCTGAACTATGATGATTTATTGCATGAAGCTTATGAGGCTGTTATTGCTGCTAAGAATACTTTCGATGAAACTAGGGGAACAAGTTTTGAGCCTTATTTGAAGGCTTGTGTTCGTAACAAGCTTATAAATTATGTTAAAAAGAAGATAAAAACCAGGGAGATGGAAGTTATTTTACCCGATGATAATAATGATGGTGTTTTTAGGAAAGAGGTAACACTAGAGGATATGGAAAATTCTATACTTGTGAAAGATATAGAACATTTCATGATGACGCATCAGGATTTGTTTTCAAATGATGATTTGACGATATTTAACATGAGAGCTATGGGAAGCAGTTATAAAGAAATTGCCGAAAAGATAAATAAAAATACGAAATATGTTGACAACTCACTTAGGAGGATAAAGAAAATTATATCTGAAAGGTTTGGAATATGAATTTTGTGAAGGTTTTTTTAGTTATTTTACTTTCTATTCTGCTTATTGTTTTCTTTTGGCTTGTATACTTTGATTCTGATAGGCTAGTCGTCAAGAATGTTAAGATCTCTTCAAGTATAGGTTTTTTCCCTGACGGAATTGACAAGAAGATAAAGGATTCTGTTGGTGGTAATATTCTTCTGATTGACAGATTGTATCTGAAGGAAAAGCTCAAAGGTTTGAGTAGTGATTTAGAAAGTGTTGATGTTGTTGTGTATCCGCCTGATACTGTGAGTGTTGATGTGATTTACAGGATACCTGTGGTTAGAGTTGTTTACAAAAGTGGTGTGAATAAATTCTTTGATGGTGAATTCAGGGAGGTCAATGAATATGTGCCTGGGATGTTCTCTAATCTTGTGGCAGTTTTTGTTGAAAGTTGGGATGAAAAGACTCTTAGGGAAATATCTAAAATAGTTTCTAGGATGGATTCGTCAATACTGAGTAGTAGGTTTTTCCCGAAGGCTTTTGTTGTCAAGGAAGAAGGGGTCTACGCAATGAATAAGGATTACGATATAACAGTATTTTTTGGAAATGAAGTAAACGAAGATAAGGTCAAAAAGTCATTTATAGTTATTAAGTACATCATTCAAAGAAACCTTCCTGTTAGGTTTGTTGATGCTAGGTTTGATAACATGATAGGGAGGTAGGAGGAGGTTATACCTCCTCTTATTAGAGGTTTTACTTTCTTAGGGATTTTTCTATTAGGTCAAGTAACTCTTTTTGTCTCTTTTTCCATATACTTGCGACTTTCTTGTCAAACTCGGAGTCATCAAGATTAAGTGATAAGGACTCAACAAGAGCGCTTGTTGCTGGTGACCATGTGAGAGCCATTTCTGGTACATTAGGCATAGGTATTGCTTCCTTTGCTGCCTCTATGAATATTTGAGATATCGGGTCATTCTTAACTTCTGAATATCCGTATGCACCGACGTTTGCAGGAGTCTGTTTACCTATTTTAGCTAGTATTCTACCGGCTTGCGGGCTTGTGATAAATTGCATGACTTTGAAGACTGCTTGTTTGTTCTTAGTATTGGATGACATGAATATTCCTTCTACAGTTAGGAATGGTATAGCTCTTCTGCCCGAACCTTTTATTCCAGGTAAGTCATCTATGATTGGGAAAGGAGCAACTCCGTAGTTAATTTTAGATGAAATCTCACCTCTAAACCATTGACCATTTACAACAAACAGAGCATTACCTGAGTTAAATAGTTCTGTAACTGTTGCACCGTCTGCTCCAACTTCACCTTTAGGGTCACCACTTGGGTTTATCATCTTCCTTAGAGTCAAAACATATTTTATTGATTTATAAATGGGTTCAGAGTCAAGAAGTGGGAAGTACTCTCTACCTTTCCTTTTCTCAAATATTTTTCCACCGAATCCCTGTATCCACATTGTATGGTAGTAGAAGTTACCCATGTCATAGATAAAGCCTCTTCTACCATAAGGTCCTGATTTTGGGTCTGTGAACTTTTTAGCTAAATCTATGAGCTCACTCCAAGTTTCTGGAACTTTTGAGATGTAGTTTTTATTGTAAAATAGAATTAAGTTCTTAAATGACATAGGTAGTGCCCAAAGGTTATCGTTGTCACCGTAAACATAAGCCATCATTAGGTACTTGGGAAACTGCTTAACAATATCAGGCGTAATCATGTCATCTATGGGTAGGATTATGTTGTTGTTTGCCCATTCACCAGTGAAGTCTTGAGCGAATATGAACAAATCGGGTCCTTTGCCAAGTGGTACCATTGTCCTTATCTTATCATTCATCGCATCAAAAGGTACCGGCAGAAGCGAAACCTGAATGTCAAATGTGGTCAAATTGAAAGTGTTAACAACTTGTTCTATTGCCTTTTTCTCATCCCCCCTATAAGCATGCCAAAGATTTATCCTTATAGGAGCTCCAAAGAGATTTGGCAAAGTGAGTATTATAAACAGAAAAGATATAAAAACTAATCTTATTCGTTTCATGTCTTCCCTCCTTAAAATGAATTTTATTTTTTCTACTTACTGTTGTCAAATATATTTAATGTGCTTAGACACACTGTGCTAAGTTGAAATACTTAAAACCGCTTCATATTATCTCTTCATCAGCTAGTTCTGATGAGCCTGCTAAAAGTAATGTGTTTTATCACTTTGTACTTAAAGTACTTTGTACTTAAAGCAGTTTCTTATTTAATATTTTTTAAAGAGAATAGAAAAGTGAGTCTTTAGAACTTGAATTGTTCTGATTTGTTTCCTTAAAATTATTTAGAAAATTAAATGAGGTGCTTATGGTAAGAATAAGATTAATGAGGATAGGGGCTAATCATAGACCTTATTACAGGATTGTAGTGGTTGACTCAAAGAAAAAGAGAGATGGTGCTTACATTGAAAGTATAGGTTATTATGCTCCATTAGAGAATGGTAAATTTTTTATTGACCTTGATAAGTATCAACTTTGGGTTTCCAAAGGTGCACAACCTTCGGATGTTGTTTCTAAACTTGTGAAAAGATTTCAAGAAGCAAAATCATAAGAAAATTTTTAAAAAGAGGGGTAGCGTATGAAGGAGAAAGAGCTTGTTGAACAGATTGTTAAGGCGTTGGTTGATTATCCTGAAGATATCTCCCTTAAAGTTGTAGAGGGAGAAAAGTCAACCATTCTTGAGCTCAAAGTTAGACATGAGGACATAGGTAAGATCATCGGTAAGAAGGGTAGAATTGCAAAGGCTATCAGGACAATCGTTAGTGCTATTGCTGTCAAGAATGGTAGGAGAGTTATACTTGAGATTTTAGATTAGTTTCTATCCCCGAGGTCACCTCGGGGGTTTTTATGTTAAATACAGAAAAAATAAAATTTTTAGCCTTTGAATCCGGTTTTGATGTGTTTTCAGTTTCTAAGTCATTTTTGAATGATGAAAAACTCATTTCTAACTACTCAAGGTGGATTTCTAATTCTTTTGATGCGGAAATGAGATATTTGAAGGAGTATGAGCTTAAGAAATTTGATGCTAAGTTAGTCGAACCTTGGGTTAGAAGTATAATTTGGGTTGGTGTGAGTTATTTTAATTCATCTTTTTATGAGAGACCTTCTGAAGAGTATGGAAGAGTTTCCATGTATGCTTGGGGAGATGATTATCATTATGTAGTCAAGAAGATGCTAGAGGATTTTATAATAAGGCTTAAGAAGGTTGGTGACTTTGAATTTAGGTACAGGATATTTTCTGATTCTACGCCTATTTACGAAAAAGGCTTTGGTGTTGTTAGTGGAATTGGCTTTCAAGGGAAAAATACTCTTCTTATCAGTCCTGGTAAGTTGGGGTCTTTTTTCTTTTTAGGTGAAGTTCTGACTGATTTGGATTTAGAGCCAACTGAGCCTTTGAATTTCAAAGGTTGTGGTAGTTGTAATTTATGTGTTTCTTCTTGTCCTACAGGTGCTTTGGCGCCTTATGTTTTAGATGCTAGAAGGTGTATATCTTATCTTACAATAGAATACAGAGGTATTATACCTGAGGACTTAGCATTGAAATTTGGGGATTGGGTTTTTGGGTGTGATGTTTGCCAGCAAGTTTGCCCCTTTAATAAGTTTTTGTACATTAAGAAACTTAATACAATGATTAAGGAATTCACCTCAAATGTTACTCCATTTCTTAACTTAAAAGATGTTCTTTCCATACCTAGTCAAAATCAATTTGAGAAGATTTTTAGAGGTAAGCCTATACTTAGAGCTAGAAGGAGAGGACTAATTAGAAATGCAATTATAGTAGCAGTTAATAACAAAGCTAGAAAGCTTATAGATGACATAACGAAGCTTAGGAATGATAACGATGAGGTGGTAGCCCACACTGCGAGGTGGGCTACCGAGTTCTTGTCGGGATGACTGGATTTGAACCAGCGACCCCACCCACCCCAAGGGTGTGCGCTACCTGGCTGCGCTACATCCCGAACTTTGGGCGGTAGAGGATTCGAACCTCTGGCCTCCACTGCGTCAAAGTGGCGCTCTAACCAACTGAGCTAACCGCCCAAAAGCAAATCTAATAAATTATAACAAAAACTTTAGCATTCATTCAAGATAATTTTAGATCCTACCTCACAAGGTTTTACATCAGAGAGGTGGGACCTCTATTTTAAAAGGATATTTTTGTCTGAATTTCTTCGTCCTTTCTCTTAACTTCTTCTTTCATTTTCTCTCTGTATTCTTTTAGTTTCTGTTTTAGTTCGAGATATTTAATAGATAGTATTTGAGTTGCTAGAATTCCGGCGTTTTTGGCTCCGTTAACTGCTACTGTAGCAACAGGTATACCGCTTGGCATCTGAACCATAGATAGTAAAGAATCTAGTCCACCTAGCTTTGTTTCAATTGGTACTGCTATCACAGGTAGGTTTGTTAGTGAAGCTATTACACCTGCTAGATGTGCTGCTCCGCCAGCACCAGCAATAAATACTTCAATGCCTGACTCTTCAGCTTTCTTTACATACTCATGTAGCCTTTCTGGTGTTCTGTGTGCTGATATCACTCTGATTTCAAATTCAACACCAAAGCTTTTTAGCACTTTAGCAGCCTCGACCATTATGTTGAAGTCAGAATCACTACCCATCAATATAGCTACTTTCATTTACACCTCTTATAATAAATTTTTAATTATAGGCTTGCTCTTTTTCAATTTTTTGCTAAAACACGATGTGTTTTGAACACGATGTGTTTTAAACACTCTCTTATTTTCATGATTTTAGGAAGTTTATAGAGGTTTAAGTTCCTAGAGGTTTACTTCTCATTTGATGCGTAGCATCTAAGATACATGGTATCTCTCAGATAAAAATGGGTGTGGTGCTTCATAGCACCTTGTGCTTCATAGCACTTTCTTATTCAAATATTCTAGGAAGTGAGGAGGGGTGAAATCCATCCTCGTAAAATAGGGTGGGAGGGTGGGGCTACTTAACGGTGATGTGACTAGCACCTTTTTAATTAAGTGCTTAATAGCACGTTGTACTTCATAACGCGTTATGCTATATAGCACCTTCTTATTTAAAATTGTTAAACAGGCATTAGCCTGTTAAGAAACATACAATCAGTTCTTGAAATTTCTACCTTTTTGTATCCAAAATAACTATTCGAAATATCCAAATTATACATGGAGGAATAGGTATATGAGGAGAAGCAATAAAGAGCTTGATGTTGCTGTTAAGGGTAATTTATTTTATAGAATTTCTGATTTCTTCAAAAATGAAACGAGTAGTGGTATATTGGTTTTGATTTTTGCAGTTCTAGGCATAATAATAGCAAACTCACCTTGGGGAAATTTTTACTTTAATTTTTGGAATACCAAGTTTCTTATAAAGTTTGGGGATTTTGAGTTTAAAATGTCTCTTTTGCATTTTGTGAATGATATTCTTATGTTCTTTTTCTTTTTCTTAGTTGGTATGGAAATCAAAAGAGAAATGCTAGTTGGGGAATTGTCTTCGTTTAAGAAGTCTCTTTTACCAATGATAGGTGCTATGGGTGGTGTAATTTTACCTGTAATGATTTATTCTATATTTAACTGGGGTAAGGATTCGTTTAGAGGTTGGGGAATACCGATGGCTACTGATATAGCGTTCACTATTGCTGTAATGATGTTACTTGGTGGTGCTGTCTCACATGCTGTCAGAGCGAATATAACTGCGTTGGCAATAGCTGATGACATAATGGCTCTTATAGTTATTGCTCTGTTTTACTCTGTTGGGGTCAAAGTGATTTATGTTGTTATAGCGCTTTTGGTTGTTGTAATTTTGATAGTCTTGAATAAAGTAAATTTAGCTAATAAGTGGGTTTACTTGGTTGCTGGAATAGTTCTTTGGGTTCTTTTCTATAATTCTGGAGTACATCCAACTATAGCGGGTGTTCTTTTGGCTTTTGTCATACCTACAAGGATACCAAAGGATTTTGAAGCTAACATTGCCTTAGTTTCTTCTTCACTTAAGAGTATAATGGAATCATATAAAAAAGGTAAGGTTTTTCCAGATACGAAAGTTAATTTCTCAAAAGCTATAGAAAAGTTAAAGAATTCTGAGCCTTACCTGCAGAGGTTTGAATCAAGTTTGGCTTCTTTCGTTTCTTTTATTGTTTTGCCTATCTTTGCGTTTTCTAATTCTGGTGTTTATGTAGGTAATTTCTCTATTAATGATCTTTTCCATCCTGTAGTTCTAGGTGTGGCGCTAGGGTTGATATTTGGTAAATCTACAGGTATATTTACATTCTCGTACTTATCTATAAAACTCAAGATAACGGATATTTCTTCTAAAGTTAGATGGAGTGAGTATTATGGTGCTTCGTGGCTTACTGGAATAGGTTTCACTATGGCTTTGTTTATAGCTCATTTGTCCTTTGACCAGCACCCTAGGTATTTGGATTATGCTAAGGTAGGTATTTATTTGGGTAGTGTTATTTCTGCAATAGTTGGTTCGCTAATAATAATATTGACTAATGGAAAAAAACTTGCCCAGAATGTTAAATAAGTTGAGTTTTTGTTGTGTATATTTGTAAAATAATTAATACAAGCATGGCGGATTGTATATTTTGTAGAATAGTAAATAAAGAGATACCTTCTAAGATTGTTTATGAAGATGAGAATGTCATAGCTTTTGATGATATAAATCCTCAGGCTCCTGTTCATACTTTGGTTGTTCCAAAAAAGCATATAAATACTATTATGGAGCTAGAGGATTATGAAGTTGTTTCTAATGTTTTTAGAGCTATAAAGAAAGTTGCCGAGATAAAGAATATAGATAAGGATGGTTTTAGAGTTGTTGTTAACCATCTAAGTAAAGGTGGTCAAAGTGTTTTCCATTTACATTTCCATGTACTGGGTGGTAGGCAGATGTTGTGGCCACCTGGATAGCGTTGGTATAATCATAAATTAATTTTTAACTTTAAGGAGGTGGAAGTAGAAATGGCGCTGTATGTAGAAATAAAGGATGGAGATAGCTTTGAGAATGCTTTGAAGAGGTTTAAGAAGTTTGTTGAGATGGAAGGTGTATTATCCGAGTATAAGAAACATCTTAGATACACTCCGCCCAGCGAGGAAAAGAAAGAGAGGAGAGCGGCACTTGAGAGAAAGCTAAGAAAACTTAATGTAACCAAGGGCAAGAAAAAGTAATTTGGATTTTCGTTTTTATAATGCGGGATCGTCTAATTGGCAGGACGGCTGACTCTGGATCAGCTAGTGGAGGTTCGAGTCCTCCTCCCGCAGCCATGCCCCCATCGTCTAGCCTGGTCTAGGACATCACCCTCTCAAGGTGGAAACACGGGTTCAAATCCCGTTGGGGGCGCATGTATGATTTCCGTGCTGTTCTCCTCGGTTTCTTGATTTTATTTTCTATCCCTCTTGGTGCTTTTTCTCAAAAAGTTGAGTTTAAGGTAAAGGTAGAATTTTTTAATAAAAAAAGCGTTAAAGGTAAGTTTTTGTTTGATTCTCCTTATGTAAGGTTGAATCACGAAGAAAAGGGTGTCCTTTATACAGAGAACCTCAACCTAAGTAATGTTGAATTTATACATCCTGTTACCTGGTTTCCTGAAGTGAATAATGTTGAGAATACTAAAAAAATTTCCTATAACTTCTTCCCTGTCGAGTATGTTGTTAAACTCAAAGATGGGAAGTACTTAAATGTTGTTGGTAGGGTGAAGGAATTTGAGATTTTTGATTTTGTAACCGATTATGGTAAATCGAAAATATATACTTACTTTGTTGATTACTTGGTTTTTGATAAGCTCGGTAATGCTAAATGGAAAAATTCCGGAACTTCAGAATTAAACAAAAACTCTAAAAAGCCTCACCCTAATGTTGCATATTACATTTACTTCTTCTAAACGTTAGGTAGTATTTTTATTTATAAAGATTAGGAGAGGCATTAGCCTCTCAGTTATTTAATTACTCTTTATGAATATCCGATAAAATAAAAGGTTATGAGGAAAGTATTTTTTGCTTTATGTGTTGTTATTTTTGTTTTTGTTGAGGTATTTGCTTTTTCTGTTGACAGGATAACTTTAGTGACAACTGAAGGTTCTGTAATAAATGTTCCGATGACTCCCCAGTATACGAATATAAACTTTTCGTTGAGAAGTGAGTACGGTAACCTCACATTCAATATCACAATCATTGATAAGATAATATTAGTAACTAACAATGTTCATAGTGTTTACACCAAAAAAGGTGAGATAATCCAAGGAACTATAACTTCACCGAATATTGTTTTTCCGACAAGGTACGGAAACTTAAGTGTCCCACCTAGTGAGATAGGTAAGCTCATAGTGATAATGAGTAATGTTTCTTTTTAATTTCCTTAATTTGGAAATTTACAGGCTAGACTCCTTTAAGGTTAGACTCATGAGATTATAGATTTTTTAGATACTACTTTTAGTAGTCCCGCTCATCCCCGTTTAATGTACAGAGGTTACACCTCTCTCTTCACTCTAGAGTTGAGAATATTCAATAAAAAGGTGTATGAAATTTGATATCTAATATCACAATTTTCTAAAATAACTCAAAAAGGTGGGAGTATGGTTGAAGAAATCAACAATCTTGTAAATATGGCTAAAGAGGCAGGTATAAGGAATTTCAGCTTTAAAGGAAAGGGGATAAGGATATCATTTTCTTTTGCTAGAGGGCATGAAGTTCCTACTGTTCAGGAAATTGCTGAGTTGCCTCAGCATGAAGTATTTGAGGAAGTTGCTCAGCCTTCTGAGGTTGAAGTTAAATCTGAGTTTATAGGGATTCTTCTTTGGGAAAAGAGAGCAGATGTAGCACCAGGTTCTAAGGTAAAGAAGGATCAGATAATAGCTTATGTTGAATCTTTGGGAGTGAAGCATGAAATTAAATCTCCCGTGGATGGAGAAATAAAAGAGATTTTGCCTGATGGTTTAATTGTGGATTACGGAAAGGTGATATGTAGGATACTACCAGCTTAGAATGTCTTTTCGTAGAGTTTTGAAAATATACTCAGAGTTATCTAATCTCCTACCTTCTTCAGTTTTTTGGGGTGTTGTAGTTAGTGTTTTCACTCTGTTTCTTTTATCCTTGTTTTTGTTATTTTATGATTTGGTTACAAAAAATGTTTTGGGGGTTGTAAGAGATTTTATTATATTTTTGCTTTTGTTCTTATTTCTCTGGGTTGTTCATGTTGGTTCTAGGAATATATACATTTTGGTGAGGGCTTTTAGGAAGCTAGGGATATACCAATATCCAATCGTCAGATTGGAAGATTTTGGAGTGTATATTGAGAAGAATGTTAGGATCTTACTTTCTAAGTTAAATTCTTTAGTAAAGGAAAACACATTTATTCATAATGCTTTGGATACTATCCCTATCGGGCTAATAATACTTGATGAAGATGATTTGATAGTTTTTTGTAATAGTTTTATTAAAAATTTCTTTGGAGTTAGTAGGGATTATACGGGGGATAAGGTAACGAGTTTGATTTTTGAAAAAAGTTTATTGGATGCAGTGAAGAATGTAGAGGATGGAGCTAAAATAGTTTCTGTTAACTTACAAGGAGTAGAGAAGAGCCTAAAAGTTAGTGGTCTCAAGGTTGATTCAAGAAAGGTGGTGTTTATTGAAGATATCACAGATATGGTTAACTTAGAAAACACTTTGTCACTTACTACTAGTATAATATCGCACGAAGTTAATACACCTCTTACTAATATTCAGCTGGTTTTTGAGAACTTATTGTTATCTCGAAATATACCAAAGGAGCTTGAGAAAATAATGTCTTCTAATCTACATAGGCTTAGGGTTGTTATGGCTAATATAACGAGCTTATCAAATGTCATAGCGAATAAGTCTGTACTTCTTAGAAAGAATTTCAATTTAAAAGAAATGTTACAAGAGATATTGGAAAGCTTTTGTGTGGATTATGCAAGCAGAAATTTGAAATTCAGGCTGAGCTATGAGGCTCAAGAAGAGGTATATGGTGACAGTGATAAGTTTAATTTGTTGCTTACTAATGTTATTGAAAATGCTTTCAAATTCTCAAAAGAATTTGGTGAGGTAGAAGTAAAAGTTTACACCAAAGATTATGGAAAGTTATGTATAGAAGTTTTGAATGAGGTTGATAAGGAGATTCCTGATAGTGAGATAAAAAATGTTTTTAACAAATTTTACAGGGCTCAAAATTCCTACACTATAAAAGGTAAAGGACTAGGGCTTTACATAAGTAAGCTTTTGTGTGATATGATGAGCATGGAAATAAAAATAACTTCTGAGGGCAAGAAGGTAATTGTTACTGTATCTGATATATAACGTTCTTTATGTAAGAGAGGCTTACGAAATTGAAATTTTCTTTGTTTTCTTCGTACCACTTCAAAAGTGTACTTATTGTGTTGGGTCTTATGTGACCTATTGCTATGCAGTATCCTTTTTTGGTTGCTACCTCTTTCACTCTCTCAAGTTGAGAGAGAATATAATATTCGGAGGAGTTATTGTCAATAAAAACATCTCTTACTAAAATGTGAATTCCGTATTGTTTTGCTACCCTAAGAGTAACTGAATTTATAGTTGTGAGAGAATCAAGAAATATTTTACCTCTTGATGATAGGTATCTAAGAACTGTTGTCATTACTCTTTCGTCTGCTGTTGCTAATGAGCCCATGTGATTGTTAAGTCCAATACCATCTATTTCGTTGAAGGCTTCATCAAGGAGTTTGATTATTTCATTGTCACTCATTTTTGTTGATATGTAAGGTTTTATGTTTAATTTTTTCTTTATCGTTTCCATTGGCATGTGTACTATAACCTCTTTGTTATATTTTTTGGCAAGAGAAAAAATATCTTTTGAATATTCTTGAAATGGTATTATAGCTACTGTTATTGGTATTTCTGAAGTCAATGATAAATTTACAGTGTCGTTGACAAAGTAACCGTAATCATCTATTACTATTGAGACGAAAGGTTTAGATGTTTTTAGCCTTTTTGTTGGTTCTGGTTGTTTTTCTTCTCCTTCTTCTAGGTATTCTGTAGGTTCTTCTTGTTGGGTTTGTTGGGAGCTTTTGGTATCTAGTTCATGGTAGATTTCGTATATTGTTGAGGATTGTGTTAGTGAGCTTTTAGCTATTTTTTCGCTTAGTAAGGGAATTATGAATATTATGAATGCTATTGAGAAGAGATATATAAGAGAAGAAACGATAATGCTTTTTTTCATATTTCAAAAATTATCGGAAAGAAAAAGTGCTTTCTCTAACTAGAGCATTTCTATACTATTCAAAAAGAGATGCGAAGTCTCTCTACGAAAAATAAGGATAGGTTGCTTCATAGTACATTTTTATTAAATATTCTTAACTAGAGTGAAGAGATACGGTAGCATCTCTTAAGATAACTAGGGTAGGTGTGGCTACTAAAAGCAGTGTGCTAAACTCTAAATAGTAAAAGTTCCTTAAAGCACATTGTACATAAAGGTGCTTAGTAGTACCTTCTTAAGTTAATAAACGAGCAGTAGCCTGTTGTATTTTTTACAGCCTTCTCTTTAACTTGCTATTTGGTAATTGAGAGTTTTTTAATTCTATTCTATGAGTAGAGGTAAATTTTTGGTCTTTGCTTTGGTTTTGTTGCCGTTTTTCTTGGTTTCTTGTGGCGATAGGTTTGTTGGTAGTGTTCAGGGATATATTGAGCCTCTTGATCTCAGAGTTGTTGGAGCGGGAACGAACTTTGTTTTTGCATTTGTGTCTAATGAAAATGTTAAGGTATATAACTTTGAAAAGCTTGTTTCAAGTTTTGATAGAAGAGCTGAGTTTGTTACATCAAAATCAAAGAAGTTGAAGGTTTTTCAAAAGGTGACTGGTATTTTCGTTTCTGATAATCTGAGTGGTTACGGGGTTGTTGGGTATAGAGGAGCTCAATGGCTTTGTGTTGTTGGTGATAATGAATTTGGGTTGTATAGCTATGTTAAAGGTATAAGTTTCTCTAGTGATGGCAGTAGGTTTGGATTTGTATATAATGTAGGTGGCGAAGTTAGTAATAATAGTGTGTTAGGTGGAAAGTATTATGTTAATATTGATGGATATGACAATGGACCTTATGACGATGCTATGTTGCCAATATTTACAACTGACAACAGAGTAATTCTTGTAGTCAAAGAGCTAGGTTTTTGGAAAGTAAAGTATGATACATTTGAGTATGGGGATTATGAAGATGTTATTGTTCCATCTAATCCTGTTTATGAAGATAGAGTTATTTTACTCTTTAAGAAAAGAAATAGATGGTACATGAATGGTACTACTAATGTTTTTGGTAATGTTGTGTTTTTTGATTTCAACAATGGTAATTACCTCTTGGGGGAATTGGGAGTCAACAATAAGGTTATTGTTAAAATTGGTAATTTGGAGAAAGGTTTTAGAGTTTTGGGAGAGTATGAAGGTATTTCAAAAGGTATGATTACAGAAAATGGAAATTATTATTTAGTAGTTCAGGATGGTGGTAGAGAAATTTTGATTGTGAATGGTAATTCTTTTGATGGGTATCAGAATATAGATAGATTTGTTTTTTCTAGTGATGGTAAACATTGGGGTATTAGGTATAAGAAAGAAGGGAAGTTTTTTGTAGATTTTGACGGTAAAGAAATTTGGAGTGGTACACTGGCTGATTTTGCTTTTTATGGCGAAGGGATTATCCTAACTTACCTAGATAAGAATAATGTTTTAGCTAAAGAAATTTCTTTTGATGAGATTGAGAAGGTAAAAAAGTAGGTTTTTAGCACCTTTTAAGCCTGCCACACTATTTGATGAGAAGAGGTTTAGCATCTTAACCCTTGTTAGTTAAACAAAAGGTGCTTTAAGCACTTAATTAATAGAGTGCTATTAAGCACTTAAGCACCCCACCCTTTTTAATTTTGGGATACTATGCATCCCAAAACCCTATTTTTGTCAAGAACATGCCTAAGAACTTAATTAAGAATGTGCTATGTAGCACCTCGTTATTATCGTAGAGAAATTTCGTCCCTCCAATCTTTGGTAGTTATAAAAAAGTGCTGTTAAGCACAAGGTGCTATTAAGCACACACCCTTAACCCTAAAGAGAAGTGCTAATTAGCACAAGGTGCTATTTAGCACAAGGTGATATTAAATTTTGTTTTTGATTATAATTTATCAAACGGAGGGGATATGCTTGAGGAGAAGTATTCTCCGAATGAGTTTGAGAAGAAGATTTTAGAAGAATATCTCAGCAAAGGGCTTTATAATGCCAAGGGTGTTGGTGATAAGTTCTGTATAATGATTCCGCCGCCGAATGTAACGAGTGTTTTACACATGGGGCATGGACTTAATAATACCATTCAGGATGTTTTGATTAGATACAAAAGGATTTGTGGTTATGATGCTTTGTGGGTTCCGGGAACTGACCATGCAGGTATAGCTACACAGAACGTTGTTGAAAAGAAGTTAGCTAAAGAGAATAAAACTAGGTTTGATTTGGGTAGAGAAAACTTTATAAAAGAAGTTTGGAATTGGAAGGAGGAACACGGTTCTACCATAATTAAGCAGTTAAAAATAATTGGTGCTTCTTGTGATTGGAGATTTGAAAGGTTTACGATGGATGAAGGTTTGTCTAGAGCAGTTTTAACGGCTTTTGTCTCTCTTTATAAACAAGGTCTTGTATATAGAGGAGAATATATTATAAACTGGTGTCCGAGGTGTGGTACTGCTTTGGCTGATGATGAAGTTGAACATGAAGAGAAGTCAAGTAATATTTGGCATATAAAATATCCTCTTGCTGATGGTGGTGGCTATGTTGTAGTTGCTACAACGAGACCCGAAACAATGTTAGGTGACACTGCTGTAGCCGTTAATCCTAACGATGAAAGATACAAAAACCTCATAGGTAAGAAAGTTGTATTACCTCTTGCTAATAGGGAGATACCGATAATAGGTGATAAGTATGTTGACATGGAATTTGGTACGGGGTGTCTTAAGGTAACACCTGGGCATGACCCTAACGACTTTGAAATAGGGCTTAGGCATAACTTACCTATTGTAAACATCTTTAACGATGATGCTACTATGAACGATAATGTGCCAGAGAAATATAGAGGTCTTGACAGGTTTGAAGCTAGGAAGGCTATAGTTAAGGATTTAGAGGAACTTGGGCTACTTGAAAAGGTTGAACCACATAAGCATGCTGTTGGGCATTGCTATAGGTGTCATACTGTAATTGAGCCGAAGGTCTCTAAGCAATGGTTTGTTAAGATGAAGCCGCTTGCAGAGCCTGCAATCAAGGCAGCTGAAGAAGGTAAAATAAGGTTTTTCCCTGAGAGGTGGAAGAAAGTTTATTTGAATTGGCTATACAATGTTAGGGATTGGTGTATTTCAAGACAAATTTGGTGGGGGCATAGAATACCGGTTTGGTATTGCCAGGATGAACATGTAAATGTTTTTGAGTACGATGACTTCAAGGACAAAGGCAAGTATCCAGTGGTTTTTTACATTCTCTTTGATATGTGGGTTGCTACTAGGATACCTAGCGAGTTTACACCTAGGGAAGTAGTTGAAGAGCTTAAGAAGCCTTCAATCGTTGATGCTAATAAAGATATTAAGAGGTCAACAAAAGAAGTGTATTTAGAAATACACAAGAGTAGAATAAACAAAGATGATGACTTGAGTATACTTGACGATGAAGGTAAGTTAGCCAATTATTTTGAAGAGAATATAGAAAAAGATGATAAAGGGTTTCTTAGGAAAGTTGGAGATAAATATACTTTTGCTTTGAGGTGTAAGACTTGTGGGAGTGTTAGCTTGAGGAGGGATGAAGATGTTTTGGATACTTGGTTTTCATCGTGGCTTTGGCCATTTTCAACTCTAGGTTGGCCCGAGGAAACAGATTTACTCAAGAGGTATTATCATACTGATGTGCTGGTTACTGGCGCTGATATACTTTTCTTCTGGGTTGCTAGGATGATAATGGCTGGTTATAGGTTTATGGGAGATAAGCCGTTTACTGATATTTACCTACATGGTGCTGTGCTCGATGAAAGAGGAATTAAGATGAGTAAATCTCTCGGTAATGGTATAGACCCTCTTGATGTTGTTAAGGAGTATGGAGCTGATGCTCTAAGGTATACATGTGTATTCCTTGCACCGACCGGACAAAATTTGAGGCTTTCAATGGAAAAATTCAAGATAGGTAGTAGGTTCGCTAACAAGATATGGAATGCTTCTAGGTTCGTTCTGATGAATTATAAAGAAGGAATGAACTTGTACTCACTAAGAGAACTCTTAACAAAGGATTTGGATGAAAGCGATAAGTGGATTATATCTCTTTATAATACAACAGTTGCTAAAGTACATAAGTACTTTGAAGAATACAGATTGAATGATATTGCTATCACTCTTCAGGAGTTTTTCTGGGATAACTTCTGTGATTGGTACATAGAGATATCTAAGGTTAAGTTGGGTACTGAGAAGGCTGATGTTGTAATGTCTGTTCTTTTGAATGTGCTCGTTGGGTTTTTGAAGTTATTACATCCTATAATGCCTTTCATCACTGAAAGAATTTACAAGGAAATTCCTAGTAAACTGAAAGATACAGAGTATCTCGATACAGAGTATCTTGTAGTTTCAAAATATCCTGTTTACGATAGTGAACTTGAGAATAAAGAAGCGGAGCTTACTTTTGAGATATTGAGGGAGATTGTATACAACATAAGGCAGGTTAGGGGTATTCTCAACATAAAGCCAACGGATAATGTTGATGTGAAAATTAATATAAACCTTGAGGAATATGAAAAGATTATTTTATCACTTACAAGTGATGAGGTTTTTGTTGATATAATCAGGAAGTTGGCGAAGGTAAGAAATATACTTGAGGTTGGGGATGTTAAAAAGAGCAAGGGAGAAGCTGGGGCAGTTGGTAAGTATGTTTCAGTGCTTATACCTGTCTCAGAGCTTATAGATGTTAAGGAAGAGAAAGGAAGGATACAGAAAGAGATTTCAAGGCTTGAGGGTATACTAAAGGGAGTAGAGGCGAAATTAAGTAATCCTAACTTTGTTGAGAGAGCACCGCAGGAGGTTGTAGAGGAAGAGAAGCAAAAGAAAGAGCAGTTTGAAAAGATGATAAAGGAGATGAAAGAGATAATAGAAACGTTGTAAAAGCTAAATCGTCAACGCCTTAAACTTAACGAGGTTTAATCTTTCTACGCTCTCTAAATGTTTAATAAGAAGTACTATTAAGCACCTAATTAAAAAGGTTCTATGAAGTACTAAGTGCTATTAGTCTTAAAAGAATTAAATTTGTGGATTTTTTGAATACTTAAAAAATAAAAGAGGGCGTGAGCCCTCTTTGAGTTTAGTTTGATTAATAATCTGCTGTTAGAATTTTACATTAGTTGGTCCTAAAGATGGGTTAATTGTATTTGGGTATGTTGAAGGTTCACTCCAGTCCTTAGTTCCATCGTTATCTCGATCATCAAATAATGTCAATTTGAATGGAATATTAGTAAGTGAGTAGTTTGTAGAATCATCTTTATATGTGTAGTTAGCTACATAGTAGCAATTTAGATTTAAGTTTGTTGATGTTACCTTAAATGTCTGATTAACAATACTACCCAGGTCGTCGTTGTAGATCTTTGGATTTGAGTATCCGTATATGCTACTGTTAGTTATGGTTACGCCTACATTTAGTGTGCCGAGAGTGATTATGTTTGTTATTTTGGTCTGATTGGATATAATGAACATATTATAAATATACGAATCTTCGTCAGGTCCTGATACAAAAAACTCTACATCAGGTAAGCCGTTGTTGTTTTCATCTTTGAAGAAAAGAATGAAGAGAAGGTCTTCTGATGTGGAAACATCTTTGTAATATGTTTTGGTTACAGGTGAAGTTGGTATGTTAGTTTGTGTGCCTAATAATAATAAGATGTAGTCTTTAAAATCCATTATTTTGTTGAATCCGTTTACGCCACTAACTTCAAGGTATATCTCATATTTTTGTATGTTGAAGTTAACAATATTCGTGGAAGCTACATTGTTTGTAAGTGTTATTCCTTTGGCTTCCCCATCTTCAAGGAAGAAGAAATTGTTGTTGTCTGTATCGTTAAATGCTATTACATAAGGCGATGATGTGTTGGTATTTGATATAGTGTAGAATTTTATTTCATAACTTCCACTACTTAAAGTTGAAATACCTTGGTAAGTTACAGAGAAAAGGATATTGGGTATACCCGCTACTTCAGAGGAGACCATTACTTTGTTCACATTGAGATCAGGACTTGTTACACTACCACTGATGTATTGGGGTACTAATACTATGCTGTTTGTTATATTCCCGCCAGTGTAAACAAAGTGATCTCCTGAAACAATGGGTTCAAGTAGAATGATTTGTAGTCCTAAAGTTGCTGTTTTTATAGTGTTATCGTTGTCTAGGTCTATGTATATAATGTATTGATTTGTTGAGTTTGATGTTGTGGTAAGTGTTAGAGTGTAAGAAAAGTTAGTTGCGTTGGTTGATGGACTGACTGAGAAGGAGTTATTATTTGTATTCATGAGCCCGACACCTACCCTTAGCCCATAAATGTTATTGGAGACATAAATCGTTACAGTCTGAGACACAAAGTAAGGTATGGATATGAAAATGTTTGATATGTTGTTAGTGGTTACATTAGTTTGTGGTCCTTTTACTGTTATTTCACCTGTATCCCATAAGTTGTTGTTGTTTGTGTCTTTGAAGACAAATACTTGTACATCTCCAATGTTTTCTGGGACTTGGATAGAGAAAGTGCCGTCAGAGGTGTTTACTGTGCCGTAATATTTTCTTGATATGTTAGCGGCGAATACTTTCCACTCTGATGTGTAATTATTGGTGATTTGTCCATAGATGTAGACATACTTTGTGGTTGTTCCTCCACCTCCTGTAGTGTTAATGCTAGTTGGTTGGGGTGTTGGTGAAATTGAACAAGAGGCGATGAAAAGCCCAAATGCAATTGCAAAGGTAAAAAATAGTAAAATTTTTGGTTTCATAAAATCTCTCCTTATTCAATAATATATCAGATTTTTGGAGTTTTCAATAAAATCTTCTGAAATTGAAATTAAGCATACCTTTTTTGGTATTCTTAAATCATGACTAGGATAGATTCTAGAGTAGTTAAGAAAGTGTTATTAAGCACAAAAGTGTTATTAAACACACCATAATCAACCATTACTTTATGGAAAGAGGTTTTGCCTCTCTCCACTCTCTAGAATGATTTATAAGAAGTGCTTTAAGCACCTCTATTTGTTTTAGAGAGGCTCAGTTTCTTTCTAATTTGATTGGAATTTCTTTATTTAGTTATACTAAATTAGCTAGTATGAAAAAGTTTGTTTTTGTTTTGTTGGTTGTTTTTGTTTTAGTTTCTCAATGTTTTGCGACTAGAGAGAAGTTTTATATTGCTGAAGAAATGTTTCTTAGCGGTGAATATGCTAAGGCAAGAGGAATGTATAAACAGGTGGATACATCAAAGTTATCTGATTATGAATTGCAGCTACTTAGGTATAGAGTGGCTATCCTTTCACCAATAAAAGAAGGAATTCAAGCATTATCAAATTCTAATCTGCCTGAAGCCGTTTATTTAAGGGATTTCCTTAATTCCTACTTATACGGTGGTTACAAAAATGTTGATGATATGATAAACACCCAAAGTGAAGAGGTAGTTTTTGCAGCTCTAAGTAGCTTGGACATAACCAAAGTTGAAAATATAGATACTCTTCTTACGTTGAAGCTTTACTATTCTCTGTCAAACTTGAAAATTCCCAAATACATTGATACGAAAATTAGTGAGAGTGATGACTTCACAAAGCTAAAGAATTTATTCGTTGAATATTTAGCATATAGAAATCTAGGAGAAGATGCTAAAAGCAAAGAGATATTAGAAAAAATCAGAAAAGAATACCCAAACAGTTTTTTCGCTTACATGCTTAACAAAACTTCTAGTGCTTCTAGCACGAGTGCTTTTAGCACAAGTGCTTCTAGCACAAGTACTCTAAGCACATCAGCTGGTTATTATTTGACTTTTCAGAGGATAAAAATTAGTGATGAGGCACTAGAGGATATGAGGAAGGAAGTTAATTTCTCAGGCTATCGGTTGGACATATCCGATGACAGAGTTTATATAGGT
>Ga0308411_10000005_pt1 | contig 99118 bp, 66 predicted proteins | sample HotsprottomLayer_2_FD_203530 | JGI IMG/M metagenome (GOLD analysis project Ga0308411, IMG submission 203530) | Hot spring phototrophic mat microbial communities from Octopus Spring, Yellowstone National Park, Wyoming, United States -... | ecosystem: Environmental > Aquatic > Thermal springs >... | reverse complement strand
ATCAGATGTTCCCTTCGAGATAACCTGAAAACTTCTCTTTTAGCTTTCTCAAAAGTGTAGTGCCTAACCAAAAAGGCATTAAATTGATAATCATTGTTTTATGGATAAAAACCGTCAAAGTCGGGAAAAACGTGAATATCAAGTGCTTAAATTTTTACGTAGGCACTACAAAATAATTGAAAAAATGTATTGTTTTGAATATCAGATTGTTATATGAACTAAAAAAGATATTTGTGATGAAATCAGGAAAAGAGGAGGGAGTGCCTTTTTAAAATTCCTAATTCAAAAATTTTATTCATTGATAATCAATGACTCTGTTTTTATTAACACTTATTTTGGACAATAATGATTTAAAAATTATTTTTTTTAATAGTCTATAATTTTTATAGATTTTTTAATTAGCTTTGCAAAAAAAATATGAGCTTCGAAGAAATAGAACGACGCATTCGTATTTACCAACACCAAAACAAAAAAATATTTGCAACTTCATCCTTTCAAACTCAAAGTGTTGTTTTGCTTCATATTTTAAGTCGTATAGATAAAAATATACCCATTTACTTTATAAATACAGGCTATTTATTTCCAGAAACTATCGAGTATAAAAACGAACTCGTAAAACTTTTTGGTTTGAACGTTATAGACTTAAAACCTCTTATGCCCAAAATATTACAACGCGATGTTAATGGAAATCTTTTATTTGCAAGCGACCCCGATTATTGTTGTTATTTGAATAAAATTCAGCCTTTAGATGCTATTTTAGCGGAATACGATGTTTGGATAAATGGCGTACGTTCCGATCAAAGTAAAGAACGCTCCGAGTTATATGTCGAAGACTTTGCACCACACAATGTTATACGTTTTCATCCTATGTTATACTGGACAAAACAGATGATTTATCAATACATAAAAGAACATAACCTACCACGACACCCTTTAGACGAAAAAGGCTACGTTAGCATTGGTTGCGAACCATGTACAGCAAAAATTTCGTTAGACGATTACGAACGCTCCGGGCGATGGAAAGGACTAAATAAAAAAGAATGTGGTTTAAATACCGATTTAGTAATAAAAAAATAAAAAATGAAAATATTAGTTACTGGTGGTGCCGGATATATAGGTACTGAATTAATTCGTCAGTTAGTTACACTTCAAGAAGTTGAACAAATATTTTTATACGATAATTTGAGCAGAAACAATTATAATATTTTTATTCATTCTGGAATTAAACGCGGCAAAGTAAAATTTATTAAAGGCGAACTACTCGACTCACGCTTATTAAAGGAAGTGGTTAAACAAGTAGATGTTGTGTATCATTTAGCAGCAAGAGTATCTACCCCTATGACTAACGAAAGTTCTCATTTGTTTGAACAAGTAAACCATTGGGGGACAGCAGAACTAGTTTACGCAATTGAAGAAAGTTCTGTTAAAAAATTTTTATATCTTAGTAGTGCTTCTGTTTATGGAGCTTCCTCAGACGAAGTAGATATTAATACTACACCAAATCCACAAACTTTTTATAGTATTTCAAAATATCGTGGCGAACAACATGTTGCACGCTTATTTAATGTTATACCAACATATATCATTCGCTGTGGTAATGTATATGGTTATGGTATAAGTATGCGCTTTGATGCTGTAATAAATCGTTTAATGTTTGACGCTTCTTTCATAAAACTTATAAATATATATGGCGATGGTTTACAACGACGTTCTTTTATTTATATTGATACAATTGCAGATATTCTTAAAAATATATTATTTTCCGATTTACCTTCCGGAATTTACAACGCAGTTACTAAAGTTCTAAGTATTCTCGAAATTGCAGAAGAAATAAAAGAACTTTATCCTGAAACAGAAACTTTATATATAAATCAACACATAAAAATGCGTGAACTAATCGTTAAACCAAGCGAAGAATTATTATCGCTTGTAAAAATACCAAATTTAACTTTTAAAGAAGAATTACATGTTATAATGAACCGTTTTCACGATTCAACAGCATTTGCTTAATTTTTCTTTCAGCATTTTTAGGAATATTTTTGTAATTAAATGTAGGATTTTGTAAATAAGTATAATGTGCAATATTTTCAAGAACCTCAATTTTTTCGATAGCTTCAGTTAAAGTGTTTCCAACAGCAACAACTCCATGATTTTTTAAAATAAGAACATCTGCTTTTTTAATTTTTTTTGAAATTTCAATTGATAATCTTTCACTTCCCATTAAAGCATAATTACAAAATTCTATGTTCCGAATTGAATATAAAGCTTCGTCCGTTAAATAAATATTAGGTTTAATATGTGTTATAGCTAACCATGTTCCCCAAAAAGGATGAGAATGAATGATAGCATTAACATCTTTTCTTTGTTCGTAAATTGATAAATGAAAACGGTATTCCATACTTGGTTTTGTTGTACCAAATTCCAACTTTTCATTCACATCAAAAACTAATATATCACTCTCTGTTAAGTTATCCTTATCTTTTTGTGATGGAGTAATAGCTATCATATTGTTTACACGCATGCTTATGTTTCCACCTAGCGATGTAGTTAATTTCTGACGATACAACCGACCCATAAAATATGATATCTGTTGTTTAACTTCATCTAAACTTATTTTCATACTACAAAATCTCATTTAAATTGTTTAATATGCCATTTTCTGTAATATACGCTGTGATGTATTTGGCAGGTGTTACATCAAAAGCATGATTAATTGCGTAAAAATTGTCTGGAATTATTTTAACCGACTTAAATTCTCCTTCAACAAAAGCTGATATTTTTCTCAACTCATCGGGATTTCTTTCTTCAATAATTATCTCGTTTCCATTTGTTATAGTTCTATCGAAAGTACTTGTAGGAGCAGCTACGTAAAAAGGGATATTATTTTCTTTTGCGGCTAAAGCTTTTAAATATGTTCCTATTTTATTCGCTACATCTCCGTTTAACGCTATTGTATCGGCACCAACAATAACCATATTAACTTTTTGTTGATGCATTAACAATCCTCCCGAATTGTCGGTTATTATATGATAAGGAATGTTTTCGTGATGTAGCTCCCATGCCGTTAATCTCGAACCCTGATTTAGGGGACGTGTCTCGTCAATCCAAACATGAATCGGAATATTTTTTTTATTTGCTTCAAAAATTGGAGATAAAGCTGTTCCAAAATCGCCACAAGCAAGCCATCCAGCATTACAATGTGTTAAAATATTTACAGTAGAACCGCTCATTTTGTAAATCTCTTCAATAAGTTTTACGCCATATTCACCAATTTTCTTGCAAGATATAATTTCTTTCTCAGAAAAATTTTTTGCTTTTAAAAATACATCTTCTTCGTTAACGAAGCTTTGCAATATTAAAGAATAAACAAAATCTAATCCTTTTTTCAAATTTACTGCTGTTGGTCTCGATTGAAGTAAGTTTTTGTAGTCATTATGTATTTTAGACTTATTACCTTTATTTATAAAATAAGATAACCACATAGCATAAGATGCTGTAATCCCTATTGCAGGGGCACCACGTACTTCAAGATTTTTTATTGCAATTATTACTTCGTCTATATTTGATAAAGATTTAACTTTAAATTCAAAAGGTAATAAAGTTTGATTTATAATAAATATTTTTTTCTCATGAAAATCTGCCCATACCGATAGGTAATGTTTTCCAAATACTTTCATTCTATTGTTATTTCGAATATTTTACCTAAATTTTTATTCTTTAAAAAAGGAATAAAATCTTGCTCAAATACAGGATCTGGCCACCACTCGGCAAGGTGATACTCCTGATTTATAACTAAAACCATTTGATTATTCGGAATACTAGTATTTTTACTGCTCATATAGCCAACTTCGTATAATTTATTTTTTTCTGGCCCAATACGCCATATAATTTCTTCTGGTTTCCATTCTATTTGAAAGAAATAATATTCTCTGTTGAAAATTTCATCGTGATTTACAGGAGTTCTTATCGTTAGTGCCTGATATAACTCATCCCAACGCAAAGCCTCATATTCTTTGTTATTCCGTTTAATATACTGAATAGGAAAATCAAAATTTTCGGGATCTTTTGAAGCTAAATCCCAATTTGTTAGTGCAACAACAATTAGGTTATCTTTTGTTCCATCATAATTTTTTGACAATTTTTTTAATTTTAAGTCTTTGTAATATTGATATGGCCAATAAGGACTTGCTTTTACTAATTCAAAATCAATTTCAGAATAAGAAGAAAAAGAACTTCTTTCGCCTTGGGGATTTCCCTTTGGTGTATAGCCCGAACTGCTATAACGACGACTATTCCACTGATGCAAATCTTGAGTAATAAGCCATATAGCATTCGTTATTCCATTCCAAATGTTATGTTTATTGAGCATTTTAGAAAATCTTACTTTTGCAGTAATTTTCCCATAAGTTATTCCAACACGTGTTTTTATACCAACATTTAACTTTGCTGCTTCATCGAGCGATTTGCTAGGGGGATTAAAAATTTCAATAAAATTACTTTCAACATTTATATTTTCGCAAGCACATTCAACGTTTCTAATCCAAGACGATTTTCGTTTTGAAACATCTGCATAAGCTTTTTTATAACGATTATAATCATTTAAACTAAAATTATCTTTTTCCCAATCAATAAGTACAGGTATAGTATTTAACTTAAAATTTCGATTTTCGTGAGAAAAAAAATGTTCGAACAATGCATTTTTGAAAAGAAAATAAGAACTGCCACAATTTTCTTTTTCTTTAATACTAACATTTACAGGCAATTTTGCTTTATCAACAAAAACTCCTGTTTCGGGCTTTATCACTAACCTTAAATTTACAAAAGAATTGTTTAAGTATGTATAAACTCCTTCTATTTTTTTCCCTTCGCCAGTTATAAAATAACTATATGGATTAGTATATAAACCTTGCGGACTGTGTTTATGTACATACTTAATATGTTCAGGAATTTGCCTTAAGGCTTTTTCGGTGCAAACTACAAGTAAAGCACTATATTTTCCCATACGTGGATTACGTTTCCAAGGATGGTTATAGTTACCAATATTTCTCCTGTCTTTTAGAACCCATATTGCATCCATGTATGCTTGTTCTTTAAAAGACATATTATTGTTTCGAGCTTTTTCTTTTACACTCTTTCTCCAATCGTCGATTGTTTTAATATTGTTAATAACCTTTGCTATACTATCTTCGTGAACAAAATATTCATCAAAATTTGCTCCCATGTATTTTTGTTCAAAACGAGGATTACCAATTATTGTAAAAGAATCAATAACTGTTTCGGACAAAACTTCTTTAAATCCTGTTGTATCAGACCAACTACCATAAAAATTTTCGTACGAAAGCGAATCACTTTCATCGAATTTATATGATTCGTTTTGGTAATATATTTTGTAAAACAATCTTTCGCTTTTCTCTTTTTCAACAAGAAATTTAAACTTAATATTTCTAATAATACTGCCATCGCTTTGTATGTTTTCGTAAGGAAATATTATACCATTTGTTATTATATTTGAAGTATTGATAATGTATGTACTATCAATCAAATTATAACCTATGTTAGCAAACTTAATAATATTTTTATCAGACTTATTGCACGAGACAATGAAACTAAAAACTACGATGAAAAAAAATATGTATTTCATAATTTGGAACAAATTTTGACAAAAATACGTATAATTTTATGTTTATGATAAAAGTTATATTATTATTATATATTTTTCTACTTACAACAGTATTGTTTTGCCAAAAATTAGAGCCATCGGAGCAAATAGCTTTAATAAATATTGAAGTTACAGATTTTAAACAAAAATCTCATCCAAATGAGACAATAACTTTTATTTCTAAAAGCTCACAAAAAAAATATACAGTTAAAACTAACGAAAAAGGCTTAGCTAAGATACTTTTGCCAGAAGGCGATACTTACGATATTCAATATAGAGATTTTATGGAACAACAAAATTATTCAACTATAACTATACCTGATCAAGATGGAGCTTACACATACGATTTAAAAATAAAATTTGAGCCAGCAAAAACTTATACACTAAAAAACGTACATTTTGAAACAGGGAAAGCAACTCTTACTAAAAACTCTTATCCAGCCTTAAACGAATTAGTAGAAGCCTTAAAAAATAAACCAAATTTGATTATTGAAATCGCCGGACACACCGACAATGTTGGCTCGTTTGAATTTAATTTAAAACTCTCGCAAGATAGAGCAGAAACCGTTAGAAATTACTTAATATCAAAAGGGATTGCTCCACATCGCATACAGGCTAAGGGATATGCAGATAGTCAGCCAATTGCTTCAAATACAACTGAAGAAGGAAAAGCTAAAAACAGACGAACCGAAGTCAGAATAATTAAGGAATAATTTGTTTTATTTCTTAAAAGTTATTTATTTTGTAATAATATTGCATAGTCGTAAATACAAAATCTATGAAAAAATTTCTTTTTTTTCTGATAATTCTTTTTTTTCATAATTCTTATGCTCAAAGACATAGCAAAGATTTTGATATAAAATTTCTTCAAGCAGAACGCTTAATTGAAAAAGGAGATTTTCATTCGGCTATTATTATTTACAAAGAATTACTAGAACAAGAACCCGATAATGCCAACCTAAATTTTAAAATGGGTTATTGTTACCTTAATACTGTTCTTGAAAAAGATAAAGCTATTAAATACCTTGAAAAAGCAGTTACAGATATAGAAAAAAATGCAGATTCTGGTAATCCCGATGAATTAGCTGCACCTATAGAAGCGTGGTATTTTTTAGCTAAGGCATATCATCATAACTACCAATTCGAAAAAGCAATAGAAATTTTAGACTCTTTAAAAATTAGTTTTCCAAATTATAAAAAAGAGTTTATCGAAAACATTGATGAACTTGTTGAATATTGCAAAAATGGAATAGAACTAATGAAATATCCTATACAGATGCAAATTACAAATCTTGGAAGCACAATCAATACAGAATACGATGAACATAGTCCGGTTTTTACAGCCGACGAATCTACGTTAATATTTACTTCAAAAAGAAAATCGGACATACATCAAGCTAAAACCGACGACGGACAATATTACGAAGACATATATATTAGCCATAAATTACCAGACGGACAATGGACAGAACCCATTCCAATAAGTCAAAATATTAATACCAAAAACCATGAGGCTTCCATTGGCTTATCGCCAGATGGACAGGAGCTTTATATTTATAAAGATGAATCTACATTTTTAAATCCACGTAACGGCAATATTTACGTTAGTTATTTGAAAGGTTCTGAATGGACAATTCCTGAAAAAATATCTATAAATACAAAATATAACGAAAATCATGCAAGCATTTCTGCCGATGGACAAGAACTCTTTTTTACAAGCGATCGACCAGGAGGCTACGGAGGAATGGATATTTATGTATCAAAAAGATTACCTAATGGACAATGGGGAATTCCTATAAATTTAGGTCCTAAAATAAACACCAGCAAAGACGAAATCAGTCCGTTTATCCATCCCGATGGAGTAACATTATTCTTTAGCAGTAAAGGACACAATAGTATGGGAGGCTTCGATATTTTTTACGCAATTAGAGATGATAATAATGAATGGAACAAACCTACAAATTTAGGCTATCCCATTAATACACCTAACGATGATGCGTTTTATGTTCCAACACCTGATGGAGTAAGAGCCTATTACGCATCACAACAAACTGGCGGTATTGGAAGAAACGACCTTTACATTATCACTTTACCAAAAAGCGAAGAAAAATTGTTAACTGTTATGACAGGTTACATAACATTAGGGAACAATCAAATTCCTGAAAATGTAGTAATTACTGTAACAGATGAACAAACAGGCAAGTTAATTGGAACATATACACCAAATTCAAAAACAGGAAAATATCTTTTTATACTAAAGTCAGGTAAACGCTACATAATAACTGTTGAAACAGATGTTTTTTTACCTTACACTGAAATTCTCGATGTTTCCGATACAATTGCATACCATAAAATTGAACGTCCAATTTTTTTAGAACCTATTAACATAAAATCGGTGCAAAAAGATTACAAATATCACTTTAAACCTAATCAAACAGAATTGTCGTCGGAAGAAATTGTAACTTTTGTAAAAATTGGAAAAATAATGAAATATCTTCCTGAGTTTAAGGTTCATATAATTTTACCAACTAACAATGTTATGCCAGAATTAAACGAAATAAGAGCCGATATTTTAACAGAAAATCTTACAGACAAGGGAATACCATTAACAAGGATTGAAGTTGTAGATAAAGAAAATTTAAGTTTGCCAAATGTGTTACGTTTATACATTGTTGCTAACGATTCTATTGTATTACCAAAACTTACAAGCCAAAGCATATCAACAATAAAAACCGAAGAACCATCAATAATAGAAAAAAAACAGGCACCTGACAAATTAACAATTTTTCCTATATATTTTTCTTTTAATAAACATATCTGTCAGGCGAATGAAGAGAATTTAAAAAATTTAGCTAACTGGCTAAAAAAACACAAAAAAGCTAAACTTGAGATAATTGGTTATACAGACGATTTAGGAACAGATGAATATAATATTCAATTAAGCAAACGACGAGCTGAATTTGTAAAAAAACAATTAGTTCAACAAGGTATTGATAAAAACCGTTTAATCGTCAAAGCAATGGGCAAAAAGAATCCTGTTGCAAGTAATGATACACCTGAAGGACGTCAGCAAAATCGCAGAGTCGAATTTCGTATAACAAACATTAAAAATCCAGATATAATTATATTAAACAAAATTGAATTTAAGTTCGATTAGTTTTTTGCATAAAAAAATATGTATAATATTAACCATTTCTTTAAATTTGGCGTCTTAAAATTAACAATTCAAATATTGTAGCTTTGAGACGTTTTTTTGTAACAAACTTATTTATCGTTCTTTTGCTCAATCTGTTGGTTAAGCCATTTTGGATATTTGGCATAGACCGAAGTGTTCAAAATTTCGTTGGAAGTGAAGAATATGGATTTTATTTTGCATTATTCAATTTTACACTTATACTAAATATCCTACTCGATTTAGGAATTACAAATTATAACAACAGAAACATAGCACAACATAATCAACTTTTAAACAAGCATTTATCAAATGTATTAAGCCTTAAAATTGTACTTTTTATAATTTATACTTTTGTTATATTTAGCATTGCACTAATAATAGGATACAAAGGAAGACAATTATATTTACTTGTTTTTCTGGTAATTAATCAATTCTTTTTATCGCTTATACTTTATTTACGGTCAAATCTTAGTGCTTTACATTTGTTTAAAACCGATAGTATAGTTTCAGTTCTCGACCGTTTAATTATGATAATATTCTGCGGAATTTTACTTTGGTATAATCCTTTTTCACAACCTTTTACTATAGAACATTTTGTTTACGCTCAAACAATATCATATTTTATTGCAGCTTTAATTGCTTTATTTATAGTTTTAAAAAAATCGGGAAGAATTCATTTACACATTGATTGGCAATTTTTTATAGTTTTTTTAAAACAAAGTTATCCTTTTGCTATTCTTATTTTGCTTATGTCGTTTTACAATAGAATAGATGGTGTTATGCTCGAACGTATGCTTGAGAATGGCAAGGAACAAGCAGGTATTTATGCACAATCGTTTCGTATTCTCGATGCCGCGACAATGTTGGCATATCTTTTTGGAGGGCTACTCTTACCTATGTTTTCAAAAATGATAAAAGAAAAACAAGATATTTATCCACTTTTACAACTTTCTTACAAGCTGATTATTTTGCCTGTTATATTATTTCTTGTTGTTGCAATTATTTATGCACCACAAATAATGGATATGCTTTATCATCACAACGACGATTATTCTACAAACGTATTTCGAATACTTATAATTGGATTATTTGCTACTTCTACTACATATATTTATGGCACTTTGCTTACTGCTAATGGAAATCTGAAAGAGCTTAATAAAATGGCACTTATAACTATGATTATAAATATTTTACTTAATTTGATTTTAATTCCTTATTTTCAAGCATTAGGTTCGGCTATTTCGGCTGTAACTGCCCAACTTTTTTCTGCTTTTTATCAGATAATTCTTGCAAATAAAGTTTTCAATATTAAAACAAATAAAAAGTTTATTTGGCAAATACTTTTGTTTCTTATTGTTACTTTATTTTTTGGAATATGTTGTTATAATTATATAAACAACTGGTTATTGAGTATTTTTCTTATTGGAATAATTGGAATAATTTTAATTTTTGCAACAGGTATTGTTAATATTAAAATGCTTAAAAATTTTATTATTAAAGATTAACTCTATCTAAAAATGAGGTAAAATTTTCTCTAAAAGTTTATTCTCAGAATTTTGCATTTGCAGGCGACTTTTTTTTGTACCATCGTTATAACCTAAAAGGTGCAAAACACCGTGAATAATAACGCGCAACAACTCTTCGTTGAATTTTACTTTTAAATCTTTTGCATTTTCTTTTACCTGTTCAATACTAATAAAGATATCGCCCGATATAATATCATCTTTGCTATAAGAAAAAGTAATTACATCGGTATAATAGTTATGGTTTAAATATTTTTGGTTTATTTTTAACAGATATTCATTAGAACAAAATATTATGCTTATGATTCCAGTATTTTTATTATGGCTATTTATTGTTTCTTTTATCCAGATACTTATTTTTCTTTTTTTCCCCTTTATTGGATCTTTTATTTGTTCGTTAAAAAAAAATACGGGCATTATCTTTATTTACAATTTATTTTAAGTTTAACACATATTTTACTGCCGTTATCTTCAAATTTTAATTCGTCAACAAGATGCGATATTAAAAAAATTCCCCTACCGTGTGGTTTTTCTAAATTTTCTGGTGCTGTTGGGTCTGGTATATTTCGATAATCGAAACCGTTACCTTCGTCTTTCACAGAAAAAAGTAATTCTCCATTATTTATCTCATATTCTATTTGAACTAATTTCGATTCATCTAGTTTATTACCGTGTATTATGGCATTGTTAACTGCTTCGACCATAGAAACTAACATATTTCCATATACTTCGCTGTTGATGTTGTATTGTTGAGTGATTTCATCAACTAATTTTTCAACTAAATTGATGTTTTCGATTTTTGATGGGAATTGTAATTGATTTTTCATAGCCCTATTGATTTAGGTTAATCATATATTTACGATATAATTCTTGATAAAATTTTTGTAATGGTAAATTGCTATTAAATAGTATTTCGTCATAGAGGCTCTTTTTTCCTTTATACTGAAAAATTTCTTTAGGGTTACTAATTTTATCATTTTTTCCTGTTTGAGACTCTCGTTTATTTTCTGTTTCTCTCTCATTATCAGATTTTTCTGCTTCTAACAATCGTGTTAAAATTTGTTCTTGACGAAATAAAGTTTGATTTGTAATATTTCTGTTAGCAATATCTTTTTGAACATCATTCATCAAATTTTTTATTTCTTGCAATTTTTTCATAGATTCAGGACTTATCCCCGATTCGCTCATCATTTCGTTTAATATTTGTTGCATTTTATCTTGCATTGAAATCATTTTTCCTAATTGTTCGGAAATATTTTTTCCTTCCTTCTGGTTTTGCTGGTTTTTCATTTCGTTTAAAATAGATTGTAATTGTTGTTTTATTTGCTGTTGCATATTTTTCAATTGTTGATACCCTGGTTTTGGCTGACCTTTAGACTTCTTCTTACATTGTCCGCCCTGACACATTTGTTCTGAGCCAATTTCTTGCATTTGCTTTAATATTTGATCCATCAATAAAGCCAATTCGTTAGCTTCTGTCATTAATAATTGCTGTTTAACCTGTGCCTGTGATACATTTCTTTCATCTAAATTTTTAATAGTTTGATTTGCATAGCTTTTAATGTTTTTTAAATGTTTTTTAACAGGAGGACCTATTATTGGATTACGTTTTGCAAGTGCATTAAGAGAGTCTTCTATTACTTTTATATTACCACGTACGTTGTTTTGTTGTTGAATAATACGCTGATATTGAGGGTCGTAAGGTTTAACTTGTTTGGTTTTCAATAAAATTTCTTCTTGTGTAAACGATAAATTTTTAATATTTTCAAGTAAAAACTTAAGTGCTTGCTCATCTTCTTCATTTTGTTGCATTGAATTTTGTTGCATCATTTGTTGCATTTTCTGGCTAAGTTCTTTTAATTGATTTGCTGTATTTTTTTGTTTTTTGCTAGCATTTTTGCGGTCGTTTTGCTGTAATTCTTGTTCAATATCTTGCATTTGTTGTTCAATATTTTGTTGCTCTTCCTGAAACGATTGCATCGAAAATGGATCGTTTAATTGATTGTTTTGTTTCATTATGTCTTGATAGTCTTTTTGTAATTCTTTAAACTTTTCTTTTAAATATTCTTGATTCGATTTTAATGAATCAATCGAAACGTTTTTTTGTAATGTTTGTTCCGAAAGTTTTTCTTGTTGCTGCGAAAGATTATTTAAGCGGTCGGTTAAATTTTTCATTTTTTCTTCTATATCAAGTTTTTTTAATAATTCTAAAGTTCTATCAAGTTCTTTATTTATTTCGTCGCTTTTTATATTAAATTCTTGTGTCATTTGTTGTAATTTGTCTTTATCTATGTTGTTCATCATTTCGTTAAGTTGTTGAATAAGGTTTTTCAATTCATCGTCGAGTATATTTTCTAAAAGCTCTTGAATTTGTTTTTGTTTTTCTAACAATTGCAAATCTTGTTCGCTAAATGTTCTTAGTAGGTTATTTTTTTGTTTATTTTGTTCGCTTAGTTGTTTTAATGTCTTTTCGAGTTGTAGTTGTTTTTGCATTAGTTGTTGAAACTTTTGAGTTTGTTCCCAAGTAACTGATTTAGTATTAGTAAGACTTTGTTGCAATTTTTTCAATTCTCTTTGTATATCGGAAGCATACTTTTCTGTTTGTTCAAGCTGGCTTATAATTGATTTTGTTGTTTCGCTACGATAGTTTTCTAATTCTTGTTTATCTGGTATTCTAAATGTTTTAACTGATGTTTTAGATGACTTGCTGCCACGAATACCATCATTGTCCCAAACTTCGAAATAATATTCAATATTTCCTGAATAATTCTTTAAACTTGAAAAATCGAACGAGAAATAAAATTCCTGATTAAGTATATTGTTTTGTATAGGAATGCTTATTTCTTTTATTGAATCGTTTGCATAACGTATAATAAAATTTAAACTTCTAAATCCATAATCGTCCGAAACAGTTCCTTTAAAATAATACATTCCCCACATCGTAGAATCTGTAATAAAATCGGCTTGAATACTCGGATATACATCGGGTATAATGTTTAGTTCATATACCATAGGTTTGGGATTAATAATTTGTTTGTTGATTGGTAGTATTGAATATGAAGTTGAATGATAGAATTTATTATTGATATAAAATTCTCTATTTTTTCTGTAAGGTTTTAAAGAAATACTATCGTTAAGTAAAAAGATTATAGAATCGGTATGCGATGTTAAAAAAATCCATTGAATAGAACTACCTGCAGGTGCCGTTATATCGCCAGTATTTTCAATTATTGTTGGTGAAATACCAGTATATGCTGGTGGTATAACTTGAACTTTAAAGTTAAGTATTGTTGGTGGAAATATCATTTCAATTTGGTAATTGTTCGATTTATATCCATCGGCATCGAAAAAGAAATCGGTTGAACGATTTATTCCTTTAAGAACATAAGTAAAAACCGACTTTTCGCTCTGATTTAGCAAAAGACGAGTTGAACCAAAATTTATATATACCTTTTGAGGTACGTATTGCCCTGCAATTTTAACTTTAATTTCTATATCGCTACCTTGAGGAACTAATAATTTTTCGTTTAAAAGTATAAATTTAAAAGGAGCCGGTGGTATAAATTCTTTATTATAATAAACCATTCTTTCCGAACCTTCTTTTATAATAACTGGTTTATATAGCCATATACATATGTATAGAACTACGATAGCAATAAAATACTTAAAAAAACGATATGTCGAACGTATATCAATTGCCAAATCGAATGGTAATAATTTAATTTCAGAAATACGTTTATCAATACTTGCCATTAAAAGTTGTATAGAATATTTGTTTGTACTCAATTCGGCTAATTCTAATGTGTTTGTAAAACTATCTTTTATGTGATTAAAATGAGAGCTAATAATTTGGGCAGCATCTTTGTAGCTAATACCTTTTTTTATTTTTAAAAGTAAAATTAAAGGATATACAACGAATCTAATAAATATAAGAATATACAAAGTTACTGTTGTATAAAAAATAATTGTACGCAAAGATGAAGACATGCGAAAAAAATATTCGACAATAAAAACTATTAAACTTGAAAGCAAAAAAACGGTTAACAATAAAAAAATACCTTTTCGCAACTCATTAAAATAGTATTTACGAATAAACGCATCTAAACGCTTAAGAAGCAAATTATATTCGCTTGTTGGCATATTTTTTTTAGAATAAAACTTGCTAAGTTAATAATCTATTGTTTTATTTTCAAAAAATTGATAGCATTTTAACTTAAATTAATGCATAGAAATCTTGTTATTATATAAAGGATTATTATAATGAATTTACTGAATTAAACCATATAATAAATTTTTGCTTTTCAATAGAAAAATTGTTTATAAACAATTTTTATTAAGCAAAGTTGTTATAGATTTGAAGTTTAATTTATATACAATAAAATATGACTAAACGACCTGTTAAATTTAGTTTAGTTTATCGCGACATGTGGCAGTCTTCGGGGAAATATGTTCCCAAGATAGAACAATTGAAACAAATAGCTCCTATTATTATTGACATGGGCTGTTTTTCGCGTATTGAAACTAATGGAGGTGCTTTTGAACAAATTTGTTTATTAATGGGCGAAAATCCCAATACAGTTGTTCGAGAATGGGCAAAGCCTTTTAATGAAGCTGGAATACAAACACATATGTTAGAACGCTCTTTAAATGGAATACGAATGTTCCCAGTACCCGCAGATGTAAGACGACTTATGTATAAAGTTAAAAAAGCACAAGGTATAGACATAGCTCGCTCTTTTTGCGGATTGAACGATCCACGCAATTTAGAATTGTCGGTAAAATTTGCTAAAGAAGCAGGAATGATTTCGCAAGCTGCCCTTTCAATTACACATAGCCCTATTCATACAGTTGATTATTACATGCAAATAGTAGATAAAGTTGTAGAATATGGAACAGATGAAATATGTTTAAAAGACATGGCCGGTATAGGACGTCCTGTATTTTTAGGAAAACTTGTAAATGAAATAAAAAGAAAATATCCTCATATTATTGTACAGTATCATGGTCATTCTGGTCCAGGACTATCAATGGCATCTATTCTTGAAGTATGTCGTGCTGGTGCTGATTATGTAGATGTAGCAATGGAGCCTTTATCGTGGGGAATGGTACACCCCGATGTAATTTCTGTTCGCGAAATGTTATGCGACGCTGGGTTTGAAGTCCCATCCATAAACATGAATGCTTATATGGAAGCAAGACGTTTAAATCAGCAGTTTATAGATGAATGGTTGGGCTTATTTATTGACCCTACAAATCGTTACACATCTTCATTATTACTTGGATGCGGCTTACCAGGGGGAATGATGGGCAGCATGATGGCAGACTTAAAAGGTGTAATAGATGGAATAAACAATTCTTTGAAAAATGCTGGTAAAAAAACACTAACACAAGACGAAATACTGGTTTTGCTTTTCAACGAAGTTGCTTATATATGGCCTATGATGGGATATCCACCTCTTGTAACTCCATTTAGTCAGTATGTTAAAAATATTGCTTTGCTAAATGTTATGTTTGTATTACAAGGTAAAGAGCGTTTTCAAATGATAGACAAAAACTCATGGGATATGATTTTAGGTAAAGCCGGTAAACTACCAGGTCCTTTAGCCTCAGAAATTATTGAAATTGCTCAAAAGCAAGGTTTTAAGTTTTATGAAGGCAATCCACAAGATGCATATCCCGATGAATTAGATAAATATCGTCAAATAATGAAAGAAAACAACTGGGATATCGGACAAGATGAAGAAGAACTTTTTGAGTTAGCGATGCACGAACGACAATATCTCGATTATAAATCAGGTTTAGCAAAAAAACGTTTTGAGGAAGAGTTAATTAAAGCTAAAGAAAATGAATGTAAACAGAAGTTAGAAAGTACAAATGAAAAAGAATATAAAATTCATAAAAACAACGATCCAAATAAAGAATTTTTAATATCACCAGTAAAAGGACAGATTGTTTTTGGTTTTCACGAAATAATTGAAGATAGTTTCTTAAAAGAAGGCGATTATGTAAAAAAAGGAGAAGCAATTTGTTATGTTTTTACAGAACCACATCATCAGTTTGTTGAAATAATAGCAGAAACAGAAGGAATAGTTTCAAAAGTTATGGTTAAACAAGGCTCATTTGTAAATGCTGGTGATATAATATTAACAATAGATAAAAAAAATGGTATTGACAAACAATAAACTTTCATAAATGAAAAACAAACTACTACAAGATCTATCTAATTTAGGCATAAAACAGGTAAAAGAATTATATTACAATCTTTCTTATGATGAACTATTCATTCACGAAACAAATAATAATTTAGAAGGATATGAAAAAGGTATAGTAACAAATTTAGGTGCTGTTGCTGTAGATACTGGAATATTTACCGGTAGAAGCCCTAAAGATAAATATATTGTTAAAGATGAAATTACAGCTTCGCTTGTATGGTGGGCAGAAACAGGAAAAAAAAGTCCCGATAACAAGCCTATAAATAAAGAACATTGGAACGTTTTGCTAAATATAGCTAAAAATCAATTATCAGGAAAAAAACTTTATGTTAACGATGTTTATGCTGGTGCAAATGAAAATTCAAGACTAAAAATAAGAGTTATTACTGAAATAGCATGGGCATCGCATTTTGTAAAAAATATGTTTATAAACCCAACAGACGAAGAATTACAAAATTTTAAACCCGATTTTATTTTGTTTCATGCTTGTAAAGCAACAAATCCTTACTGGAAAGAAATGAATATGAACAGCGAAGTATTTGTTGCTTTTAACTTAACAGAAAAAATGGCAGTAATAGGTGGTACTTGGTATGGTGGCGAAATTAAAAAAGGTATTTTTACGGTAATGAATTATTATTTACCTTTAAAAGGCATAGCATCAATGCATTGTTCGGCTAATGTTGGGAAAAAAAATGATACTGCATTATTTTTTGGTTTATCCGGCACAGGTAAAACCACGCTTTCTACCGACCCAAACAGAGCACTAATAGGTGATGACGAACATGGTTGGGACGATGATGGTATTTTTAACTTTGAAGGAGGTTGTTATGCAAAATGTATAAACTTAAACCCGGAAAAAGAACCAGATATTTATAGAGCCATTAAACGTAATGCTTTATTGGAAAATGTTGTTGTTGATTTATCTACAGGTGAAATAAATTTTTCTAACGCTTCTAAAACAGAAAATACCAGAGTTTCGTATCCCATTTATCATATCGAAAACATTGTTAAACCTGTATCAAAAGGTCCTCATCCGAAAAACATAATTTTCTTAACAGCAGATGCCTTTGGTATTTTACCACCTGTTGCTATTTTAAACGAAGATGAAGCAATGTACTATTTTTTGAGTGGTTATACGGCAAAATTAGCCGGTACAGAACGAGGTATTATTGAACCAGTACCAACTTTTTCGGCAGCTTTTGGAGCAGCTTTCTTACCTTTACATCCTACTGTTTATGCAAAGATTATGCAAGAAAAAATTAAAAAACACAAAACTAAAATGTATCTAGTAAATACAGGCTGGATAGGAGGTCCTTATGGCACTGGGAAACGAATAGATATAAATGTTACAAGAACCATTATAAATGCAATTTTAGACGACGATATAAAAAACGTAGAAACACAAAAAATACCAGTATTTAATTTAACTATACCAAAAAAACTTAAAGGAATTGACGAAAATATATTAAACCCAAGAAATACTTGGCCTAATACCGATGAATATGATAAACAAGCAATAAATTTAGCAAAAAAGTTTATAGAAAATTTTAAATGGTTTTGTAATAATGAAGAGGGTCAAAGATTAGAAAATTTTGGGCCAAAAATTTAATTTAGAAATATTAAGAAATAAATAGCAACAAATTTGAGTATATTTGCGTATTATAAAAAAATTTTCTGTGAAACTAGTTTTTGGAATATTATTCATTTTGTTATTGAATAAAATTAAAGCTCAATACCTAAATCCTAACGAATACCCGTTAGTAACAGAACCCGTTATTTCATTGAAAACTATTGATCATCATTCGGAAGGATTTTTAGTAACCTGGGATACAATTATTTTTCACTTTTTTAGACAGGATCCAGGATTTTTTGGTAATCATACAGGCAATGGAGGACGAATTATTATGCGAAAATCTTATGATAATGGCGATTCATGGACTGTACCAGAAGTAATTTACGATAGTCCTTATGATGACAGAAATGTACATGGTGGAATTACAGAAAATGGACGAATAATTGTTACTTTTAGGGAATATAATGCACAATTGCAACAACACATTAACTATAAACTTATATACAGTAATGATTTTGGACAAAGTTGGGAAGGTCCAATTATTATTGAAACTCAAGGGGTTTCATCTGGAACTCATCAAATATTTGGCAATGATAACATGGGTTACTATAATATCATATATAATCATAAATATTGCGAACTTCGTCATAGTTGGGATGGAATAATATGGGATAGTATAGTTTACGTATGGGATTATCGTTTAACAAATCAGTTCAAAATTAGTGAAGCATCATTCACTTATTTAGGAAATGGCGTAATAATAGGTCTTTTTAGAAACGATTCGGGTGTTTTTGGAGAAAACTTTTTACAAGTAGAATCATACGATTATGGATTAACTTGGACAGAACCTACTTTAACAAATATAGCAGATGGTTTTTTCTGCCCATCGCCTTGGATTTTTTATGACTTTTTACATAATCATATATGGATTATTGCTATAGATAGAAGAGGAAATTTTCCTCCTATGCATATACATAATTTTTCTAATATTTGGCTGTATAAACATTATCCTGACGAAATTCTTGGTAATGCTCATGAATATATGCCTTTTTTGACCTTTTTACGTCCAAGACCTTCATTTTTTAGAATATATGGTTATCCGGTTTCAACAAGAACAGCTAACGGAAATTATCTTGTAATTTTTACCGAAAGCGAGTATAGAAATAAAGGTGAATGGGCATATCTGTATCAATTTAAAATTATTTATAATTTAGGACCTGGCTTAAAAGTATCTGATAACAATTTAAATAATTTAAAGGTATTTGTTTTTCCTAACCCTTCATCAGAATTTATAAATTTAGTAGGAAATGTAATGAACGAAGATTCCGATTATGAATTAAATATTTATAATCATCTTGGTCAATTAGTTTTAAATGAAACTGGTAGTTCAAGAAGCGATGGTTCGTTTCATCGTTATATCAACATAAGCCAATGGGCTGCTGGTTTGTATCGTTGTATAATAAAGCAAAATGATGAAATATTAATGACTTCGTTTGTAAAAAAATAAATCAATCGTTAAATAATCCTTCTTCAATAGATGTTCCCATAACTACAATATCGGCTCCTGCCTGAAAATAAGAGTCTGCTACATTTAATTTTTTTATTCCACCACCAACTATAATAGGTATATTAACAGAGGAACTAATTGTTTTTACAACACTTAAAGGAACAGGATTTAAAGCACCACTTCCCGCCTCGAGATATATCATTTTAAAACCTAAAAATTCTGCAGCATAGCACGTTGCTTGTATTATGTCAACTTTGCTTGCCGGTATTGGTTTGGTATTGCTAATGTATTCTACACTAGTGGTTATCCCGCTTTCTATGAGTATATATGCAACAGAAACAACATCGAGATGGTATTTTTTTAGCAATGGGGCAATTTGTACTTGCTGACCAATTAAATATTCAGGATTTCGTCCAGATATAAGCGATGTAAATAATATACCATCAGCTTTATTTGATATTTGGTAAATACTTCCTGGAAAAATATATACAGGTAACGAGGTATGTTTTTTAATTTCAATTATTAACTCTTCAATTTTATTAGATATAATGCTACCACCAACCAATATAAGTTTAAATCCTTGTTGCTCGGCTTTTGCACATAGTTTTTTTAGTTCAGATAAAATTACTTTATCGGGATCAATTAGCCAACTTAAAATTTTTTCGTTCAGTGGAAGTAGTGACATAAAATTGTTTAAATATTAGTTGCCCAAGTTAATAAATATTCGGTGGTTTTAAAATATCTTATATTATATACCTGCAAATTTTTATATTTTATTTCGATATAGTTTTCTTTAATATTTATAGTTTGGTAATCGGCTGAAAAATTTGGACTAGCAGAATTAATTAACTTATATAAAGCTTCTTTAGCACACCAAATAAGCTGACAAATATCATTATTAGTCAGGTATAATAATTCGGCTTTATGTAAGTATTTTGGAGCTATTTTAATAAAATTGCGGTTGTTTTCTTCAATGTCTATACCTATTTGTGTGTTTTTTGATAATGCAATAGCTGTAAAACGTTCAGAATGACTAATACTAAGAATATGTTGACTTTTGGAGGCAATTGGTTTATTGTTTTCGTTGTAATAATATGTTTGAAGATTTCCTGTTAATTTGTATAATAAATAATGTGTATTTAACCATTCGCATTTTCGTTGATGCGATGCAAAGTTTTTCAATTTATTTTTGATATCAGGATTTTCATACAGAGCGTGATAAAATTCTAATTCGTTTATTACACTAACTGCAATGGAAAATTGTTTGTTTTGCACTACTATTTCCACCGTAGCGTTTCAATTAAATATTTTATATCTTCCTTAATAAAAGCAACAACAGGAGCTAAACTATCTTTATTGGGCTTAACATTAAAATACAAACTACCACGCAAAAAATGATTAGAGCTATCTGTTAAAAAAAATTGTATAGGAGATGCAGCATTTCCTTTTATTTCGTAAACCATCCCATATATGTTATGTATAGTATCGGAATATAGTATTTCAATTATAGCATCGGCTTTTATATCGTGCTTATATGCAAGAGAACGAGATTCTTCGGTCAACATTCGTAAATTATTTTGTATTTTGATGTACGTAAGATGAATAGTTGCTTTGAAATAAGGGAATTGTATATTTAGCCAACAGTTATTTGTTTCTTTTTTGTATGGTTGTATTTTAGCATAAATTGGGTATTGAAATTTATAATAGCAAGACACGCTATCGAAAGTTGTATAATTTTTTTGCGGAAAATCTATTCTAAAATATTCTAAAGGTTTAGGTTGATACGATTTACCACAAGATGTGATCATAAAAATAATAACGATAAAATAAATATTAGCTTGTTTCATAATTTAATGATGGTGGTAAGGTAACAACAATAGTTTTTATTCTTCTTGAATCGGCTTGTTTTATTAAAAAATGAATATTAGCTATTTCGACCGAATCTCCTGTTTTAGGGATATTTCCTGTTTTTTGCAAAATAAGTCCAGCAATGGTTTCTGCATCGGCTTTTTCTGTTTCAAAAACAGATTCATTTATGTTGGCTAATTGGCAAAAATCGTTAATTAACGTTTTCCCATCTACTTCGTATTGATTATCAGAAATTTTTTGAATAGAAGGGAGTTCGGTATCAAATTCGTCGTCTATATTTCCAACAATTTCTTCGAGTATATTTTCTAATGTTATTATTCCTGCAGTTCCACCATATTCATCAACTACAATAGCCATATGAATTTTTTTTTGCTGAAATTCTTCTAATAAGTCGTTTATAAATTTTGTTTCAGGAACGAAATAAGGTGGACGCATAAGTGATTGCCATTTAAAATCGCTTTTATGTAAATGTGGCAATAAATCTTTTATGTATAAAATGCCTATAACGTGATCGAAATTATCCTTTATAACTGGAATACGGCTATAGCCGGTTTCTTTAATTGCCTGTACTATTTTTTGAAAAGAATCGCGAATATCTACTACTTTTACATCAACTCTGGGAATTAGTATTTCGTTTGCTCGTGTAGAAGCAAATTGAACAATTCCTTTTAAAATCTTTTTTTCGTCGCTTAATTGATCGGAAGCAAGATCAATTGCATCGGACAATTCATTAAATTTCAACAAGTTTTTGTTTTTTAATTTAATAAAAGATGTACTTTTTGTCAGTATAGCTATAATTGGTGAAAAAATGTATTGAATTAAAATAAGAAATATTGAAGAAAATTCAGCAAATTTAAGAGCATTTTGTGTTGCAAATGTTTTTGGCAATATTTCGCCAACTAAAAGAATTAATACCGTTGCAATGATGGTTTGAACAATAAACATTAAAATGTAATTATTTTGAAAATTGAAAACAATATTCGATATCCATACAAAAATTATAACAAAACCAATGTTAATAAAGCTATTTGCTGTTAGAATATTAGCAAGTAATCGTTCTGGATTGCTTAATAAAGAAATTATTCGTTTGTGAGTTTGTTTTGTACTGTTTTTTAACTTATTTTTTGTAGAATTATTAAGCGAAAACAAAGCTATTTCGCTTCCCGACATTAAAGCACTAAAAAACAATAATAAAAGGAGCGTTATTGCACCTATTAGAATTTCTAATAAATTTTCTGAGATTGCGGAATAGTTTATCACTTTTTAAAAAAACTTAAAACGGAAGATCGTCATCTTTTGAAGAAAGAGTAATTGTGTTATTGATATCTTCGTTTACTTCCATATTATCTGTTTCATTAGTATTTGAAGTTTCAACAGAAGTACTAATATCTTCTTTTTTACCTAATAACTGTATTTTGTCTGCCACTATTTCGTAAAAATTTCGTGTTTGATTATCTTTATCGGTATATGTACGACTTCTAATTTTCCCTTCAACATACAATAGAGTGCCTTTGCGAATGAATTTTTCTGCAAGTTGTGCAAGATTACGCCAAGCAACAATATTATGCCATTCAGTAGTTTTTTGTAAATTTCCTGACTGATCTTTATAAATTTCGTTTGTTGCAAGAGTAAAAGTTGCTACAGGTGTATTTTCATTAATATTTCTAACATTTGGATCTTTTCCAACATTTCCTATAAGAATAACTTTATTTACTGACATAACTTAATGTTTTTTAATTTATATTAATTTTTTCCGTTGTTTTTATTGAAAAACATAAGAATACTTAACCAGTATTCTTTTGAAGTCGGGGAATTGCTCCATAGAGCTTTAGAGCCGTGTTCTCCTTGTCCTTCTTGTGGTTTAAATATTGTTTTTAGATTTTCGGGGATGTATTTTGCTAATTCTGTTACATAAGGATATTCTCTTTGTGTACAGGCAATAAGTACAGGTTTATCGTAGTTTTTAAGCTGATTTTGCACTTTTAATTCATTTTGAAAATACTCGCCTGGCGAAAAAGCAATAACGGCTTTAACTTTTTCGTTACCTTTTGCCACACATAATGCAAGTGATGCAGAGTAAGAACTTCCAAGTAAAACAACAGGTTTTTTACTTTTTTGGTAAGCATATTCTATTGCTGCTTCTATATCTTTTTTAGCGCTAATATAATTTGTCGGAAGATTACGTTTTTTTGCTTCCTTAGCTGTTTCGTTTTGAATATAATTAACCTGATTTCCAGAACGCAAATCAACAGCAAGACAATTATATCCTAAATTCATTAGCCGTGGTGCCGTTTCTTTATATTCTCCTTTACTATATTCAGCTTGATGAAATAATAAAAGATAAGGTTTTGATTGATCGTTTTCGTATAAATGTGCAGTAATAAGTAAGCTATCGCTTGAATAAAATTGCACTAATTCTTGCGATATAACAAAGTAAGGTAGAGAACATATTAGAAAAAGTAATGTTTTCATAAACACGTTATTTATGTTTCCGCTAATACCCAGATAGTATTATTTGAAGCTTCTACCAAACCGCTTTTTATTACAAATTTTATACTATTTTTTTCTTTGTCTATAATTTTTATTACCCCACTGTTTAAAGTAGAAATAATTGGTGCGTGATTTTTCAATATTTCGAATGCTCCATTGGTTCCTGGCAAAGAAACAATTGTTACTTCGCCTTTATAAAGTTGTTCTTTCGGAGTTATTATTTCTAGTTTCATAATGCAAATATACAATTTTATTCGCAAGATTAAAAAAATATTTAATTTTTAACAATGCGGTGCTATATGTTTTGGATTAACCAGTTCACGATATTTGTAAACAACATTTTTAAAATCTTCCCAAGCTTCAACTTTTAATTTAGGATTTCTGAGCAAAGCAGCAGGGTGATATGTTGGCATAACCCATCTATTTTGCCATTTTAACCATTTGCCCCTTACTTGTGAAATTTTAAGTGTTTCGTCAATCAATCCATTTAATGCTGTTGCACCAAGTAAAATTAATATAGTTGGGTTAATAAGTTCTATTTGTTTATATAGGTAAGGTAAGCATTGTTTTCTTTCTTCTGGAAATGGGGCTCTATTATTTGGTGGACGACATTTTACAATGTTTGCAATAAAAACATTTTCGTTGCGATTAAAACCACACGCATATAAAATTTTATCGAGCAATTGGCCACTTTTCCCCACAAAAGGACGACCTTGTAAGTCTTCATCTCTTCCTGGTCCTTCGCCTATGCACATAACTTTAGATTGTAAGTTCCCTTCACCAAAAACTACATTGGTTCTTTCTAATGACAAAGGACATTTAGTGCACGATAAAACTTCTTTTTTAAAATCTTCTATTTCAAACAAATTTAACTTAATATACATCAAACTCGATTATTGAACACTTTTTAACTTCATTTTTTCTTTCGTCTGTAGCTACGTAACCAAGTTTTACCCAGTATTTCCCAGTCTTTTTGAAATAACGTTCGCAAATTGGTCCTACAAATTTTTGACCATCGCTAAACGTCCATATAAATTGATCTATTGTTCCGTTAGGGAAATAGGATTCTTTGCTATCGAATACAACTAATTGATTATGAAAAATTGAATCGGGCAAAGTAATATAAGGCTGAATTATTCGCTCGATGTTTAATGTATAATTAGCCACTTCTTGAATATCGGTAGTTAAAGTGTCTATCATAATTAATTTTATGTAATAAATTCCGTAATCGGCAAAACAATGTTCGGTTTCCCAAGCTTGAATTTTATTGCCATCACCAAAATCCCATTCATAAATTACTGGTAAAGTATCGAGGTATTGAGACGTTTCATCTAAAAAATGAAAACATAAATTTTTTTCTACCATAGTGTCGCATTGTTCAAAAACTGGTAATGTAGAATAAAAACGATAAATATCGTCGGTTTTTTTTCTGTTACTGGCAAAATAACCTTGTTCAAAAGTAGAGTCGCAAACAAAAGAAAAATCGTTGTATTCCGAATTTATAGGAGGCGGCAAACATTGTGCTGGGCTCCAGTTATTATCTTCTATTTCGGAAAAATATATATCAAATTTTTTAACACTGTCGCGATTTGATGAGAAATAAAGTCTGTTTGCTATATAATAAGGAGTTATTTCGTCTTTTGAGCTGTTAATATTTGGTCCGAGATTAATAGGTGTACTCCACGAAGTGTCTGTTTTTTCTGACAGATAAATATCGAATCCGCCGTAACCACCGGGTAAATTTGCCGAAAAAAATAAGTATTTACCATCAGCAGAAATAGCAGGATGGCCGACTCTATAGCTTTTGTTGTTGTATGGAAAAGGTTTAATTATAGGATTATCTTTATTTTTAGAAAAATCATAAAAAAATATACCTACAGGAGCTTTGTATTTTTTGCCCGATTTAACTTCATAATTTTGCGAAACAATAAATGTGTCGCCGAAGGCAATCATAGGACCATCGTGATAAGGTGTATTTACTTTGTTAAGTAAGCTATCCACTAATATTTTAACGGGTTTATTTTCGTTATAGTAATAAACATTGTAGAAATATTCGTTCTCTTTGGATTTTTTTGTCTCAATTGCCGATGTTTTAATGTTACTTGTATATAATATTCCACCTTTGTAATATGCAGGTGCTATTTCGCTAAAATCATTGCTGTTAAAAATAAAAGGTTCAACTTTAATATATGATTGAGTAAATGAAAAATCATTAAGAGAGAGTAATAGTAATATTAAAAATGCCATTCTCATTTTTAAAAGAATCTTGTTGAATAAACATTATAATTTTTAATTAATTCGTATCGTAAAGTAAGCTCATGTGTTCCCATAGTAATTTTATTTAGAGGTGAAGTTATAAAATCGTGAGCATATCCTAATCGTAATTGTGGGTTAATTTGATATTCAAAGTTAAAAACAAGCGATTCTGATGAGCGAATACTAAATCCTAACAGAAGAGTTTTTAAAGTAATAAATGAGAAGTTTAAATCTACTTGTAAATTGTTCTTTATTGATTTTATAAATATTGAAGGCATTAGTTCTAAATCGGCTCCAAGTTTTATAATAAAGCCTGTAGTTAAATAAGTATTAGTAACTTTTGTTGAAATAGAATCGTAATGGGAAGTAGAATTATATCCAAAATTTGTAAGTAAAGGTGCTGAAAAGGAGAAAAAATAATGCGGTGCATAGTAATAAATTCCAAGTCCGGCATCGAAGTTTGTTTGGTTTATTGTTACCCCATTAAATACAGCATCACCGGCATCGTTAATATACAATTGAGAAAAATCGGAGCGAAAACTTAATAACCCTGTTTTCAATCCAAAAGCCAAGTTACGTTTCCCTTCTTTCATTCTTATTCTATAAACATAATTTACAGCTAAACCAGACAACCTGCTTACACCTATTTTGTCAGTAAAAGCAATAAAACCCGATGCTAAATTTAAGCGTTTTAAAGGAGTATGAAAACCAAAATTCATTGTTTTTGGCGCACCATCTAATCCAACCCATTGATTGCGATATGTAAGTGTTGATGAAAATACTTCTCTACTTCCTGCATAAGCTGGATTAATGTATTGTCCATTCATATAAAAATTACTTAAAGACTGAAAATATTGCGCCTTAGAATAGAAGCCAAATATAAAAAACATTAGCAATATTGCAAATATAAATTTCATCGTTTTAATATTAAATAACCGCTTTTAATTAGTTTATTATCTCTATTAAGTATATAAAAGTAAGTGTCATCAGGCAAATGTTGACCGTTTATATTTTTTCCATCCCAATTGTTTTTGTAAGAGGTACTTTCATAAACAATTTCCCCCCAACGATTAAATATCAATAAGTGTAACGAAATATTTTCATCAATTCCTTTGATGACAAACAAATCGTTATAACCGTCGCCATTGGGCGAAAAACCTTCCGGTACAATTATGGAATAAAGTTTTATTATTACGTCATCAAAAACAGGTTGGCAAACTCCATTTGTAACAGTCCACCGTAAAATATTTTCACCTTCTGCCAAATTTGTTACACTGGAATTGTGTTGATGAATATTACTAAATATTGCCTGTCCTTGAACAACACTCCAAGTTCCTTGTCCAACAGTTGGCTGACTTGCATTGAGCATAATTTGTGCATTGTTGTCGTATATTAAAACATCTGTACCAGCATCGGGTTGTGATGGTTGTTGATAAAATGTTACAATTGTATGATTGGTATCTATACAAGGTCCATTTTTTACTTCCCAAATAAATGTATATGTTCCGTAATTATTAGATTGAACTTCTGCAACAGGAGAATGAATATTGCTTATAGTAATATCATTTGGCACATACCAGGTTCCAATCCCCTCTGAGGGAGATGTTGCTTTTAGTGTTGTAGTCAGTCCACAAGTTTCTGAACTTAACGAATGTGCTGAGACATGTTGGAATGTCCAAATTATAATTGTATCTGGATTTACTATTGTTGAGCATTGATTACTACTTTGAATGTTTGTTATTGTTATAATATTTTGAGATAATTGTAACTCAAATGAATAAATACTATCGTTTTGATATTGAATTACGTTATAATTGTTCCCATTTATTGAAAAAGTAATGTTCCAAGGTGGGGTACCTTCTAAGTTTAGTCGTATATTAGCTGTTACATTTGGAATAAAACATATACTATCATTACTTTCGAGATGTAAAGCAGCAGTTGTTATTGTACTACCAATTATATCAATAATGTTACTTATTGAAGTACAATTATTTATGCTGATAATTCTTCTATAAGAAATGGTTCCGGCGTTATATGTAGGTGTATAAGAATTTTGAGTAGCTCCTGGAATATTTATCCATTGATTATTATTAAACATTTGCCATTGATAATTAACATTAAATCCTTGTGTAGATTGTGATTCAATAATTGGGTATATAGTGTCGCCATTACAATATTGTGTTTGGTTTGTATATATTTCGTTAGGGGGTAAAATTATTGGATAAATTGAAAGAACATTGCTTGTGTCTGTACAAGAACCTGAGTAAATTATCCTGGCAAAATACATTGTATCTGATACAAATAAAATTATATAATTTTTTTGATTATTAGTTCCTGGTGCTTGTGTCCATGGCGAAATAGTATCTGTTCTGTATATCCATAAATAAGTAAACTGATTGTTTCCGCCCGACGGTTGATTTATAAAACTCCCTATTGCTAACATACTTCCCTGGCAAACGTAAATATTTTGTTGAAGTCCGGAACTCGATTCTATAATGTTTAAAACTGGTGGTAAAAGATCTATTGTTACAACGTTACTTGTATCGTAACATCCTTGATAAGTTAATATTCGGCGATAATAATGATAACGGATAGAATAATCATTAAGTGAAAAATAAAATGATGGTGTATTTCCTGTAATATTAGCCCAGTTAACCGAATCTGTACTATATTGCCAAATAATAAAATCAACTGGCGACAAAATTTGTCCAATCAGATTACCTTCTGCAAATTGGCAATATTGTTTAATAGTATCTGTATTGTCTATATATATTCTGTTAGCAGAAGGAGCAGAAATCATATAAATATTAATAACATTTGAAGTGTCGTAACAACCGTTAAAATTTACGATTCTTCTATACGAAGCAAATTGAATATTAGAAATTGGAGTAAGATAATACATATTTTGTGTTGATAATATAGACCAGCCCGTTCCTTGATTATATTCCCAAATATAATTATACGAAACATCATGAGTTCCGGTAATAGGTAATATAGTATCATAACTGCAATATAAAGTATCAGCAGTTTCTATCTGATTATTTATTTGAACTACATTAAAAAATAAAACATTGCTTGTATCGGAACAACCTCCACCTGTTACAACTCTTTTAAAATATCTTGATTGATCGGCTATCCAGTTATAATATGGATGATAGTTTATAGGGGGGGCATTACTCCATATCATTCCATCTAAGCTTGTTTGCCATAAAAAATTAAACATTCCGCTTCCTGTAGGATTAGAACCTGTTATTGTAATAGAATCGTTTCGACAAATATTTTGATTATTATTAGATATAATATTGTTTTGTATTATGGTTAAAGGTGTTAAAGCAACATTTAATTGAGTTGTACACTGATTATTATCTACAACAGTAACACTATAATTTCCCGGACAAAGATTTATTAAAGGATTTTGATTATTTAAAGTATTATAAACATAAGGATGCGTTCCTCCTTGTGCAATAAAATAAATGCTACCATTACATGTATATATACATGTAGGATTTTGTATATTTGCGGTTACTGTTAGCTGAGAAGGTTGATTTATACTAACACTTGCAACAGCAGCACAACCAATAGTATCTGTTACAGTTACAGAATATACATTTGCACAAAGGTTATTTATGGTTTGAGTAGTTTGACCATTAGACCATATATAAGTAAGTTGAGGCGAATATGGTGTAACACTTACAGTTGCGTTTCCATTACATAATCCGTAACAAGTTACATCGTTTTTATTAATCGCAAGCGAATAATTATTAACAGTAATAGTTACAGTATTACTAACAGAAATAACACCACCAATTAAAGTAACTACTCTTCTGAAAAATGTTGTTTGTGTTAATGCCGAAGGCTGATAATTTGGCTGATTGCTATTACCGGGACAATTACTCCAGTTGTTGTTATCGTAACTAAACTGCCATTGATAATTAATATACTGTAACGAAGTAGTACCTGTTAATAATTGTGGTATTTGTCCATGACAAATTGCTTGATTAGCTTGTATATGATTAACATTATTTTGTAAACATCCAAAATTAAATGTAAAACTATTATTAATCATGCCATTGTTTCCATCTGAACCTTTATATCCTGGGCAAGCATTTCCTGCTAAACCGCCAGAAACATTAAAAACAGGTGTAATAGAACCGCTATAATTATTATAATATAATACTCCACCTCCTCCCCCCCCACCTGAGCCACGACAAGTAATTAAGGAACTTGCTCCGCCATTCCCCCCACGAGCAAAAAAACTAATATTTCCCTGTAAATTGTTTACCACAAACAAAATAGTTCCACCGCCACCGCCACCACCAGCACTTTCTTCGTTAGTAGTATGTAAAATACTTTCGCCATTTGCCATTATATTTGCATTATTAGAAATAACATTGTTAGCAAATAAAATTACTATTCCTCCTCCGTTTCCACCTTTTGAAGCGTCGTTTATGTTGTATTCAAATGTTCCGCAACCACCGCCACCACCCATAAATAATCTACTTCCATTATACATGCTAGATGTAATTAAATTTTCACCTCCTATTCCGCCAACAGCTGAGTTACAAGGCAAAGTTTCTTTTCCTCCTGCTCCTCCTTCACCTCCATTACTTCCACCACCGCCACCGCTGTTAAGTGCGTTACCGCCACCACCGCCATTTGCTATTTTGCCTCTACCACGAGCATAAATAGGCAATGTTACAGCAATACCTTCACCTTTTAGTCCCGAACTGTCTTTTGCACTTATAGAATAATAAAAATTATTAGAGTCAATAACAGACGAGCATTGATTTAAAGTGTTTTGATTTAAGTTTTGAAAACCTCTAAAACCTCTTTCGCTTACATCAATGTTAGAATTTAAAGTTAAAGTTCCATGTACGTATAAAGCTAAAATTCCTCCTTTTCTGCCATCCCAAGGTAAGCAAGTAAGAGTGTTGTTTACTGTTGCATTAAAATATGTTTTTAACTTAACTACCTGAAATAAACTATCTGCATAGTTTAAAACAAGCGGACAAGAAAGAAACAAGGTATTTGTATTTATATTTATGTTGCTTATTATAGAAAATTCATAGTTCCCGACGTTATTAAAATTAGTAACTGTTCCAAAGTTTATGCTATTATTTGTATTTATTTGTGCTCCTTTCATCTGAATAATTAGTATAGTGTCGTTAATAGCAAAACCTGCAACGTTATCAACTTGTATCTGTGTTTGCGATATAGTTTTTATTCCCCAAGCATAAGTGTTTATAATTCCACTTATATTAGGATTTTGACTAAAAATATTTATGTGTAATAGTGAAAATATTATTATGTAAAAAATGTATTTCATAAAAATTTATTTGCCCATTCTTTAATGTCAAAGTTATTAAAATTTCCTGAACTCATTAACAAAATTATAGTATTCTTTTTAATAGACGTTGTAATAAAACTAAATAGTTGCCTTGTATTGTGAAAAATCTTTATATCATCTTGCGAAAAACCATAATAAATATCGTTGTTAGTTAGCATTTCTAGTTTTTTCAATTCTATTGTTTGAGGATTAAAATATACTATAGATAAATTGCTTTTTATCATGCTTTTAGAATATTGTGGTAAAAATTCTTTTCTAAGGCTGCTATATGTATGAAGTTCGAGACAAGAGATTAGAAAATGTTCTGGATAAAAGTTTCTTACAGCTTCTATTGTTGCTTTAACTTTTGATGGTGCATGTGCAAAGTCGAGAAATACTAAAATGTTTTTCTCTTTGTTTTCGTAAAGTTTTTGCAATCGCTTGTTGGCTCCTTCGAATGTAGTAATAGCTGAATAAAATACTGAATCGTCTATTCCTAAGGCGTTACAAACTAATTTAGCCCCTTGAATGTTTTGTAAATTGTGATTACCAAATATTTTAACAGGAATTTTTTCTGCTTTTTCTGTTAATAGAAATGTTTGAGTATTTTCAACTACCGATTTATGTTCACCATAATTATATTGCTTTATATCTACACGTAACGATTTACTTATTTTTTGAAGTTCTTTATCTTCTTTATACCAAATTAAAATGCCATTTTTTTCAATAGTATTTGTAAATATCTCAAATTGTTTCACATATTCGTCGAAAGTAGGGAATACATTCATATGGTCCCAAGAAATGCCGCTTAATAGTGCTATATGTGGTTTATAAAGATGAAATTTAGGGCGTAAATCGAAAGGAGCTGTTAGGTATTCGTCTCCTTCAAAGATCATAATTTCCGCTTCTTCCGAAAGTTTTACCATTCGGTCAAATCCCTTAATTTGAGCTCCTACCATGTAATCAAATTTTATTTGAGTATGTTTCAAAACATGAAGAATAATAGATGTAATAGTTGTTTTGCCATGACTACCACCTATTACAATTCGTTTTTTGTTCTTTGCATGTTCATATAAAAATTCAGGATACGAAAAATAAGGTATTCCAAGTTCTTTTACTTTAACTAATTCGGGATTATCGGCACGAGCATGCATACCAACTATTACGAAATCAATATCTTTTTTTATTTTTTCTGGAAACCATCCAAATTGTTCGGGCAATATACCTGCATTTCTTAATCTTGAAAGTGATGGTTCAAAAATTTCGTCATCACTTCCTGTAATTTTATGACCTCTTTGCAACAGATCTAATGCCAAATTGTGCATTGCACTTCCGCCGATAGCTATAAAATGATACCACATAACTGATTAAAAATATTTTCTTAACTTTATCGCAAAATTTTGTTAAAATTACAGAAAATATGAAAATTCATAATATCAATACACCAAATTTTAAAGTTGATGGCGGTGCAATGTTTGGTGTTATACCAAAATCAATGTGGCAAAAAGTTTATCCCGCCGATGAAAACAATATGTGTAATTTAGCTAATCGTTGTTTATTAGTTGATAACGGAAATAGAAGAATCTTAATAGATACTGGCATTGGCGATAAACATAACGAAAAATTTTTATCACACATTTATGTAAACGGCAATTACGATTTATTAACTTCACTTAAAGAAGCTGGTTACGAGGCAGAAGATATTACTGATGTAATTTTTACACATTTACACTGGGATCATTGTGCTGGCGCAACAAAATATTCGGCCGATAAAACAAAAATTGAACTTACTTTTCCAAATGCAATTCATTGGACAAGTGCGAAACAATGGAATTGGGCAATGAATCCTAATATACGAGAAAAAGCTGCATTTCAAGCAGAAAACTTATTACCAATAAAAGAAAATGGCAACTTAAAACTTATAGAAAATAATACTTTTTTGTATGATGGTATAGAAATACGAATATACGATGGGCATACAAAGGGTATGATATCTGTTATTATTCACACAAAAGATAAAACAATTGCATTGCCAGCCGATTTAATCCCAACAACAGCACATTTTTCTCTACCTTGGATATCGGCTTACGACATTGAACCAATGCTATTGCTTAAAGAAAAAGAAGAATTTTTAAACGAAGCTTATGAAAAAAACTGGATATTGTTTTTCGAACATGATATTTTTACAGAATGCTGTACACTACAAAAAACAGAAAAAGGAATAAAAGAAAACACTCGCTTTTTATTGAAAGAAATATTTTAATTTATGAAGTCGTACATAGGAATTTTAATTGTTTTGTGTTGTATAAAATTTTACGCAATTGGTCAAGAAATCATTACTGGTATTGAACGAACGGAAGAATATTTACCACTTATAAAATCGAAGAACGTAGGGGTGGTTTGTAATCATTCTGCAATATTTAAAAACAGAACTCATCTTGTAGATAGTTTATTGAAGTTAAATGTTAAAATAAGTAAAATTTTTGCTCCAGAACATGGTTTTAGAGGTGAGGCTAATGCTGGCGAATGGATTTCATCTACAATAGATGAAAAAACAGGTTTACCAATAATATCGTTATACGGCAAAAGTAAAAAGCCAGAAGTTAATGATTTAAAAGACATTGAAATTATTATTTTCGATATACAAGACGTAGGTGTTAGATTTTATACATACATTTCAACACTTCATTATATAATGGAAGCTTGTGCAGAAAGTAATATTCCTTTAATAGTATTAGATCGTCCAAATCCGTTAGGATTTTATGTTGATGGGCCAGTATTAGATACTACACATAGGTCATTTGTTGGTATGCATCCGGTACCTATTGTTTATGGAATGACCATCGGTGAATATGCTCAAATGATAAATGGTGAAAAATGGCTAAAAAAAGGAATTCAATGTAATTTAATAGTAATAGGTTTAAAAAACTATACACATCGAACACGATATGTTTTACCAGTAAAACCAAGTCCAAGTTTAGTAAACATGCAAAGCATATATTTATATCCGTCGTTATGTTTATTCGAAGGAACTGTTATTAGTGTTGCACGGGGAACAGATTTTCCTTTTCAAGCTATAGGCCATCCTTTTTTAAAAGGTAAATATAATTTTTCGTTCGAAGTGCCTGCAACACTTGGCAATAAAAAAGTATTATATACAAAAACTTGTTATGGTTTAGATTTACGAGAATCGAAAGATACAACTTTTACACTTAATTATGTAATAGAATTTTATAAGAATTATCCGAAAAAAAACGAATTTTTTAATTCTTTTTTTATAAAATTAATTGGCGATAAACGGGTTTATGAAGCTATTAAACAAGGTAAAAGCGAAAGCGAAATAAGACAAATATGGCAAAAAGATTTGGAAAAGTTTATGAAAGTTAGAGAAAAATATTTGCTTTATGCAAATTAACTCAATAACAATCTTGCATATAAAAAATTTTTATGACAAATTATCTTTTAATCAAAGACAAGTTAAAAATTAAAATAGGTACTGTTCTGTAACTAAAAATAACATTTTACAACATTAATCTAACTCAGACTATAATTTCTCAAATAATCTGTATATCAAGCGAACAGTAACTCCTGTACCTCCAATTCCACGATAAGAATCTTTTTCATTTAAGAAGGCAGGTCCGGCAATATCCAAATGTATCCATTGATAACTGGTAAAATGTTCTAAAAATTTTGCAGCTGTAATTGCTCCGGCATACTTGTTTCCGATATTTTTAATATCTGCTATTTTGGATTTAAGCATCTCACCATAGTCATCCCATAATGGGAAGCGTACTATACGTTCCCAAGTTTCAAAAGCAGCTTCTTCAAGTTTTTTGTAAATATCTTCATCTGTTTTAACAAATGCTACCGTAGCATTTCGACCTACAGCTGCACTTGCCGAGCCTGTTAATGTTGCTATATCTATTACTAATTGCGGATCGAATTGTTTGGCATAATGTAGCGCATCGGCAAGAATCATTCGTCCTTCAGCATCGGAGTTAAGCATCTCGACAGTTGTTCCGTCCATCATGTGAATAATATCGCCAGGTGCAAAAGCATTAAATCCTGGACGATTGTCTGTTGCTGGTATTAAACCAATTATGTGTAAAGGTATTTTATTGCTTGCACTTGCCATTAAAATTCCTAAAACTGCAGCTGCCCCACTCATATCGCTTTTCATACCATCCATACTATCGCCTGGTTTTATATTTAAACCTCCCGAATCGAAAGTAATTCCCTTACCAACAAGTATATATGGTTTATTGTTTTTTGCATTCAAAGGTTTATATTCAAGATTAATAAAAACAGGCGGATCTACACTACCTTTATTTACTGCTAGCAATCCTCCCATTTTCAGTTCTTCTATTTCGGCTTTATTATATACTTTTATGTTTAAATTGCATTGCTCTGCCAATAATGTTGCTTGCTTAGCCAAATAAATTGAATTTAGAACATTTGCAGGCTCGTTTATTAAATCGCGTGTAAAAAATACTGCTTTAATTAATTCTTTAAGTGCTTTTAATTTATCATTGTCGTTATAATCGTAAAAATAAATATGCTCTAATTCAAAATTATTTGTTTCGTTTTTTGTTAAATATTTTTTAAATTGATACTGACTAAGTAGCAATCCTTCCGAACACGATAACGACCAGTCTTTGTTTTCGGTTAAATTTATAATTTGAATTTGATATACTTTTTCTTCTTTTAGTATCTGAAAAATATCGCTCGCACTACGTCTTATTTTTTCAGCATTCTCATTAAGTTTATTATCTTTTTCAATTATCTTAAAAAATATCCAGCGATAATATTGATTTATACTTATTATCTTTTTTTTATTTGATATACTCTGCTTTAAATATGCTTCTTCGGTTTTATTTAAATTTAATAAATCGAAAGAACTATCTTCGTACATTAAACAAATAACAGATACATCTACTTTGTAATCAGATGTTCCAGACAATTTAACGTTCATAGCTTTTTTATTGCAAACCTAAGAAAAAATATTGATAAAATTTAAAACTTTGAGCAAGGTATAATTTTGGCTCTATGTTTTTTTGGTTTTTGGGGATTATAGAAATTGTAGGTTAATGAAAATTCATTACTGCCTCCCGTTCTGTATGTTTGCCATGAAATAGTAATGTCGTAACTGTAAGCAAATTCAAAGTTTTTATACTTAATTCCTAAAATTATAGAAATAGCATCGTTGTTTGGATATCCTTTTTTATAATATTTTAAAAACGGAATACCTCTATAATATAACCCAACAAAATAATCGGGATATTTATATATTAAGCCTATATCGCTCTGGTCAAATTTACCTTGAAATTTATATTGATAAAGCCCCAGAAGAACAGGTTTTTCGGCCTTTTTACCACTACCTGGATTATCGAATACGTAAAAAGTTTTGGCCATATGAAAAGAGAATTTTATTGGTAATCGGCTATTCTGCCCTAAAAATGAATATTTAGGATTATTTAAATGATCAATAGAAATTCCAAAATATTGGTCGTACGAATATATAATAGTGCCAAAACCTAAATCAATGTACGACTTTCTTTGTGGCAAAACAGGTTGTAATGAAGTTGAAGCCTCACGTAATAATTGATCACCAAAAACAAGTTTGTTAAAATTTAATGAATTAAAAAAATACGAAAACTTTAAACCAGAACTAACTGCCCAATCTCTATCAAATTTATATTCGTACGAATATATCGTACTTATTCCTTTGGTTCCAAAATTCATAGAACCAGCATCGTCAGAAACTAGAACTATACCAAAAGCACTTCTATATTCATGTATGTATTGATCGTATGATAACAAAAAGCTATTGTAAGTTCCTGGTATATTCCACCATTGATTTCTGTATATTGTAGCAATTCTCGAATCGGTGTTTGCACCTGATAATGCAGGATTTAAATATAATGGTGCTGCCTGAAATTGTGTAAAATGTATATCTTGTGCAAAAATATCTTTAAATATACTTATCAATAATATGCATAAAATTATTTTTTTCATCTTATCAATAACACATCTCCTTTTTTCTCTACAATTCTACCATCAATAAAAGTTGCCTTTGCTTGATAGACATAAACACCTTGTTCACACAATCTACCTTTATAATAGCCATCCCATCCAATGTTTATATCGTTAGTTTCAAAAACAAGTTCTCCCCATCGGTTAAATATTTGCATTTTAAATTCAGAAACGCCTTTAGCTACAGGGAAAAATACATGATTACTATAATCATTATTTGAATAATAACCACCGTTTGGTCCACTGGGGTCGGGTGTAAAAGCATTAGGAAAAACAATATCGCCGCTAACTTTAACTTCCCTGAAAACTGTATCGGTACATTGGTAAGTATTTGTAGCAATCATTGTGATAGTAAATGTTCCAAATTGGTTGTAACGATGTATAGGATTTGCATTTGTACTTGTTGTGCCATCACCAAAATTCCAGTAATAAGAAATAGCACCAGTAGAAAGATTCGTACATATAACAGGATCGTTTGGTATGTAATATATTTCTTTATTTGTAACAAAGTTAGCAATGGGTTTTTCGAAAACATATATAGTTAAAGGATGATTTTCTGATGATGACGTACAACCTGTGTGCGTTTGTAATTCTAACCAAGCATAATAAGTTCCTGGATGTGTGTATATATGCGAAGGATTTTGTTCTGTTGAGATATTACCATCTCCAAAATGCCATATCCAACTTTCTATTTCATCAAAAACTTTAATTGAACTATCAGTAAAAACTACTTCAAGAGGCATACATCCTTGTGTAGTATTAGTAGAAAACTGAATAATAGGACCTGGAGCCATATTCACCAAAACAGAATCAACAACACTTATATTGCAAGTATTTGAAATTGTAACATGATACCATGTAGGTGTTGTAGGAGCTACTAAAAATGGACCGCTTCCAGGACCTAATCCTGAACTCCAATTATAATAAAGTGTATCGCCATGTTCATATTCTGCATAAAGAATAATTGCACTTATATTACCAGGACAAATAGGACTTTCTGCTGTTAAATGTACATTATTTGGTGTAAATTTTTTAACATAAACAGTAACCGTATCAGGAAGTCCTCTACACCCTTTTGAATCATAAGCAGTAACTATAAATTGTGTTGTCTGAAAAGGGCTTACTGTATAAATATTGCTTTGGCTACCAATATTTGGGTGCCAGTTGAATATATATGGTGGCGTACCGCCAAAAGCATTAGCATTAAGTGTTGCACTTTCACCTAAACATATATAAATATCATTACTTACATAAGTTAATACTTGCGAAGGTTGAGTTAAATTAACTTGAATGCTTGATGTACAACCATTATTATCGCTAACTTGAAGAGTATAAGTTCCCGCACTTAAATTAGAAGCTGTTGAACTATTAGAAGGAGGATTAGTATTCCAGTAAAAACTATATGGTGGTGTTCCACCAATAGCTCCACTGCTAATATATCCATCGTTGCCTTGATAACAACTTACATTGTTTTGAGAAACAACAACAGCTTGTAATTGAGGAGGTTGAGGCACGTATACAGAATCAACAGCTGTACAACCATTTGCGTCAATAACTGTTACATAATAAATTCCTGAAAAAATATTGTTTGCTTGTTGAGATGTCTGAGAAGGTACTGTGCTCCAGTTATAAGAATAAGATGGAGTTCCCCCATTAACCTGAACAGTTGCACTACCTGTTGGAGTGCCATAGCAACTTACAGGTTGGAGTACTGCCGAATTAGCAATTAATTTAGGTGGTTGCAAAATATTTACAGAATTTGATATCATACAGCCATTATTATCAATAACAGAAACTGTGTAAGTGCCAGCAATTAAATTGTTTATTTGTTCAGAATAACTAATATTCGGAACCCATACATATTGATATGGTGGTGTTCCTCCACTAACATTAGCTAAAGCATAACCATCATTACCATTATAACACGATACATTCTGGTGCTGAATAATTAAGTTTAATGCTTCTAAAGGTTGTGTTATTGTTATAGAATCTGTTGCTGTACATCCTTTTGAATCTGTTATAGTTACATAATAAACACCTGGTAAAAGATTAGTAATATTAGAAAGATTTGAACCTGTGCTCCAGTTATATGAATATGGTGGAGTACCGCCAGTTACAGAAACAATTGCAAAACCATTATTACTATTATAACACGATACATTTCCGTAAGTTAAAATATCTGCCAATATTTTTGTTGGTTGAGGAATTTGAATATGATTTATTATTTGACAAGAATTCATATCTGTAACTGTAACTACATAATTACCTGCTGGTAAATTATAAGCAGTGTCGGAATTTCCACCAATTGGACTCCAAGTAAAAGAATAAGGCGGTGTACCACCATTAACCAAAACCCACGCTTTACCATCATTGCTATTAAAACATGATGGAATAGAATAAGAAATAATATTACTTAACAAAGGTGGTTGTGTAAGTTGTACACTTAAACTATAACTACAACCCTTTGCATCGGTTATGTAAACAATATGAGTGCCTGCAGAAAGTCCTGATGCCGTAGGTGAAGTTATTCCAGATGGAGACCACAAAAATGAATATGGTGGAGTGCCACCTTGAACATTTACTGAAATACTACCATTGTTTCCACCATAACAACTAACATGCTGTAAATTGGTTATAGAAGCAGATAAAGGTAAAGGTTCGCTTATATTAACAAACACTGTTTCTGTACAGTTATTTGCATCAGTAATTGTTAGTTGATATATTCCAGATGAAAGTCCTATTGGATTTGGAATAGTATAATTTCCTGGCGACCATAAATAAGAATATGGCGGTGTCCCTCCCGAAACTTGTATAGATATACTACCATTTGAACTACCAGCGCATGTAACATTTATTGGAAATGCTGCAACAGAGATAGCTTGAGGCTGAGTTAATAATGGAGCAGTTAATACTCCCTGACATCCATTTGCATCTGATACTATTACCGAATAAGTGCCTGCACCTAAGTTGTTTGCAGTAACATTATTGCCTCCGTACGGATACCATGCATATAAATATGGAGGTTGTCCGTTGCTAGCCGATATTGTTATTGAACCATTATGAGCACCAAAACATGAGGGATTAGTATAATTTACAAGACTAACCTGCGGACCTGCTTGGTCATTTATTGCAATAGTTTTTGAACTTGAACATCCATTTGCATCGGTTACAACAACATTATATATTCCTGAAGGAACACCTGCTATAGAATTACTTGTATAATTCCCTGGTGTCCATAAGTAAGTGTAAGGAGATAAACCTCCTGTTACATTAACAGATGCCTGACCATTACTCATTCCACAATTTGCTTCAACAATAGTTGATTGTATTTGTAAGCTTTGAGGTTGAGAAATAGAAACTGATTGAACAACTGAACATCCATTAGCATCAGTAATTGTAACAAAATAATTTCCTTCACTTAAACCTGTAATGCTTTGAGAAGTACTACCACCTGGCATCCATATATACTGGTATGGAGGTGTTCCACCAAATGTTTGAGCTAAAATACTACCATTCTGAAAACCATAACAAGAAACATTTTGTACATTAAGATTAACAGATAATGGACTTCCTGGTTGATTTATAAAGACCTGAACCACTTGTGAACATTGATTTGCATCTTTTATTGTTACAAAATATGTTCCGGCAGAAAGTCCTATTGCACTTTGCGATTGACTTACATTAGGATTCCATGTATATGAATAGCCTGGTGTTCCGCCATTTACTTGTATTTGAGCAAAACCTGTATTTGTCCCATAACATAAAACGTTTTGAGTGTTAACATTTATTGTAAAAGGATCTGGCTGGGTAATTGTAAACGATGATATATTTTGACAGCCGTTTGCATCTGTAACAGATAAAGTATAATTTCCTGCAAATAAATTATTTGCTTGTGAACTTGTGCCACCAAGAGGATACCATGCATAGTTATATGGCGGGCTTCCACCTGTAACAATAGCAGAAGCACTGCCATCGTTACCACCAAAACAGGACACAGAATTTTTTATTACTTGAACCTGTAAAGGCGAAGGAGAATTAATTACTATGCTTGCTGTAGTAACACAATTGTTCGCATCGGTAACAGTTACAGTATAAACACCTGCAGTTAAACCTATCGCTGTATTTGATGTTCCAGCATTTGACGACCAGTTGTAAGTATAAGAAGGAGTACCACCTGTAACATATACTGTTGCAGAACCTGTTGATGTGTTCGCACATAAAACATGGTTTACGTTTTGAATAGAAGCAACTAGCGGGTCAGGAGAACCGATTGTAGCTTGGTTTACATAAGTACAACCATTAGCATCTGATATTGTAACATAGTAATTACCAGCATATAAACCTACTATTGTTGGAGTAGTTGTACCATTAGACCATAAATACGAATATCCCGGCGTTCCACCATAAGCTGTTACAGAAGCATAACCATCGTTATTCCCGAAGCAGCTGACAGGAGTACTTTGTACATAGGCTGTTAATGGCTGTGGTTGAGAAATAATTACATTTGAAATAGCTGTACATCCAATACCATCAGTAATAGTAACAGTGTAATTGCCAGCACTTAATTGTGTTGCTGTTTGGCTTGTTTGAATAGGATTAGTATTCCACTGATAAGAAAAAGGTGGTGTTCCATTAACAACAGATACTTGAGCAGTTCCATTTTGAAGTCCAAAACATGTTACATTGTTAATGGAAGTGGTAATATTACCAATAAAAGGTCGAAAATTGATTTTTACAGTATCACTAACTGCAGGACATGTTCCATTTCCTGTTGATGTAAGAACAAGATTAATAGAACCACTTTGAATTTCAGCAAGTGTAGGATAATATGTTACCTGTAAGCTTGTATTAGAAGGGCTGAAAGTACCATTTCCACCTGACCATATTCCACCTGTAGCTATAGTTACATTGCCTGATAAATTCACTGAGTTTTGATTTATACATAATGTTTGATCGGGTCCTGCATAAACAGTAATTGGTGCAGAATTAGCAGTTATAGTAACCGAAGCAGAAACAGGAGGACAACCTGAAGCATCGTAAACCAATACATTGTAATTCCCTACACCTGCAGATATAGATTGAGTATTTGCTCCGTTATTCCATAAAAAAGTATAAGGAGGATTTCCACCACTAACTTCTGCTGTAAGAGTTGTAGAGGTTTGACCATAGCACAAGATTGTTGTAGCCGGATTTATTGAAACCTGAGGCGAACGCAAAATTTTAATATGAAACACATACCAGAAACCACATTGTGGTGAACTAGGATAATAAACATAGCATTTAATAATACTATCTCCATATAATTGTGGGTTGATTGTTATACTAGATGTTGTTTGACCTGTTGACCAATTAAAAGCCATACCAGGATCAGCATTTGGCACATATAATGTTGTTGAAGTAACGTTTTCGCAATATTCATGAAATTCAGGTGAAATTGTAAAAGAAGAAGGGCAAATAAAATCTATATATCCATATCCAAAATGCCCTCCACGCGAACAATCAGCTGATGTAACTATAACAGTTATTATCTGACCAACATAATTAGTTAGATTTACGCCCTGTGTTGTCCAAGGTTTGTACCATATATTGTTGCCAACGTGGCTAAAACCTGGAATATTGGCCGAAGCTATATACCGTTGATAACTACAAGGCAAAACCTGTCCGTTGTTATCTAGAATTTTAACTTCGAAATAAGGCTGTTCGTATAAAGTATGATTAGGATTCTGAAAAACAACTGCATATTTATATATAAAACTAGTATCCTGCGGTTGAACGATAAAGCTATAAATAAGTTGTTCGGCTTGGGCACCAACAAGATTATTACCAAGTCGCACAGAAAAATTACCTCCACCAGGTGCTAACATTGGAAAACCTCCGTAAGGATCAATACCAGCAGATACAATAACATGACGGTTAGCAATAGGAGTTGTTGTTACCCAATTCCCTGCAGGATAACCATTATTTGTACCAATCTGGCAAGTCCAATTGCTAAAATCGCCGTTCTCAAAATCTAAATTTGAACATCCACTTATCTTAGTTTTTTCTAGTTTCTTGTTTAAACTATTTCTAACAGATTTTATATGCTCATCTATCCATTTATCAGCCAAACTGTCATTAAGGTTTCTTCTAATAATAATTGCTTCTCCCATACCATCTTCACGTACAAATTTTTCGAATACCTCTATTTCAGAAATAATATTTTCGCTTTGTGCAAAGACATTACTATTCAAACAGAGTGAAAATAAAAAGATTAATATGTAAAACAATACTGACATTTTCTTTTTTATACGTATTTAACTTAATAAAGTATTCATTGTTCTTTAAAAAATATTAAATGGTTTTTGTCATAGCCAACAAACTTAAATTAAATTTTTCAATTTCACAAAAACAGAATAAATATTTAGCTTACACTTTAAATTAGTTTTTCTGTGAATTTTTCTTTTGCACAAAAAACATTTTTTCAATAAAATTTAAAATATTAAAAAATGTCAAAACTTTTATAATTACTAAAAAGTTCAATAATTTTACATAACTTGCAACTGTATGATTTTAATGAAAACCTTTATAACAGGTATATTGTTGTTTTGCACTGTTATTTCCTTTTCGCAACACAAATCTGTTAAATTTTCAATTAAAGATAATCAAAACGAACCACTTATAGGTGCTCATTTGTTGTTGAAAAATTTAAGTGAGCAAAAACAATGGAATGCTGTTAGCGATGTAAATGGAAAGATAATTTTAGAAAATGTACCAGATGGTGTTTATATTACAACTATTTCTTTTGTAGGATTTAAAACTTTAGAAAAAACTATTAAAATTACTACCACAAGAAATTTTGATTTTAAACTTGAGCCAGAATCTATTTCTTTAAATGAAATTACCGTATCGGCTCCAAAACCTATTATACGTCAAGAAGAAGATAAAACTATAATTGATCCAGAACCTATTGCAAACACAAGTACAAATACGATGGAGGTATTAGAAACCACACCAGGATTATATGTTGATCAAGAAGGAGGTGTTTATATTGCCGGAACATCACCAGCTAAAATATATATCAACGGAAGAGAACAAAAATTAAGCAATCAGGACATTGCAACTATATTAAGGAGCTTACCACCTAATAGTGTAGAAAAAATTGAAATTATACGTTCGCCATCTACTAAATACGATGCCGCAACAACAGGCGGAATAATTAACATAGTTTTAAAGAAAGGTGTTAAACTTGGCCAGTTCGGTTCTATAAATACCGGAGCAAATCAAGGATATATGGGCAATCGCTTTGTTAATTTTTCGTACAATTATAGTAACGATAAATTTACTGCCTATGCAAACATCAATTATAATAAAGATGGACGCTTGGAAGAACTTAATACAAATAGAAAGTTGAAAATAGATACTTCTCTTGTGCAATCATCCGATTCCAGAATTATGGCAAATCAGTATTATTTTGCATACGGTGCTACTTACGAAAAAACAGAAAATCTTTCTTTTTCTTACGATAGTAGAATAAATTTCAGCAAACGAAATTCTATTGCCGATAATTATAACTCCATATTAAGTAACACAGATGAAACTATATTTAAAAGTAAAAACGAAAACTTAACCGAAGCTAATTTTTTAAATATTCAACAAGATTTCGGTAGTTCTTTAAAATTAGACACTTCCGACTCTAAATGGGATAGTAAATTTAGTATGAATATTCAAGACGCTTCAACATTTCAAGAGTATGAAACACAATACCTTTTCCCTCCAATAAATGATTTACAAGGACACGGAAATAACAAACAGAACAGACTATTTACAGTTTTTCAATCCGATTTAACATATTTGTTGCCATTAAAAGTAAAATTAGAAACAGGTTTAAAAGCAAGTTTTCAACATTTAAAAAGCAATTCTAAATATTTTTACGAGATAAATTGGGTAGAAATTCCCGACAATAATAAAACAAATAAATACATTTTCAACGAAAATATTTATGCAGCATACTTACAAGCGTCTCGGACCTTATTTGCCGATATTATACTTAAAGCAGGCGTTAGAGCCGAACACACATATATGAATGGGCATCAAACTATACCTACCGATACTAATTTTAAAATTAATCGTACCGATTTTTTTCCTTATATATACATAAGTAGAAAAATTTTCGACCAGTTTGGCATAGAATTATTTGCATTTGCAATATACAGAAGAACAATAAACAGGCCTAGTTATCAAGATCTAAATCCATACATACGTTATGTTGATGAATTTATGTACGAAACAGGTAATCCTGCATTAAAACCACAGTTTACAGATAATTACGAATTAAACATAAGTTATAACGAGATGCCTGTTTTTGCTATTGGAAAAAGCTATACACACAATGTTTTTTCGAGTGTAATGTATAAAGATACTACTATGCCTGGAGCCGTTATTCGAACTCTTGACAATTTAGGCAAAAGTAGCGAAACTTATTTTAGGGGCATAGCCGGCATTCCACCTGGTGGCAGATACTTTTTTGGCATTGGTGGTCAATATAGTCTTATGGAATATCAGGGTATTTATCAAAACGAACCTCTGTATTTTAAAAAAGGAATGTGGCGTTTTTTTACTTTTCATCAAATTAAAATATCTAAAACAACAAAACTCAACTTAAGCGGATTTATGATGACAAAAGGTATGTGGAATTTTTTTGAACTCGAAAATTTCGGGCAAATAAACATTGGCTTGAATCAAACATTTTTCGAACAAAAACTTCATGTTTCCGTAAATATACGCGATGTTTTTAAAACTATGATTACCAAATTCACATACAATTTAGGAAATATGTACACCTTTGGAGACCGTTATGCAGATAATCAGCGAATTGGATTTAACATTAGATATCAGTTCGGAATAAAAACTAAAGAAGAACGAAAACATTTATTTAAAGATTCTGACGAAGAAATGTAAACTTAACAAAAAATTGTATTTATGAGACCTTTGCAAAATTATTTTAACTTTTCGATATATCAAAAATATTGGCTTAAAATTGAATTTTTAAGGTAATAATTCAAATTACTGGACAATTTTATTCAAAAAAACACCTTTTTAAAAGTCAAAGAACCTTATTTTTTTTCTTTTAGCCCTTATTTTAGGCTTTTGTTCGCGTATGGGCACACTTCGCCCATCTAAATAGCCGACCCTTAAAAAGTCATTTTTAATTTTTTCGAAAATATCCATAAACAAAAAAATTATTTTTCTGCAAAGTTACTTAAAAAGATTTTAAATATGTTTTTTTACAAAAAAATATTACCAGAGTTTAACACTTATTTGCCGTTTTCAGTTCAAAAACTTTCAAAAACACGTTCTATCAGAATTATTTAAGATGTAGTGAACAATTTTGTAAAATGATGTTAATTTTTCGTTTAAAATTCTGCAAGTATTTTAATAATGAGACTTTTGAAAATTTAATAATTTTCCTCCTTTTTCCATCATTACGAGTTTTCTCCTTCACGTCATTGCGAGTTCCTCCCTTCCCGTCATTCGAGGAGCGAAGCGACGAAGCAATCTCCTCATTGCACGTTCTTGTTGGTGTTAGGTGTTCTGGGGGGATTGCTTCGCTCACTGCGTTCGCTCGCAATGACGTTGTGGGGTTGCAGGCTCGTAATGGCTTGACAAAAACATTAATAATTGTTATTCAAAGATCTCAAATAAATAAGAAAAAAGCAGATGAATAAAGATAAAAAGTTCATATAAAATGTAGTGTCGCAAATTGGTAAAAAATTTATAATTTATTTTCAATTAATTAAAAATTTCAAACGTCGAACTCGAGAACATTAATTAAATTAATCTTTTGGAAAAGAACCTTCTCTCATCATTTTTTCTAATTCAATTTTATTTATTTCTTTTTCATTTTTTAATTCAGGTTTTTGAATAGGTGGATTTTTAATTCTTTCAAGAAAATCGAAATGATCTTTAACTTTTTTTCTCCATTCATAAGGTATTGAAGGATCATTTGGATCGGGATATAAAGCTGGATCTGTATATGCTTCAGGAGCATCTTTCATTCTTAAATTTTCATAGCCCTTGCGTTTAGCTGTAATTTTATAATCAAAACTTATGTCATTATTATTTGTGTTTTCACAATATAAAGTAAAAGCATCTTTTTCTTTAACAATCCACCAGTTTCCAATATTACCATGAGGTGTGATAAACACATGATATTTAATTGTATCGTTAATTGTAATAACTTCCATAAAATCTTTTGCAATTTCTACTCTACATTTTCCATTCTTTATTACAGCTTCTCCCATATCTTCAAACCAATTTTCGGGTGATTCGACACAATACAAGGCTTTAGGTCCTTGTGAGGTCCTCATTACACAACTTTTTGTTCCACTTCCCGCTAAGTTTCCAGAGTAATAAACTGCATAACCTTGTGATGTTGTTGGATTATAACCATATACACCATAATACTCACCTTTAAAATATCCTCCATAACCATAGATATTATTTGTATTATTTGAAATTCCTACTATGGCTTTAAAATCAACTGTTTGAGATGTACCATTACCAACTTGTCCTTGAACTCCAACACTTGAATTGCTTGTTAAATCAGTATTAATAGCTAATACTCCATAGCCCCCCGCTACAGATGTTTGTCCGGTTACGCCCGTTGTTCCTGTGCCAAGCAAACCTATACTTTGGAATGATGAAAAACATGTTACCAAATTACCTACAGTATTGGTATAATATCCAGCCACTCCCGCAGATTGGTTTCCTGTTTGTGATGTCCTTCCCAATACACCAATACACATTTCAGCATTACCAGCTGGTGCTGCTTGCCAACCATAAACACCTTGTTGTCCATTGCTAGATGAACCTGTTGCAATTACTTCACCCATGACTCCTACTACAGGCCAAGAACTATTAGTTCCTGAAGTGTTACCGAGGCCAATGCCTCTTAAGCCAGCATCTAATCTAGCAATTCCTGTAAAACCGTTAAATAAACTACCATAAGCATAACCGCCTGTGTATGTAACATTATCTGCTGAAGTTATAGCGGCATCATTACCTGCATCTACAAATGGGTATTGGTCAGGAATAAATGTTGGTACATTCGTAGAAGCAATTCCTGAACGATGAATTACTGCTCCTACACTACCACCTGCAAAAAAAGATCCTTTTGTATTAGAACCATCATAATAAAAAGCCCATGTTTGGCCAGCATCATACACTCTAGCATTAGCATTATAAAGGGGTCGTATATAAAATTCTCCTGTAGGTCTTATCCACCATTCTACATTACCTGGTACCGTAGGCGGCTGGGCAAAAGCAGTCCAAGTTCCACCACTATGTTTATATTCTAATGTTCCATTGTTATCACGAAAACCATAGCCTGAAGCATCGAATGTAGTTCCAAAATTTATATACTTATTTGTACCGCTTAACGCAATACCGGTAGTATGAATGCTTAATTGATTACCGTTTGTGGCAGTAGTAAAATCTAATCTGTTATTTGCTGAATTAATTATTCTTACATTATAATCTTGTGCACTCCCAGTACCAAAATGAAAATCAATATATGGAGCTCCATTTGTAACGGGATTTGCAATAGAATTTGTTCCTCCTAACTCTATACTCCCACCTTGATCTGTGTTAAGAGCATTAACTTCTGAGGTTGCTCCCCAACCAATACTACCTAAAACTCCGAGCTTATTAGAAGGTGATGTTGTATTAATTCCTACATTCCCATTATTGCTAATACGCATACGTTCTGTTAATGTACTGCTTCCATCGGGAGTATTAGAAAAGATTATCGCCGTGGGATAATCTCCGCTTCCACCAGCAGCTTCGCGTATTATACTAATTTGTGCCTGAGGATCAGTTGTATAATTGTCACCAAAATTTAGTCGTGCAAGTATTCTACCAGTCGTCGATTCTTGAGTAGTTTGCCGCATAGATAATGTTGCCGGATTTCCAGAACCTGTTGTAGTATTGCGTATTTCTAAATCAACTCCTAATGGTGAAGTTGGACTTGATTCTGAGCTAATAACAGCTCTACCTTGTATAAAAGCTGCCCACGTATTAGCATTAGTGGCGTATGATGCATTAGTTCCGTTAATTCCATAAATACCGTATGAAAAACCACTTGAATTGCGATAAGCTAAATAACCTGAAACTATATTTGTTGAAGACAATTGTGCCCCGGCTCCATAAAATACTCCATTGCTTACAGAAGTGTTTTCGTAAAAATAGCCTCTACTATTAGCGTTAGCTGATGTAACATTTATTGCAAAAGCGGTAGAAGTAGCACCAGACATACGAATGCTTATTCCACTTCTGTAAGTATCGGTAGTAGGATTGATAGTAAATAAATAATTTGCAGTTGGTGATGGGAATGTTGAATTATCGCTTAATACAAGCTGACCAGTTTCGTATAATCTCATACGTTCTCTAAAGGTATTTTCGTTATTAGTATAAAATCTTAAATCACCAGAGGCATTAGGTGCAGTATTAGTTAAATAACTTTCTATTGCTGCTAAACGCTTTTCGTTTGTAACCTGTGTTGCTGCAAAATTTATAACTCCAACCCTTCCTACATTAGTCGAAGAAGTTGAAATATTAAACTGAGAATAGTCGTTTGTGGTTGTCCCCCAATCGTGTAAATGTAAAATACTAGGATTGCCAACGCCAGTTAAGTTAACTGTAAAAGCAGTTCCCATTCCAATTCGCAAATTGTTTCCATCATCTGTTTTAATTCTCATTCGTTCAATATTATTTGTAGCTATTGCAAAATCAACAGCATTGGTTGTTCCTATAAAATTATTATTAATAGGAGTTCCATAACCCGAAGTAGGTGCAGTTGTATTATCATTCCCTGTTATCATCCAGGCTTCTTTACCTGCTAAAAACTTAACCCAATTAGGTGAAGCTGGAGTTCCGGCATTGTAGTAATAGCCAACTCCTTGCCCCCCAGTTATGCTGGCATTAGTGTTATAAACAAGCAATGATGTTGCAGGATTAGTTATTGTTGTTCCATCACTTGTACTCGACAAGGATACACGAGGTATAAGAATACCTTTATCTGTAAACTGTATATCCCATGCTGCAGAAGCATCAGGTGGATTGCCCGATGTATTTAATGCTATTTGAGCATTTAAATTAGTTGAAAAAGTTATTACAAAAAGAAATTTTATCCATTTCATAGTTAAACATTTTAATCCTTTTACGAAAAAATACTGAAAAAGTTATACAAAACAATCAAAAATTTTAATATTCCAAAGTAAATAGAAAAATATTTAATAAAAAAATTATTGTATTATTGCAATCGAATTATTTTTTTCGTGTATTTCTAGCATATATTTGATGCTATCTTTTATGGGAATAAACTTATATTGCAAAACATCTGTTATTTTTTCGTTACTGTAGCATAGGTCTTTGTTCAACAATTTAGCGGTATATCTATCAATATATTTTTTTTTAGATAACACCGACATTAGTTCTCCGAAATACCCTATAATTAATAGTTTTTCTTTGCTAATAGGTTTTAAGTTACCTTTAATTCCAAGTAGTTCTAAAATGTAGCTATAAAATTCTTTATAATAAATATTTTCTGATGTTAGTATAAATCGTTGGTTGGTTATAGAAGTATTAAATGTGAGATGTAAAATTATGCGTACAACATCCCTAATATCGACAAAACTTCCTCTTCCAGTTGGGTAGTAAAAATATCCTTTTTTTAAGCTATTAACTATTGATTCAAAAATATTCCATTGACGGCTATATCCTAAAATAACCGATGGATTAACAATAACTGCTGGAAGCCCTTCTTGTATTCCTCGCCAGACTTCTAATTCGGCATAACATTTAGATACGGTATAAGGATGATCAGTAGTTAGTATTTCGAACGGAGAATTTTCTTTGCCTATACCATCTACATTATGTGTAATAGTTGCAATAGAGCTTATATAGCAAAAGCGTTTAACATGTTGTAATATTGCAGCATTTACAACATTTTCTGTTATTTTAATGTTTTTTTCAATCATGCTTTTACTGCCGGTTTTGTTAATATTAACCTGTGCAGCAGCATGAATTACAAAGTCAACATTATTAAACACATCTACTACATCGCTATATTTCGATAAGTGACAATCTATCCATTGTATTTTATTAAAAAGATGTAATGAATCATGAATTTCGAAAACTTTTTGAGTGTAATAAATATCAGATTCAGGCCGTTTTAATGCAAGAACACTTTTATTTCTTTTTAATAATTCTAAAAGAATATGAGAACCAACAAAACCCGTTGAACCTGTTATTGCAATCATGTTTCAAAAATAATAGCTTTTTTCTTACCTTTGAAATTCGTTAATATAAAAATAACGATAGCAGGTGAAAATTAAACTTTGCTTAATATTATTACTCCTTATTCAAAGCGTTATTCAAGCACAATGGCTTCTGTATCCTTATATGAATAAGCAACAAATTAAAGTTGAAACAATGCTTTACTCCGATAGCTTTGCACATACCTCTATTAAACCTTTCCTTTTTTATTATAAAAAACTTGCAGATTCATTAAATTTTATATTTGTTCAATTAAAAGATTCAACTATTGGTATTACAATTTCTCCTGTCTTAAACAATTCTATAAACCAAAACCTTAATTGGTATCAAAAGTATGGTTTTTTTACAGGGGTTTTTTACAAAAAAAAATTATCATTACAACTAAATATATTGCAAAATTTTTTAAACCCCGAAAAATGGTTAATTGATAAAAATGATAGTATTGGAATAATTCCAGGTGAAGGAAAATATTTAAAGTTGAATAGCAATATATGGACTAAAACATTATTTAATTATAACTTACATTGGCATGCGTTTTCATTTTTGTGGTTCGATATGGGTTATGGTAAGCATTTTTTAGGTGAAGGTCATAGGTCTTTGTTTTTATCGGACAACGCTTCATCTTTTCCTTATGTTAGAGGAACTGCAAAAAGGTGGAAAGTACAATATGTTGTTTTGTATAGTTTTTTGGAAGAACCACGATGGAAAAATTTTAATATGAAATACACTCGAAAAAATAGCACACTTCATTATCTTAGTTGGAAAATTAATAAAAGTCTTAGTTTTCATGCTTTTGAAACAGTTATATGGCAAACAAAAGATAGTATTGGTAATCGTTATTTCGATATAAATTATCTCAATCCAATAATTTTTTTTCGTCCTATAGAGTTTTCGTTAGGTTCGCCCGATAATGTGATAATGGGAGCAGGTTTTAATATAAGTATTAAGAAAAAAACACATTTTTACAGTCAGTTTATATTAGATGAATTTAAACTCGATGAGTGGCAAAATAAAAAAAACTGGTGGGGCAATAAATTTGGTATTCAAACAGGGATAAAAACTGCAGTTAAAGCTCGAAATTTGAATTTCTTTTATCGGCTTGAATTTAATGCAATACGACCTTTTACTTATTCACATAGCGACTATTTACGAGCATGGGGGCACATGCACCAACCACTTGCACATCCCTTAGGTGCTAATTTTATAGAATGGCTTAGCCAGCTTTCGTTGAATTACAAAAAGTGGTTGTTTGAATTGTACGGAGTTTATTTTCGTCAAGGAGAAGGAACTGCTTATTTTAACGCAGGAAATAATATTTTTCGTTCTTATGACGATAAAAGACAAGAATATGGCAATTACATGTTAATAGGAGCAAATACCAATGTAAAATATCTAAACTTGGCTATTCATTATAAAATAAAACCTTCGTGGGATTTAAGTTTTTTTACAAAAGGTGAGTTGTTATTATTATATAAAGAAAATTTTAATCCCGAAAGTCAATATTTTATACATTTTGGTGTTAGTACACGTGGCATTTCTTACGATAGATACTAAATTTTATAAATACTTTTTTGTTGTAAGAGCTTTTATCTGTAAATTTACAAAAAAATAAATTACACAATAATTATGAACGATGCAATAATTAAAAAAATTTTATCGGAGACTATTTTAAATTCTCCGATACAACTCGAATCTCATTCTACACTTTTGGGTGCAAATTATTTTAGTGGTGCACAAGTTATACGTTTTCGCTTACGACTTAACGAATACGATGAAGTTCCAACTAACCAAATAGAAGGATTTAATGATGCTTTAAAAGAACTAATTCCAAGTCTTATAGAACACCATTGTTCTATGAAACAGCGTGGTGGTTTGTTTTTACGTATGGAAGAAGGGACGTTGCTTGGTCATGTTATGGAACATGTTGCAATAGAACTTCAGAACTTGGCAGGGATGAATGTTGGTTTTGGCAAAACACGTGAAACAAAAGTAAAAGGGGTTTATAATGTAGTAATTCGTTTTTTTGATGAATATGCAGGTATATACGCTGGTAAAATGGCTATAAATATTCTTAATCATATACTTACCAAACAACATATTGATATAAGTCCTATTATTGAAAATTTAATAATTATACGCGAAAAAAGATTACTTGGTTTTTCTACACAACAAATTGTTAATGAAGCACGACAACGTAGAATACCAACACTTAGGCTCGATCAATTTAATTTGGTTCAGCTTGGCACTGGTTGTTATCGTAAGGTTATACGTGCAACTATTACTCAAAATACTAGTTACCTTGCTGTTGAAAATACCGACGATAAGTATATGACGTACAAAATGATGGAAGAGATGGGAGTGCCTGTGCCAAAACGAATAACTACAACTAATATAAATGATGCACTAACATTTTACCATGAAATACAAAAACCTTTGGTTATTAAGCCTTCAAAAGGTTATCGTGGCAAACGTGTTAATGTTAATTTAGATAGTGAAGAAAAAATAATAAAAGCTTTTTTTTGGGCAAAAACATATAACGATGAAGTTATTGTTCAGGAGTTTATAAAAGGAAACACTTATCGTATATTGGTAATAGACGGAAAATTTGCTGCTGCTGTTCAACTTATTGCACCTTTTGTTGTTGGAGATGGACAGAAAACTATAAAAGAGTTAATAGATGAGCTTAATGCACAACCAGAACGCGAATGGGGCGATAAGGGGAAATTATCTAAAGTTGAAATAGATGAAGATACGCTTAAAATACTGGATATAAAAGGGTATCAACTTTCATCAGTTTTAGAAAAGGATAAAAAACTTTATTTGAAAAATAGTGGTAATATGCGATTGGGGGCAACATCTGTTGATGTTACTGAAAAAGTTAATAAACACACTATTTTTGTATGCGAACGTATCTCTAAAAACCTGAATTTAGACGTTACAGGAATAGATATAATAACTGACGACATTTCTGTATCATTACACGAAAATGGTGGGCGAATTATTGAAGTAAACGCTGCTCCTGATTTTAGAATGCACATTAATCCTACTATTGGGAACTCACAGCACGTTGAAAAAAACTTTGTTTCTATGTTATTTCCTGAAAATAGTCCGTATAGAATTCCTTTAATTTCAATAACAGGAAGTAAAGGTAAAACATTGTTAACAGAATGGTTGAATTATACATTTACCGAAAAAAAATATAATGTCGGACTACTTAATAACAAAGGTATTTACATCAATAATAAATGCTTAATGCACTTAAATCCTGTAAATAGCAAAAATGTTCAAATTTTACTTAAAGACTCTTCAATAAATATTGCAATTGTAGAAACTCCTGTTGAAAGCATTTTAGAATACGGTCTTGGTTATACTACTGCTGATGTAGGAATTTTTTTAAATCTTTATGATAACGAAAAGTATCTGGAATACGACCATATTCGCGATTTAGAAGACATAGCTTATGCTAAATCTGTTGTTGTAGAAGAAATAGAGCCAAATGGATTTTCAATATTAAATGCCGATAATCAACTAATTTTAGAAGCTCAGAGTAGAATAGATTCGAACATGATGTTTTTTTCTTTAGATATGGATTCTAAAAATATTCGCGAACTGATAGATAAAGGGAGAATTTGTGCAGCTATAGATAAAGATAGAATTGTAATATACGATAAAAGAGACAGAATAATCCCTTGCTATTTAGATGAAATAGACCAAATTCTATTTGAAGAAGAATACCAAAAACACGTGCTTTTGGCATATTGTCTTACTTTATATGCTTTAAATTGGAAAGAAATTGATATAAGAGATAGTTTAAAAAGCTTATCGCAAAATTTTTTAGTTAATCGTTAAAACTTTAAATTGCAAATTAATTATGGGTATTTTTGTAATTTTGTAGCATAAAGTTGCATTTATAAATTGAATCTGCCAATCTTTGTTTAAAGATACACGGCTATTTTATTTTTAATAATCCAGAAATTTTATATAAAGTTCCATTATTTACGTCTTCACATAAATAACGTGTTCTAATTTTTTTTAAAATTCTAAAAGTTTGTTGGTTGTTTAATGTAAAGACATCGCCAATGCTTAAATTTTTCAAATAAATATGTTTTTGTGAACAATCATTATTTTCCATTTCATTTTTTATTAAAATGTCTCTTTGTTTGGAATAGATGTTAGGAATTAAAAATTGATTTTTGATAGCATTTGATGATTTTATTGAAAATAAATTTTTTTCGATAGCCTGTTTTAGTAGCGAAAAAAAATAATCTTGCCATATTTTTCCGTGAGGTTTTATTTCTTTACCATAATTCAAATGAGCTAATACGTGTGCATATTCGTGTAAAAACACATAGAGAAAAAATTCTGGTGATAAATTATTGTTTATAATAATATAATAGCGTTTTTTGGAAAATGAAAAAACCATTGTGCCGTATTTTGTTTTTCGAGGATTCTTTATATATAGTGATAAATTAGGTACTTTATATAAAAGTGTTTCTACATAACTTGCCCTTTCAGTTGTTTCTAAATATTTAATAAGAATATTATTTTTCATAATCGTATTTAAAAAACTTGTAAATTTACGCATATTTTATGAGAATTCTTTTATTCCATATTGGACGTTATTTTTTGCTAATTAAGAAAGTTTTTTCTCGTCCAGAGAAGGGCAGGGTATATGTAAATCAAATTCTCGAGGAATTAGTTGCTGTTGGTTTTAATTCAGTAGGGATAGTTGTTATTATTTCTATATTTATGGGTGCAGTTATTACATTACAAACGGCATATAATTTAGAAAATCCTCTTATTCCAGTTTATATAATTGGTTTAGGAACTAGAGATTCAATGATTCTGGAATTTTCATCAACTGTTGTTGGTTTGGTTTTAGCGGGTAAAGTAGGCTCTAATATTGCCTCTGAAATTGGAACAATGCGAGTTACAGAACAAATTGACGCATTAGAAATTATGGGCATTAATTCGGCAAGTTATTTAATTCTTCCTAAGATAGTTGCAGCTATGTTTTTTAATCCATTTTTAACTATAATTAGTATGTTTGTTGGTGTTTTTGGAGGCTGGGCAGCCGGTGTAATAACAGGAGCTGTTTCTTCGTCGGCTTTTATTTATGGAATACAATATGCTTTTATACCTTTTTATGTTGTTTATGCTCTTATTAAAACCATTGTTTTTGCTTTTATAATTGTTTCGGTATCTGCGTATCAAGGATATTATTGTCAAGGGGGGGCTCTTGAAGTAGGACGTGCTAGTACTAAGGCTGTTGTTTATAGCAGTTTAGTTATTTTGCTTTTTAATGTTATTATTACACAAATGCTTTTAGCAAAGTAATGATCGAAGTTCAAAATATATCAAAATCTTTTCCCGATAAAAAAGTTTTACAAAATATAAACATTACATTCGAAACAGGTAAAACTAATTTGATTATCGGAAAAAGTGGTTCGGGTAAAACTGTTCTAATGAAGGCATTGGTGGGTTTAATTGAAATAGACGAAGGAAATATAATTTACGATGGACGAAATTTTACTCAAATGTCGTTTATAGAAAGAAAGCAAATAAGAAAAGAATTTGGAATGGTTTTTCAAGGAGGAGCATTGTTCGATTCGTTAACTGTACTCGAAAATGTAATGTTTCCGCTTAATATGTTTTCTGATATGTCTAAATCGGAAAAACTCGATCGCGCAAATTTTTGTTTAAAAAGAGTTAATCTTGAAAATGTGAATAATTTATTCCCGTCTGAAATAAGCGGCGGAATGAAAAAACGTGTTGCAATAGCACGAGCAATTGCTTTAAATCCAAAATACCTTTTCTGCGACGAACCAAACTCTGGTTTAGATCCGCTTACATCTATTGTTATAGATAATTTAATTAAAGAAATTACACAAGAATTTCAAATGACAACTATTATAAATACACACGATATGAATTCTGTGATGGAAATAGGTGATAAGATTATTTTTATACATAAAGGAGTTAAGTTATGGGAAGGCAGTAAAAACGAAGTTATGTATTCTGATTGTCAAGAATTAAATGATTTTATATTTGCTTCCGAATTAACACGTTTGATAAAAAAGAATCTTTAATTTTTCTTCACCACAGAGAACACAGAGTAGCCAGTTGGTTATTTCTCTGCGAAACTATGTGTTACTTCGTGAACTCTGTGGTAAAAAAACAACTTTTTAAGGGACTACTATTTAAAGTTTAATTTGTTACGGTTTCGCATTTATATATAGTTGTCAACTTGTTTATATGTCTAAAAAAATCGTCTATATATCATAAACTTATTATTTTTAGAATTTAATTATCGAGCTTCAATACAGCCAGAAAAGCCGATTGTGGTACTTCAACTGTTCCTATCTGACGCATACGTTTTTTTCCTTTCTTTTGTTTTTCAAGAAGTTTACGTTTTCGAGTAATATCGCCACCATAACATTTAGCAGTTACATCTTTTCGAAGGGCTTTAACAGTTTCGCGAGCAATAATTTTGCTGCCAATTGCAGCCTGTATAGCAACTTCGAATTGTTGACGTGGAATAAGTTCTTTTAACTTTTCGCAAATTCGTCTGCCAAAAAAATATGCATTATCTATATGAATAAGTGTTGATAAAGCATCTACTTGGTCTCCATTAAGTAAGATATCGAGTTTAACAAGTTTTGCGGGGCGATAGTCAAGAGGATGATAATCAAAAGAAGCATAACCTTTTGATAAACTTTTTAATTTATCATAGAAATCGAATACTATCTCTGCAAGAGGCATTTCAAAGATAATTTCAACACGGTCGGTTGTTAAATAATTTTGATTTTTTAGTATACCTCGTTTGTCAATACATAATTTCATAATAGCTCCTACGTATTCAGCTTTTGTTATTATTTGAGCTAGTATATAAGGTTCTTCTATATGATCAATTTGAGTTAAAGGTGGCATTCCAGAAGGATTATGAACTTCAATAACTTCCCCTTTTGTAGTAAATACTTTGTAAGAAACATTTGGAACCGTAGTAATTACATCCATATCAAATTCACGATCAAGGCGTTCTTGAACAATTTCCATGTGTAACAATCCTAAAAAACCACCTCTAAAACCAAATCCTAACGCTGCACTTGATTCTGGCGTAAAGGTTAATGATGCATCGTTTAATTGAAGTTTTTCTAGTGATGAACGTAAGTCTTCATAATCATCTGCGTCAACGGGATAAATACCAGCAAATACCATTGGTTTTACATTTTCAAAACCAGCTATAGCTTCTTTACAAGGTCTTTCTACATGTGTAATGGTATCACCAACTTTAACTTCGCGAGCATTTTTAATACCTGAAATAATGTATCCTACATTTCCTGCAGAAATTTTTTGACGTGGTTCGAGTGAAAGTTTTAAAATTCCTATTTCATCGGCATGATAATCTAAATTTGTATTTACAAATTTTACATGATCGTTAGTTTTCAGAGTGCCATTAAAAACACGATAATATGCAATTATTCCACGAAAAGGATTGAATACTGAATCGAATATTAATGCCTGTAGTGGAGCATTAGGGTCGCCTTTTGGATAAGGAATTCTTTCAATAATTGCTTTAAGAATTTCATTAATTCCCATACCTGTTCGAGCGCTTGCTTCAATAATTTCTTCACGTTTACAGCCAAGTAAATCTACTATTTGATCTTTTACTTCATCGGGCATAGCAGCAGGCATATCCATTTTGTTCAATATGGGAATAACTTCAAGGTTATAATCAATAGCTTTATAAAGGTTTGATATTGTTTGAGCTTGTATGCCTTGTGTAGCATCTACAACAAGTAAAGCTCCTTCGCAAGAAGCTATAGCTCTCGACACTTCATAACTAAAATCAACATGTCCGGGTGTATCAATCAAATTTAAAATATAATTTTTTCCGTTATAATTATATTGCATTTGAATAGCATGACTTTTTATAGTAATACCACGTTCTCGCTCAAGTTCCATATCATCAAGTACTTGTTCTTGTAGCTGATTGCCAGATATTGTCCCTGTATATTCAAGTAAACGGTCGGCTAAAGTACTCTTTCCATGATCTATATGTGCAATAATACAAAAATTACGAATGTGTTCCATCTTTTAAAACTTATATTCCGAAGCACAAAGATAATCTAAGAAATTTAAATTTTATTAGTTTGTATTTTATAAAAGTTTTTAATTTGATTTTGTATAAAAAAAAAATTAAATTCGAAGCACGAAAATAATAAAATAATTTTAATGTTATGGTTTCAATAAAAGACGTTAATTTCAAAGGAAAAAAAGTTTTAATTCGTGTTGACTTTAATGTTCCTTTAAATCATAATCGTCAAATAATGGACGATACACGTATTAGAGAGTCGTTACCTACTATTATGAAAGTGCTTAACGATGGTGGAACAGTTATTTTAATGTCGCACTTAGGTCGTCCCAACGGATATGAGCCTGATTATTCTTTAACACCAATTGTTCCAGTACTTTCAAAAATGCTTGGACGTAATGTTATTTTTACTCGCGACTTGTTTGGACCGAAAACATATGAAGTATGTGGTAAAATGAAACCGGGCGAAGTAGCTTTGCTGGAAAATCTTAGATTTTATCCAGAAGAAGAAGCAGGAGATGATAAATTTGCTCAAGATTTGGCAAAGCTAGCTGATATTTATATCAACGATGCTTTTGCAACTTCGCATCGTAAACATACTTCGGTAGCTACTATTGTTAAATATTTTAACGAAAATGCTTACTTCGGACTTTTGCTCGAAAACGAAATACAAAACCTTGACAAAGTATTATTTGAAGCAGAACCACCTTTTACTGCTATTATAGGTGGAGCAAAAGTTAGTACTAAAATAGGCGTAATTAAAAATTTGCTCAATAAAGTAGATAACATGATTATTGGCGGCGGTATGGCATTTACTTTTATTAAAGCTTTAGGTGGTAAAGTTGGCGATTCTATAATAGAAGATGATAAAATAGAACTTGCTCGAAACATTATACAAGAAGTGATGTTAAAAGGAGTAAATTTATATTTGCCAACAGATGCTGTTATTGCAAATGGTTTTTCGAACGAAGCAGCAACTCAAATTGTTTCGGCCGATAGTATTTCAGATGGTTGGATGGGACTCGATATTGGACCTAAGACTCGTCGCCGTTTTGCCGAAATTATTACTCATTCGCAAACTATTTTATGGAACGGACCGATGGGAGTTTTTGAAATGGAAAATTTCCGTCAGGGAACAAAATCTATTGCAATAGCAGTAGCAAGTGCTACCATTAGTGGATCTTTTTCTCTAGTTGGCGGTGGAGACTCTGTAGCAGCTATCAATCAATATAACCTTGCCGACCAAATGAGTTATGTATCTACTGGTGGAGGGGCTATGCTCGAATATCTCGAAGGTAAAGAATTGCCAGGTATTGCAGCTATAAGAAAGAAAAATACAGAAAATCAAAAAAGTAAAAAGAAAAAAATATAAACTCTCGGTTTTTTTAAGACTTTAACAGTTACTTTTATAATTTTAAATCTGAAAATATTTGATAATTTTATTTGAAGTGAATTTTTAATTGAATGCAAATATTGTATTATTTAGTCGTCCCTTATTAACGTAATAAGCCTTTGATTGTTCACAAATTAATTTTTTTAGTAAAAAATACGTAAGATTTAGTAATTTAGATGCATAAACTTTGTAAATTTTTTAAAGAATCCAAAGTTTTTTTTCTTTGTTTTATTTTTTCACCACAGAGGACACAGAGAAGCACAGAGGGCTTTCTCTGTGAAACTCTTTGTTACTCCGTGAACCCTGTGGTTATTAAAAATATAACTTTTTAAGGGACGACTATTTAGAAAAACTAAATTAATGTTTTTTCACATTTTTCACATAATCCGTATATGTACAATGAATGAAACGAAGGTTTATATTTATTAAATTCTGCCGATGATTTTATTATTTCTTGTAATCGAGGATTGCAAAATTCTTTTATCTTACCACAACGAATACAAATAAGATGATCGTGTTGTTTTGAACCAAAAGCTTTTTCAAATTGCGATTGATTTTTACCGAATTGGTGACGTATAACCAAATTGGCATCTAAGAGTATTTCAATTGTATTGTATAACGTTGCACGACTTATAGAGTAACCTTTGTTTTTCATGTATATATACAAACTTTCTACATCGAAATGAGATTCTTGTAAATAAATTTCTTCTAAAACAGCATATCTTTCAGGAGTCTTACGATGTCCTTTTCTTTCTAAGTAATTGGTAAAAATTTCTTTTACAGTTTTTATAATATTTTCTTTTTCCATTTTTTTGCTGTAAATATAAATATTATTTTTAACAATTCTAAATAAAAAAAATTTTTTTTGATATAAAAAGCGTATCTTTATAGCGTAAACCAAAAAAATTAAAAACCATGAAAAAAACGGCTATTTTTTTGTTTATTATTTTATTTTCCTTAGCTATTAAAGGACAAGAATATTACGGTGGCATACCTGCTTATCCTTATCCATTTGAATATACACAGCCCGATGGCTCAAAAATTACTATTACTATGAAAGGAGATGAAGCTGTAAACTGGGCTATTACTGATGATGGATTTTCGTTAGTTAAAAATAATAATACAAATGGTTGGGAATATGCAATCTTGAATTCAAATAATGAAATGGTGTCATCAGGAATTTTAGCACATAATGCAAATCAACGTTCACAAATAGAAAAAGACTTGTTGTTAAATATATCAAAAGGTTATAAATACAGTAAAGAACAAATAAAGAAAATGCGTGAAAGTTTTCCTTTAATTAAAAGAACTAAAACTACAAGCGATTTTCCAACAACAGGTACGGTTAAAATGTTGGTTATTCTGGTAAACTTTAATAATACAACAACCACATATACTCAAACTAACTTTGATAACTATATGAATCAGACAGGATATAATTTTCAAAATGCAACAGGAAGTTTTAAAGATTATTATTTAGCTACATCATACAATCAGCTTACAGTTGTATCAACAGTTGTAGGATGGGTAACAGCTCCAAATGATCATGATTACTATGGACCACAAAATAAGTGGAGCGAATTGGCAAGAGATGCTATAGTTGCAGCACGCAATGCCTATCCCTCACTCGATTTCTCTCAATTCGATAACAATAATGATGGATATATTGATGGTATTGCAATTTTTCATCAAGGACATGGTCAAGAAGCGTCGGGAAATTCAACCGATGTATGGTCGCATACAGGTTCTGTATATAATTACAATCTTGTTTATAATGGCAAAAGGTGTGCAACTTATACCATGCAGCCTGAAAAAGTTGGAGTTTCTACAAATATGATAACAATTGGTGTTATGGTTCATGAATTTGGACATAATTTAGGATTGCCCGATTTGTACGATACCGATTATTCTTCTGATGGTATTGGAAATTGGGATGTAATGGCAGGTGGTTCATGGTTAAATGAAGGAAGAACTATTCCTGTGCACAATGCTTGGTCGAAATATCAGCTTGGATGGCTTACACCTGTTACACTTACTAACCCAGGCACTTATACTTTAAATACTTCTCTAACAAGTAATACTGTTTACAGAGTTAATACACAAACTAACAACGAATATTTTTTGCTTGAAAACAAACAAAAAACTAGTGGAACATGGAACGCTTATCTGCCCGGCTCAGGAATGATTATATATCATATAGATCAAAATTACATAAATTCACATTGGTCGTCAAATTCTGTAAACGATGATGAAAATCATCAAGGGGTTGACATAGAAGAAGCAGATGGCACGTTAACTACTAACAATGGTGGTGATGCAGGCGATCCATTTCCAGGTACCTCTGGTAAAACTTCTTTTACCGACCAAACATCGCCAAATTCTCTTTCCTGGGCAGGAGTTCCAACTAATAAGCCTATTACCAATATTACACATACTAGTGGGGTTATAACTTTTGTATTCATGGGAGGAGCAACAACACTTAATGCCGATTTTTATGCTAGTCAAACTGTAATTCAAGCAGGACAATCCGTTTCTTTTACCGATATGTCTGTAACACCTTCTGGAACTAATATAACATCGTGGCAATGGACTTTTCAGGGAGGAACACCATCTTCGTATAATGGACAAAATCCTCCCCCGATAACATTTAATACTCCAGGAACTTATACTATAACATTAACTGTAACTAATTCCGCTTCCAATACCGATACCGAAACAAAAAACGCATACATTACAGTAATTTCTCCACCTCAATCGCAATGGATAACCCAATATAGTGGCTTTACAACTCAATATAGGGGAGTATGGGATATTTCTATTGTAGATGCTAATACAGCATGGGGTATTGCTATTGATGGAAATGGTAATGTTGTTAACGAATTTACAAGAACTACAAACGGTGGAAATACTTGGTCAATAGGAACAATTTCTGGTGTTCCGACAAATAATAGAGTTGCAAACATTTGTGCTGTATCTGCAACTAAAGCTTGGATTGCTATGTATTCTAATACCGGTACAGCAGGCGAAGGAGGAATTTTTGTTACAACAAATGGAGGTTCTTCATGGACAAAGCAAACAACTGCAACATTTGCAGGCACAGCTGCATTCCCAAATGTAGTTCATTTTTGGAACGATAACGAAGGTTTTTGTATGGGCGATCCAAATGGTGGTTACTTCGAAATTTATACAACTTCTAATGGTGGAACTACATGGACACGTGTACCACAAAGTAATATTCCTGCTCCATTATCTGGTGAATATGGATATACTGCAATGTATGATGTTGTTGGTAATACAGTTTGGTTTGCTACAAATAAAGGACGAGTTTATAAATCTACTAATAAAGGGCTAAATTGGACAGTTACTCAGGTGCCAAATTTTACTGATTTTAGTATTATATCATTCAACGATTTAAACAACGGATTTGCTTTACAAAAAGTGTATGCAAACAATTCATTAACCTCAATTAATTTTGCCGTAACAACAAATGGAGGAACATCTTGGACAAGTGCCTCATACAATTCAAGTAATATACCTCCTTTCGTTTACTTAACGGATATGGATGCTATTCCCGGAGTAATTGGAAAATGGGTTAGTGTTGGACGAAATTTTAATGGAACTTATGGCAGTAGTTATACAGAAGATTTTGGAAATTCTTGGATACCTATTGATAGTGGAGTTCAGTATATATCTTGTAAATTTTTAAATAACAATGTAGGATGGGCTGGAGGATTTAATACTATTGCTAATACAAATGGTATTTATAAATGGCAAAATTTAACCGAATTACATGAAATTTCGTCAACAGAAAAGGAAGTAATTATGTTTCCAATACCAGCTAAAGAATTTTTTAAAATAATTGTTCCAAAATCTTTTATTAACTCTAAACTTGTAATTACAAATATAATAGGGCAAGAGATTTTACAAGATTATATAATAAATGAACAGCTCGAAATACCTTGCCAAAATTGGAAAAAAGGACTTTATTTTATTACTATTTTCAATGATTCTAAAATAAATACTTATAAAATTGTTGTACAATAACAGCTTTTTATCAAATTTTTTGAATATTTTATAATTATAAATATTCTTTTTATTAAGCAACTTTTGTTTGTACATTTACGTCAATTGTTAAATGATTTAATTATGAAAATTTTTAATGGTTTTTTAATATTTTTTGTAGTTTTTCCATTTATTACTATTTTGGCACAGTCAAATAGTAAAACCTGTTTAAAAATAAATAAAACAACAGATTACGAATTTGTTGCGAATTTTTCGTTAGAGTCTTTTTCTTTTAACTTAAAAACATTTAATGAAAAAACTTATCTCGAATTAAAAGTTGATGATTTAGTTCCAAATGGTAAAATAGGCTTGCCTGCATTACCTTCTTACAAGCAACTAATTGAAATACCTTTTAGTGCTAAAGCAGAAATCCTTATTTTAAATTATGAAGAACAAATAGTAGATTTGAATGAAAAAGGTTTTCAGTATAAAATTTTACCCCTTCAACCATCTTTACGTAAAGACCAAGATCCTAATAAAGTTCCATTTCATAAAAACGAAACTGCATATCAAAGAAACGAATACATTACATATCCTTTAGTTGAAATTCAAGAAGTAGGTATTGCACGTTACATTAATTTGGCACGTTTGGTAATAAGCCCATTTCAATATAACCCTGTAACTAATACAATAAAGTTCATTAAAAACATTGAGTTTAAAGTTACATACAAAAATGCAGATTATGCTAAAACATTAGAGATGAAAAACAAATATTATTCGCCTATATTCGATTATCAATTTCGCAATCTTCCTGTAAAAAATAATAATGTAATTAAAGATCAAATTACACAATATCCTATTTCTTACTTAATTATTAGTCATCGTATGTTCGAAAACACCTTACAGCCTTTTATAAATTGGAAAACTAAAGAAGGATACAAAGTTACCGTAGCATATACCGATGTTATAGGAACAACTACAACAGCAATAAAAAATTATATTACTACAATTTATCAAAATTCAACACCTCAAAATCCTGCTCCTACTTATTTATTGTTAGTAGGCGATGTTGCTCAAGTTCCAACATTTAACGGAACTTCAGGAAATCATGTATCCGATACTTACTACGGAACTATGGACGGAAGCAGTGATGTAATTCCGGATATGTATATAGGTAGGATGTCTGCAACAAATACAACACAACTTCAAAATATTATAGAAAAAACATTAGAATACGAACAATATAATATGCCCGACCCTTCTTATTTACAAAATGTTCTTATGATAGCTGGAGTTGATGCAAATTATGCTTCAGTACATGGAAACGGTCAAATTAATTATGGAAACCAATATTACACTAATAGCTCTAATGGTATAAATAGTTATACGTATTTATATGGTAGCGGTTCTCCAATTGTTTCAAATAGCCCTCAAGCGGCACCAGCTATAAAGCAAAATATAAGTAGTGGTGTGGGTTTTGCTAATTATACTGCCCACTGTGCTTCGAGTGGATGGGCAGATCCTAGTGTTACAACAAGTGATGTGCCAAATTTTACAAATGCCAGTAAATATGGTTTATGGATAGGGAACTGTTGTCAAAGTTGTAAATTTAACGATCCTGAATGTTTTGGAGAAGCTGTTTTAAGAGCTGCTAATAAAGGAGCTATTGCTTATATAGGTGCTTCAAATAATTCATATTGGGACGAAGATTATTACTACTCTGTTGGTGTAAAGTCTATTGTTGCAAACCCTACATACAATCCAAATGGGCTTGGTTTTTATGATAGATTGTTTCACTTATTTAATGAACCTTTTACTGAATGGTATGTATCAGCAGCACAAATTAACTATGCAGGGAATTTAGCTGTGCAACAAAATGGAACATTTGTAACTTATTATTGGGAAATGTATCATTTAATGGGAGACCCCTCTTTAATGCCCTATTTAGGTGTTCCAACACCTTTGTTTGTTAATTATACCCAAACTTTACCTATTGGTACTCCTAATATTACCATAGAAACAGAACCTTATGCTTATGTAGGTCTTTCTTTGAACGATACATGGATAGATGCTAAATATACAGGAAATACAAATTTTGTAACATTAGATTTAACAAGCATTCAAGCACCTTGTACCCTCGATGTAGTTATTACTAAACAAAACCGAATACCATACAAAGGAACAATTATAATGGTTCCTAATGCTACTCCTTATGTTATTTACAAAAGCTATGTAATGAACGATTCAGGAGTTGAAAACAATAACAAAGCCGAATATAGTGAGACTATTGTACTTGATGTAACACTTAAAAATGTAGGTTTGCAAGATGCTCAATCTGTTCAAGCAACATTAACTTGCAACAATCCAAATGTTGTTGTTATCGATAGCGTTGAAAATTATGGAGATATTATTGCTTCTCAGGAAAAAACACAATATAGTGCTTTTACTTTTATCGTTAATCCTGTTATCCCAAATCAAAATATAGCAAACTTTACAATTACAGCAACAGACCAGCAAAATCAAACATGGATAACTAATTTTTCAATAATACTATATGCTCCGGTTTTAAATGCAACAAACATACTTATCGACGACAATTTGGGTAATAACAACGGACGACTCGATCCAGGCGAACAAGCTATTATTAAAGTATTAACTACAAATATAGGAGGTTCTTTAAGCCCAATTGCAGAAGCTACATTATCAACTTCTTCAAGTTATGTGAGTATTACTAATCAACAATATCAGTTAGGACAAATTGAAGTTAATATACCCATTTATGCCGAATTTCCTATACAAGTTAACCCTAATACACCTATTGGTACGAATGTAGCATTTAGTTATTTTGTTGATGCTAATGGTTATACAGCTTCTAAAGATTTTGTATTAACTATAGGTCTAATTGTAGAAGATTTTGAAAGTGGTAATTTTACGCAATTTCCATGGGATACTATAAATTATGGCAATGCTCCTTGGATAATACTTTCTAATGGAAATATATTTGAAGGAAATTATTCAGCACGAAGTGGAGTAATTGGAAACGGAACTTGGAATAACAACACTATTTCCGATTTACGAATGACAATTGTTACTTTGTCTGCTGATACACTTTCTTTTTATAAGAGAGTTTCGTCTGAAGAAAATTACGATTTTATGCAATTCTTTGTTAACAACAATAAATTAGGACAATGGAGTGGTGAAGTTCCTTGGAGTCGTTCTGCATATTATATTACAGCAGGGACACACGACTTAATTTGGCGATATACTAAGGATTATTCATTATCAAATGGAGAAGATGCTGCATTCTTAGATTTTATTATATTTCCACCACTTGATTTGCCAACAATAAAAGAAGAATTAAATACAGATATAGTTCAAGTTGTTGTATTTCCTAATCCTACAAATAGTTATTTTAACTTATTAATAAATTCAATGGTAAAAACTAATAGTCAAGTAGTCCTTTATGACCAGCTTGGACAAGAACTTTTTTCTAAGACATTATTTTTATCGGAAGGTAAAAACTACATAACTATCCCTGCAGGTTTTTTAAATGATGGCATATATTATATGCAAATAAAAACTCAAAAATTGAATAAAACATTAAAAGTAATTAAAGTTAAATAAAAAGAAATGCTATGAAAATAAAATTATTATTAACAGCAGTATTTTATTTTTTACTGCAAAATTTTGTTAATGGTTCAAACCAATGGATAAAAATAAATTCATCTCGTTCAGAATTAACTGAAATAAATCTTATTGAATCTAAAAACGATTTAAAAAGCACAGTTATTCAGTTTAGTATGAATGCTTATAATTTAAAAGAAGTACAAACACCACGAGGTATTTCTTATATTGTAGAAGCTCCAAAGGCAGCAAGGATTCTTAAAAAGGGGGCACCTGATTTGCCTCTTTATGCTAAATCGGTTATAATACCTGATATAGATGAAATGGAAGTTTTTGTTTTAAGTTCTAAATTTGTTGATGTTACTAATATTGAAGTTGCACCATCAAAAGGAAATTTGTTAAGAACAGTAAATCCAGATGACGTTCCATATACTTATGGTATCGAATACGAACAAAATGCTTTCTATCCTTCAAACCTTGTGTTTCTTCGCGAACCATATATTTTAAGAGATTTCAGAGCTCAAGCACTTGTTATACAACCTATACAATATAATCCTGCAACAAAAACCCTTAGAATTTATACAGATTTAGTTATTGAAATACGTTCTAACGAAAAAATTGGATTAAATCCTTACTACCGAACAAAATCTTTAACTAGTATTGACAGAGAATTCAACGAAATATATAAAAGACATTTTTTGAATTACCAAACTGTCGCAAAATACACACCACTAAGCGATTTACCAGGTAATATGCTAATAATTTGCCACGATAATTTTGTGTCGGCGATGCAACCTTTTGTGAACTGGAAAATAATGAAAGGGATTCCAACAACTATGGTTGCAGTTTCAACTATTGGTAATAATGTAAATTCGTTAAAAAGTTATATAACTAATTATTTTAATACTCAAGGGTTGAAATATTTATTACTTGTTGGCGATTTTGCACAAGTTACTTCACCAACAGCAACATTAGGAGGAGTTCTTGGTGCTAAAGATAATGAATATGCTTATATTCTTGGTAATGATCATTATCAGGAGTTCTTTGTTGGCCGATTTTCTGCCGAAACAATAGCAGATGTGCAAACACAGGTTGAAAGATCTATCTATTATGAAAAATTGTTATCAAATGGGGACTGGTTGGCAGCAAATGCAGGAATTGCTTCGCAAGAAGGACCTGGTGATGATAATGAATATGACTATCAGCACGTTAGAAATATACAAACTAAACTTATGAATTTTACTTATACAACCAGATACGAATTATTTGATGGTAGTCAAGGAGGGCTTGATGCCCCTGGCAATCCTACGGCAACTAATGTAGCTACTGTTGTTAACCCCGGTGTAGGAGTTATTTTTTATACAGGCCATGGAGGAGAAACTTCGTGGGTAACAAGTGGCTTTAATAATACAAATGTGTCATCCTTGACTAATGCGAATAAATTACCATTTATTTATAATGTAGCATGTGTTGTTGGACGTTTTAATAATGGAACTTGTTTTTGCGAAGCATGGATGCGTTCAAAACAAACATCTGGTCCTGTTGGTGCAATAGGTGTTTTTGGATCTACAATAAATCAATCGTGGAATCCACCAATGGAAGCTCAAGACGAAATGGCAGATATTTTAGTTGAAACTTATTCTAATAATATTAAACGAACTTATGCCGGTATAGCTATTAATGGTTGTTTTAAAATGAACGATACATATGCCGATTATGATATGACCGACACATGGACAATTTTTGGAGACCCTAGCCTTATGGTTAGAACAAAATCACCAATGGCTATGAACGTTTTGCATCCATCCACTATTACGGTTGGAACACCATCGTTAGATATAGATTGTAACGTGAATGGAGCATATATTGCTGTAACCAAAAACAATCAGATTTTAGGTTTTGGCTATGTAAACAATGGAACAGTTTCTATAAATTTAAACCCTGCTCCTTCCAATGTTGGAGATACTTTAATTGTTTGCGCAACAGCATTTAATAGGGTTACTTATATTGGCACAATCGAAGTTATAGCTAATAATATTCCTATTGATGCACAACTTGCTTCAGTTATTGAACCTTTATCGAATTATTATTGTACAGGTGTTTCAGTAAACCCTAAGGTAGTTATTAGAAATTTAGGAACACAAAATTTAACTTCTGCAACTATTAATTATCAAGTGAATAACGGAAGTATTATTAGCCAAAATTGGTCAGGAAACTTGGCAACAAATCAGAGTGATACGGTAACGATGCTTCCTTTCGTATTAAATACAGGTAATCATACTTTTAGAAGTTTTATTACTAATCCTAATAACGGAACAGACGGATATCCTTCAAATAATGAAAAAGTTATTAATTTTAGCGTTATTGCGGCAGCTATTTCTGTGAATTTTACTGCCGATAAAACTTCAAGTTGTACTGCACCATTTACAGTAACTTTTACCAGTCAAGTACAAAATGTATCTTCTTTGCTGTGGGATTTTGGAGACGGAACAACAAGTACACTGGTTAATCCTGTTAAAACATATAATAATTATGGAACATATACTGTAACATTAACAGGTGATGCAAACATTTGTGGAACTTTTAACGAAATTAAAACAAATTATATTCAGGTTGGAGCTCCTGCGCCATTGGTTAACGATACTTTTGTTTGTAGAAATTCAAATATAAACTTAAATGCTATTGGAAATGGAAATATTCAATGGTTTGCTAGTCAAACTTCAAATCAACCTATAGCTACAGGTAATACTTTTTCGTTACAAAATGTTAATCAAGATACAACTGTATGGGTCAACCAAATTGTAACATCTAGCTCAATTTACGGAGGCAATACTTTATCGAGTAGTAATGGAGCTATGTATGTTAGTGGATATAAACATTATTTGGTTTTTGATTGCTATGAACCAGTAAAACTTTTATCTGTTGAAGTAAATGCAGGCACAGCTGGCAACAGAACAATTCAATTACTTGATTCTAATAATACTGTTTTACAAAGCATAACAGTAAATATTCCACAGGGAATAAGCCGTGTTACTTTAAATTTTGATATTCCTGTAAAAAATAATTTACGATTAGCAGGACCGCTATACCCAAATTTATGGCGAAATGACAGTGGTTGTAATTATCCTTATAATATTGGTAATGTTATTTCTATAAAACATAGTTCCGCATCAACAAATCCAACGGGTTATTATTATTACTTTTATAATTGGGAAATTAAGCAAAACGATTGCGAAAGTGCCAAAGTTCCTGTTAATATCAGTATTAGTGAACCTTCAATTAGTATAAGTCATACTAACGAAACAGGTCCTTATATGAGCGATGGAACAGCATCTGTTGTTGCTAGTGGTAATGGACCATTTTTATACTTATGGAGTACAGGGGCAACAACCTCTACTATAACTGGTTTAACTAATGGTGTATATTATGTTACAGTTACCGATTTGTATGGGTGTACTAAAGTAGATTCTGTTTATATTGAAACTTTATCGGGCATTGATTTGTTAAATGGATATAATTTTAAAATATACCCTAATCCTGGGTATAGTGAACTTAATGTTGAATATTTGTTACCGAAAAATACAATTATTGAATTGTATGATTTAAAAGGAGTTAAACATTTAACTTATAATATTATAGAACAGACCAACAAATTTACTTTTAATGTAACATATTTAGCAAAAGGAGTTTATACTTTGAAAATTATTACTCCCTATCAGACCTACGTTTGTAAATATATAAAACAATAAGATGTAACAATAATATTTTTGGTAAATAGCAATATAAATCGAAAGACTTGCTAACCTTGTTTTATTTTTCCCGTAGAAAAGTCTAATTCCGAACCATACAAACTATGTTGGATAAGATAGATAATAATAGTAATTATACTTGCGAATAAATACCATTTAGAGTTTTTAGTTTTACGAAATGTAAACCAGGCGATAATCCAAGCTATAAAACTTAGAAGAACTTTGTTGTCTGTTAAATCGTATCCGTAGGGGAAACCTGCCCAAAATTCGTTAAATGCAAATTTTTGTACTATGGGTCCAAAAATAAATCCGCCAATAAACAAAAAAAGCATAGTTAATATAGCCCAATGGTTAATATAATAATTATTATTTATAGCAAGAATACCGGTATAATTAGAAAATAACATTGCTAAAAACATAAATAAAACGTGTAAAATTAAAATCCACGACGGAACATGACCTTTATATCTTACTATTATATCCGATTTATTAAGATAGTATTTTTCATTGTTTTTTTTGTAATATACCGAGTACGCATATTTACCAGCAGCAGGCAAATCGGGTAAAATAGCAATATATTGGTCTTTTTCTTTTTGCATTTTTATATAATTAAGTGAATCGTTTGTTTTATAACGTTTAAACACAACGTAAGCCTCGGTATTTTCTATAAAAGGAATTTTAATAGCTGTATTACTTCCTATCTCAATGGATCGTACAAGTTTATAATTTATTTTTTGTTTATCAATTTCAATATTTCCTTTTAAAGGATATGTTGGTCCTGTTAATCGTTGAAAAACAGCAGCAGCCACCGTAATGATGGCTGCTAAAACCCATAATAATATTTTTTTATACATATGTTAGTCTCTTCTTCCTAAAAAAATTGCAATATAATACAATAATGTAGCTAATGAAGCTAACGCGGCAACTACATAAGTGTAAGCTGCCCATTTAAGAGCATCTTTTGCTTTTGGATAAGATTGGCTTGTTGTAATTCCACTATTTGTTAGCCAAACAAGTGCTCTTTGGCTTGCATTAATTTCAACTGGAAGTGTTATAAAACTAAACAAAGTTGTTGTAGCAAATAAAATTATACCTGCTAATAATAAATAAGGAAAAGTTTCTAACAATAAAATTCCTGCCAACAATACCCATTGTACCCATTGTGAAGCAAAACTAACAACAGGAACTAATGTCGAACGCATTTCTAAAAAGGCATAAGCATGTGCATGTTGAACAGCATGCCCACATTCGTGTGCTGCAACAGCTGCGGCTGCAACATTTCGTCCGTTATATACTTCCGGACTCAGGTTTACAGTTTTATTTACAGGATTGTAGTGATCGGTTAAATGTCCAGGGACAGAAACAACTTTTACGTCGGTAAGTCCGTAATCTCTTAGCATTTTTTCGGCTACTTCTTTTCCACTTAATCCATAATTCGTAGGGATAGACGAATATTGGCGAAAACGACTTTTAAGCTGGTAACCAATAAACCAGCTAATTAACATAAAAATACCAAAAATAATCCAAATAGGTCCTATTACCATAGTTTAAAATTTTTTACAATATTATTACAAATTTTTTTCCAAAAAAATGACAATGACAAATTGTCAACGTTTTATAACTATTTTTAAGATTTTAGAGTGGTTATTTGTTTTTAATTTTAAAATATAACAACCTTCGGGTATGTTTTCTACGTTTATATTATGTTGTCCTAAATTTATGTATTCAGATAAAACGCATTGTCCTAATAAATTATTTAGTTGTATTTCTGCAATATTGAAAGGATTTTCAATTATAAGCCAGTTACTTACAGGATTTGGAAAAACGTTAATATCAATGTTATTGTAATTTGAAGAAATACTTGTTAATGGATCAAAATAAAAATCGGCATGATAAAACATTCCATTTCTATAAACCTTTGCAGCAAAAGCTCGTATATTGCTATTAGTTAACCAATAATATTCGTAACTTGTTGGTCTAACAATGTTATAGCCAAAATTTAATGAGTCGATAAAAATTGTATCTGTAATATTTATTGTTTGCTTAACTCTAATAGCAGAGTATGTCCCAAAAGGAGTAATTAAAGTTCCCCAACCATCGGCTATATGTTTTCTAACTATAGTTTGACCATAATAACCATAACCTGGTATGGGTAAGCCGTATTTAGAAATAGAAGAATCACTTGTTCCATAAGTAAGTGGTAATTTAAAGAATAGTTCGGGTTGATCGTATTTTACAGGAGTTTGTACACCGTTAATTGTTGCACCAAATCCAGCTTTTCTATAATAATTTGTTGCCTTTTTAAAAAAATCGTAATATTCCGACACAGTTAAACCAACACCTAATGAAGGAGGGGTTTGATTTATATAAGCCTGATTAGCAATTAAAATGTTAAAAACTATATTATATACAATTGGAGTTTGTGTTACCGAAATTATTGTATCGGCTCTTACGTTAGAGACATTAACCTGACTAAAATCCCATGTATAATTTGTACCATTTGCATTAGGGTCGAAATTAATAAACGTTCCAGTTTTATAATGAATAGTATCATTAACTGTTGGTAAATGATTTTGAGTTACTGAAATTTGTCCAAAAGCAATAGAAAAAGTGCAAACGATATATAATAAAAATATTATGTATTTCATTTAAAAAAATTTTATGTAAATGTATATAAAAATTTTTTTATACAGAAATGGAATAAAAAACTCTTGAAGTTTTATAGGAGAAAAATACTATTTTTTTCGATAAGAAAAGACTGTCAAAAATTGATGACAGCCTTTTCAGTAAATATTTTAAAATTCGTATTTGTTTACTAAATCGTGCAACAATGGCTCTATAATATTAAGAAGCTTTTGTTCTTTGTCTTCGGGGTTATTTTCATCGAAATGGGTACTGTTTAAAATATCGCCATTATTTTTAAGGTACATTTCATTACCTTCTATATAAACAACATGTCCATTTGGTAATAACTGGCTAAGCAAAGTTTTTTCTTCTGAATAACGAGCTTCGTCCAAAATAATTAAATCGGCTCCACGATGAACTAAACCGTAATCAAAAATATCATCAACATCGTGCATTATTAAAGCAAAATCTACTTTGGGATGACGTAGCATATTTTCAATGTTTGCATCGTGATCGGGGTGATTATAAAAATACTCGCCATTGAAATAAACGCCTTTACGAGTTAGGCTGCTAAAGAATATATCGGGTTTTATTTCGTGTAATTTTGCATTAAGAAGGTTTGCAAATTCTTGACTAACATAATTAGCTGCAATAATTGGAATTCTTGCATTTTCGGGACGTTTAAAATGAGACATAATAATAATACCTGGAACATCAATACTACCGCCATAAGCAGGTGCAAGATGCATAAAGACTCCAGGACCTGCATTAATTTCTATTATGCCAAAATTTCCATCGGTCCACGGTTTGGAAATATCCTGAGCAAGAACATCTATTCCTAAACATCTAACATTGAAGTAAGCGGCTATGTCTTCAACTAATTTTACATTAAGTGGATGAATTTTATCTGTAACATTTATAGAGACCCCGCCTGCTGAGATATTAGCTACACGACGTAAAGTTATTCTTTCGCCTGCTTTTGGAATATCTTGAAGTGTAAGTCCTTGTAATTTTAAAAATTCCTTTAAATTATCGTCAATTTTTATTTTACATAAAGGAGAACGAGCATTGTCGAGTCTTATAATTTTTTTGTTTTCTTCTTCAATTAATTTTTCAATATTATTGATGCCATCGCCATCAACATATGCGGGAACTCTTTCGAGTGCAGCAACAAATTTGCCGGCAACTGCTAAAAGGCGATGATCTGTACCATATATTTGTTGTTGAACTAATGCACCATCAAAATTAACACCTTCTTCTTTTGCCGCATTTACAATTTTGCGAAATGCTTCTAATGCCTGTTCTTCAGTTTCAATACCGGTAGTTACTCCTTGTCCTTTATGTCCGGCAACAGGTTTTACAACAACAGGAAAATTTAAGTTCCTAACGGCTTCTAAAACTTCTTCTTCAGTAAAACAATTTGTCCCTTTGGGTGTGGGGAAACCACATTTTTCTAGAAATTCTCCTACCATGTCTTTATACATGGTAAACTCTGTATCTTTAATACCGTCATTGTGAAAAGTTGTAGAACGTCCGCGAAGTTGTTTTTTTCCATAGCCCCACATAAACTGATTTTCTTCGTAAAGATAAATAACAGGGATATCGCGTTTTAGTCCAGCTTCTATTAGTGAATAAAGTGTTGGTCCTCCAAAAAAAGTTTTATCAAATTTAGCTTGTAATTCGAGCCATTTTTTCATAAAATCGAAACGATCATCGTCGTTTGTAATAGCATAAAACCAATCGGAAACAAGATAAACACATTCTTTTGCTATTTTACTATCAAAATATTCAATTGCAACGACATATTCGTCGCCGTCAGTATTAATAGAATATTTGTTTAAATAAAGATCTATATCCATTTTTAGAGTTTCGAGCAAAGTTTTGCAAAATAAATCTATCACGTAAGGAGTTTCCCATTCTGCTGCTTTAGGAAATATTTTAGATATATGTTCTTTAAAAAAATCAACACTATCACCAACAGGTGAAATAAAAATATTAAAGACCAGCGCAGCACGGTCTAAATAATAATTTGGTCCGGTGTAAGCTTTAAATTTGCTTACTTTAAAATCGTTTTCTCGATACATTTTAAGTTTTAACTCCTCTATTTTTTGATTTTCATAACCTAATTGTTCTTTAATACGTTCAATAAGCTGACGGGCAGCTTCAAGATTTTTGTCGGTTTCTTCTCTTGTCATAGTTTATTATTTTTAAGCATTCAAAAATAAAACAAAAGTTTTAAATTTCGATAAATAAAACTATAATTTTTTATTTCTGTTTCATAATGTTATTTTTATTATTTTCGCTGAAAATCTTTATATATGACAGCAGAAGTTCAATACATTGTTGTAATTTCGGTTTATTTAGTTGGAATATTATTATGGGGTTTATATCAAGGGAAAAAAGTTAAAACACAAAGTGATTATTCTATTGCCGATCGTAAATTGCCAGGGTGGGTTGCTGCACTGTCAGAACGTTCGGCTGGAGAATCGTCGTGGGCTCTTTTAGGATTACCGGGGTATGCTTATGCTGTAGGACTTTCAAGTATTTGGACAGCAGTGGGTTGTGTTTTGGGAATTGTAACGGCCTGGTGGTTATTAGCATGGAGATTACGCAACGAAGCTGAACATTATCAAATTGAGACATACACAGATTATTTAGCTAAAAGATTTAAAAAACATTCTGCCTTACTTAGAGCTGTGGCAAGTTGTGTAATTGTTTTCTTTTTCTTTTTTTATGTCGGTGCTCAATTTTTAGGTGGAGGAAAAACATTCCAAACGTTATTTGGTATAGATTCTTTTATTGGTATGTTTATTATAGCGGCTATTATTATTCCTTATGCTGTTTATGGAGGTTTTAAAAGCGTTGTTTATGCCGATGTTGTACAATCTATTATTATGATTACAATTTTAATTGTAGCTCCTATTGTTGCTATTATACGTTTATCTTATGATGAAAGTGTTTTTGCTTATGATATTGTAAGTGCTTTACAAAAATCGGGTTCTTCTTATACCAGTATTTTAGGAGAGAGTGCTAAAGGATTATGGATAGGTACCGTTGTTGGTGGCTTTTCGTGGTTTTTTGGTTATTTAGGCGGACAACCTCAACTCAGTATTCGCTTTATGGCAATTAAAAACACTAAAAATGCTGTCATTGCTAGAAATATTGGTATTACTTGGACTATTTTGGCTTATATAGGGGCTTTAATGATAGGGTGGTTGGGAATAGCTTATTTTGGTCCAAACAGTTTAAATGATTCTGAACAGGTTATGCCTTCTTTGTTGGTACATTTGTTTCCGCCATTTGTTGCAGCAATTTTAATTACCGGAGTTATTGCTGCAATTATGAGCACGGCCGATTCTCTTTTAATTATATCTGCAACGGAACTTTCGGAAAGTATTGTAAAACCTTATTTTTTTAAAAGATATAAAAACCAGCTTTTAATTTCTCGTATCATTACTGTTTTACTTGCATTATTAGCACTTTTAGCAGTATTTTTAGCTCCAACAGATCTTATTTATACTCTTGTTGGATATGTATGGGCAGGTATAGGCGGAACTTTTTCTATAGTAATTTTATTAGCACTTTTTTGGAAACAGTTTCACGCTAAGGCTGCAATCATTACTATAATAACCGGAATAGTTTTTACTATTTTGTGGATTTCAACAGGAATGGAAGAATATATTACTTCAAGAATCCTTACTTTTTTTGTAGCAGGATTGACAGCGATTTTATCGACCATAGTAATTAAAGAATAAATATGAAGCCAACTTTTTCAAAAACAAAAATTATAGCTACTATTGGTCCTGCTTGTTCCGATAAGGCTATGTTAAAAAACCTAATTTTATCTGGTGTTGATGTTTTTCGGCTTAATTTTTCGCATGGAACACACCAACAACATGAGATAAATATAGATTTAATTATAGAACTTAACAAAGAACTAAAAACCGAAATTGCTATTTTAGCGGATTTACAAGGACCTAAACTTCGCATCGGGGAGGTACAAAACAATTCTGTATTATTAGAAGAGGGCAAAGAATTTAAAATTATAACAACTCCTTGTATAGGCGATGCCACTGTTGTTTATATGACATACCCTCAATTTCCAATAGATGTTAAAGAAGGAGAATTAATTTTAATTGACGACGGTAAAATAAGATTACAAGTTATTTCAACAAATAAAAAAGATACAGTAGTAACAAAGATTATTAATGGTGGATATTTATCTTCGAAAAAAGGAGTGAATTTGCCCAATACAGATGTTTCATTACCTTGCTTGACAGAAAAAGATAAAGCCGATTTAAAATTTGCGTTATCTAAAAATGTCGAATGGATTGGATTGTCTTTCGTTAGAAAAGCGACAGATATTATTGAATTGAAAGAAATTATAAAAGGTGAAAAATCGCATGCTTTTATTATAGCAAAAATTGAAAAACCAGAGGCGTTAAAAGAAATTGACAATATTATTGATTTAAGTGACGGTATAATGATAGCAAGAGGCGATTTAGGAGTTGAAATTTCATTTGAAAAAGTTCCTCTTATTCAAAAGGAAATAGTAAAGAAGTGTTTAACCTATGCCAAACCAGTTATTATTGCTACACAGATGCTTGAAAGTATGATTTCGGCATTTCGTCCTACTCGTGCAGAAGCTACAGATGTTGCTAATGCTGTACTGGATGGTGCCGATGCTGTTATGTTAAGTGGAGAAACTTCAGTTGGAAAGTTTCCATTAGAGAGTGTGCAAGCTATGCAAAGTATTGTACAATTTACAGAGCATAATGGGTACGAATATTTTCGTTATCATGAAACAAAAGATAAAGATCGTACGTTCTTATCAGATAATATTTGTGTTACAGCATGTAAATTAGCTCAACAATCGTGTGCAAAAGCAATCGTTGTTTTTAGTCATTCAGGATATACTGCTTATCAAATCGCATCCTATCGTCCTAAAACAAACATTTATGTGTTTACAAACAACAGTAATCTAATTCCCAAGTTATCGCTTTTGTGGGGAGTACAGTTATTTTATGCTCCAACATTTTCTAATATTGATGAAGCAATAGATAAAGCAACTGAAATTCTTATTAGTAACGATTTGTTAACAAATGATGATGTTGTACTTTATGTTGGTAGTACTCCGCTAAAAGCTCGAGGTAGAACCAATATGATAAAATTAAGTAAACTTAAAATATAAAAAGGCTTATCATCTTATTACATTTACGGCTCCAACTTCTTCGTGCAATTTATCATAGTTATCTCTAAAGACACATCGCCAAGTATATGTACCGTTAGGAACTATATTTTTATTATTTACACGACCATCCCATTTTTCGCTACGTTCTAATTCTTTATAAAACTTATCTGTTTTCCAAATAATTTCTCCCCAACGATTGTAAATTTCCAGATAAAAACCTTCTTCTTTAATACCATGAGCTACAACATAGAAAAAATCGTTATTACGATCTCCGTCAGGGCTAAATGCTGTAGGTGCATAAAATGTATAATGTTCCAATATTTTAATTATAGCACGGGCAGTGTCTGTACATCCTTTGTTAGAAACCGCTACTAATAATACTTCATAATTGCCAACATTAGAATATTTATGTTCGGGATTTTGCAAACTAGAAGAGTCTCCATCGCCGAACATCCACTGATACCAAGATGCTCCTGTACTTAAATTAGTAAATTGAACAATTGGTTTTATTTCTGTAATAACTTCTGGTGAATATGTAAAAGCTGCATTAGGTTTAGGCCATACTTTAATCATGTCGTTTATGGTAAGAGTTCGTTTACATCCTTGTGCAGATGTTACTGTTATAGACACATCATAAGTTCCTGGGGTTGTATATGTATGTATAGGATTTTTCGATAACGATAAATTTGTTTGATCGCCGAAATTCCATTGATATGTCTGGCCGCTGTCTGGACTTGTTTCTATAAAATGAACTGTAAATGGTACACATCCTTGAAGAGTATCTGCCAAAATATTTATAGGTGGCAACGGGTAAACATTAATGTAAACACTGCTTGTATCCCACGTTCCGCAAACATCTTCGACCATAACACTATACCAACCACTTACATTAGGATGGATATATATTGGAGGAGTTACGACATTTCCTGCTTGATTATGTATAACATAAGGAGGACCAACACCACCTGTAATTATAGGCGTTAACATAACAGGATCACCAGGACAAACATTATATGTGTTAGCTAATAGAGTTACATTTATTGGAGGAGCTACAAAAACAGTAGTATTCATAATAGGACTTGTACAACCATTAGCATCAACAACAGAAGCGGTGTAAGAAGTTGTAATGTTTGGATATACAGCAATACTTTGTGTAGAAGGTTGTCCATCCCAATAATATTGATAAGGTGGTGTTCCTCCAATCGTAGTTATTGTAAGGTAAGCTGGTTGTCCAAAACAGATATGTTGATTTGGAGTAATAGAAGTAATTAAAGCTGCAGGTTGAGTAATGGTTGCTCCTAAGGTTTTTGTACAGCTATTGGCATCTGTAGCTGTTACAGAATAAATACCTGCGGGAATATTAGACAAATCTTCAGTTGTTGCACCAGTATTCCAGATAAATGTATATGGTGGTGTTCCTCCTGAAACAGTTAAATTTATGCTACCAGAAGACTCACCGTAGCATAAAACATTAATTGTATTGGTTGACAAAGTAAGTTCTGTGGGGTTATTAACATTAACAGTTGTTTGTGTTGATGTACATCCGTTTTCAGTAACAGTTAAACTTATTTGAAATGTTCCGGATGTTGTCCAGCTAACCTGATGTGGTCCTATACCTGTTCCAGGCCAAGCTGTTCCTCCGCTCCAATTCCATGCAAAAGTTGCATTGCTCGAAGCATTGCCAGTATATTGTACAATTGTATTATTACCAAAACATGGTATATTTGAAACTGTAAATGTACTTGTAGGAACAGATAATACTGTAACAGTTGCTTGTGCTACAGCAGTGCATCCGTTAGCATCAGTTCCTGTTACAGTATAAGTGGTTGTTTGTGTTGGATTGACTGTAATATTATTTCCATTTCCAATTCCTTCACTCCACGAGTACGAAATAGCTCCATCTGCTGTCAATACAGAAGGATTCCCTGTACAAACTTCAGTTGGTGATGCAGATGCGGTAATTATAATTTGTGGAGGTTGGTTGATAGTTATGGATGAACTTGTTGTACACCCGTTAGCGTCGGTTACTGTGGCAGTATAATTTCCGACAGATAAATTTATAGCAGTTGGATCGGTTTGTCCATTACTCCATATAACATAATATGGAGGTGTTCCACCAGTAGTATTAATTGTAGCAATACCATTGTTGCCTCCATAGCAGGTTACATCAGTTTTTGTTATATTCGATTGTAAAGCTGCAGGTTGAGTTATGGTTGTAGTTATGACTGAAGTGCAAGAAGTAGCATCGGTTAAAGTTACTGTGTAATTTCCTGCGGTTAGGTTTGATATAGTTTGATTATTAGAGCCATTGTTCCATAAAAATGTAAAAGGAGGTGTTCCATCAGTAGGTGTTACTGTAGCTGAGCCATTATTTCCACCAAAACAACTTACCATTGTAGGTGTAACTGTGCCACCACAGTTTGGGCAATCAATAGTAATGGTATCGGTTAGAAATGGTCCACATAATGGATTTATTTGTACTCGCACTATGTAAGTTCCGTTTGGTAAATTATTAACGGTATTTGTTAAACTGGTAGAGCCATTAGTTTGACTTATAATATTGCCACCACTATTATACCATGTATAATTTATTGTTGGGTTTGTAAGTGTAGTATGAACAGTAATTGTTGCTCCCCCTTGATTTGGTCCATTGCAAAATATAGAATCTGTTAATGAGTTATTTATACACGAAGCACTTGCAGAAGCATATACTACGGCTACACCTTCATAACCAGAGATAAAAAGCAAATTGGAGTTTCTATCGTATTTTATATCCCAAACAAATGAGCCTGGCCATCCTACTGGTATATTTGTAGGACCTGTAAAAGTTGATCCGTTGAAAGAGTATTGTAGAACATTTTTATTATTACCTCCGACATAAATATTATTACAATCATCAACGGCTATACCGCCTTGTTGTATTGGTTGATACCAAACACCGGCAAATCCCACAGAAGTAGCTGCAATAGATGCTCCATTGGCTTTATTGTATGCACGAAGGCTTCTTCCGTCGTACATGTACAAATACGAATCGTTTACATCCATTGCATTAAAAGCATTGGAATTTTGAGCACCGCACCCGGTATCCTCCCAAAGAGGGTGATTTGAACATTCTTGAAATGAATACATACCATGAAAAGTCATCCAGATATTACCATTAAAAGTGTTGTTTACTAAAGAAAATCTATCTTGTGTAGCAGCATTACCGGTAGAATATAACACAAATAAACGCCCTTGATTATCAACAACACCATTTACTACATCTTGTGAAATACCTCCATAACCTGTAAAATTAGAAATTTGTGCTTGACCAGTTGTTGTATTTATAATTCCTCCATTCAGGTTACTATTTGTGCCACCACCTAAACCTATTATTCTGTTATTGTTGCAATCGAAAACCATATCCCACATTTCTCTAAAATTACTTAGAGCTTGAGACATAAAACCATCTGCTACTCCATTGTTTGTATTTATTCTATAAGCTCTTGCACCATTAGCTCTAAAACCTTCGCTTATGTAAAGTTTATTTGCTAATCTGTCCACAAGAAAATTTCCATCATAAGTACTTTCTGTTGTTACTAAATGTGTCCATAAGATTGTTCCTGTTGGAGAATACTTAGTAACATAAAGTCCTCCTCCATTTGTTCTTGAATATGCATATAAATTTTTATCAAAATCATAATCTACATCGTATGCCATATCTTCGCCAGGAGCTTGAGTCGCTGCTACCCATGGGTCTATTACAACTTTAAGCCTTGCATCATAGTTTTCTGTAAAAAAGCGAATTGTTTTATTGTTAAGAATAAATGCCGAGCCAATTTCTTTTTTAGATGAATAAAAATATGTTTTTGGAGCATGCTCTGTAATTGGGCGAACGGGTGTTTTTATAACAATATTTCCTTTATTATCCATAAGCATTTCTCTTATATCGCCGGAATATAAAAGTTCAACTTGCGATAAATCAGCACCAGGATGAAGAATTATATTATATTTTATTCCTGCACTGTCAGTAGGTAAAGTATATTCGATATCTATATTTGGATAAACATTTTTGTAAGTTAATTTTTTGTATCCAAAACAAAGCTCTTGATGTTCTCTGAAAGTAAAATATCCTTCTGTTTTTTCAGATGGAATTATTTGAATATCAGGATTAGCATTTTGCCACTCTGCAAAAAGATAATACGATTTTGTTTTAGCTCTTTCGTACAACTCTTTTTCTTCGCCTAATAATTTAAAGTAAGCAGAAACTAAGCCTTTAGGAACATCAAAGGTATCAATTTGTATTATTATTCCTTCTTTTGTGAAAAAGAATTTTTCTTTCTCTTTATAATACCCATAAATAATTTCTTTTTTTCCAATATTTTTTGTCTGACCTTTATTTTCTATTATAGCATGTAAATTATTTAAACCTCTTGCCCAAACCAAAGAAGATTTTCTTTCGGTTTGTTGTGCATTTGTTGAAAAAAACATAGCAACAATTGCACTTATTAACACTGTTCGCATAATAAATTTTTATTTATGGACGTCATTCTGAATTCAAAGTTGCTTTTTTAGTGATAAATCTTTGAAAAATCATACAAAACTAATAAAACTTCAAATAAGAACAATATATAAACATACTGTTGTTGTGTAGTTATAAACTACAAATGTTTCAAAATGAAAATTTTTTCAATATAAAAGCAAATAAGTTTAAATAACTTATTTAGACGACCCTTAAAAAGTGATTTTTAATTTTTTTTGAAGATAAAGGGTAGAGAAGAAAATGAAAAAATAATATCTGAAATTGTAAAAATAGCGTCTGAAAAAAGTGAAAAAATTTTTTCTTCCACTTATTCATCATCCTTTTGAAGTTGAATGCTGCTGCAGCCAACATAATATTGATGTTATCGCCAAATACTCCTTTGAATTTTATGACCTAATACAAAAGTGAATGTTTAGTATGCAACGTATTTCTTAATGAGAAAAATAAACTTTTCCCTGATTTTGATCTTTTTCCTTTGGTGCCATTTTAAAAAAAAATTGCAAGTTTTATGCCTCCAAATTACAAAATCTTGCAGAATTTTTACTAAAAAAATCTTATTAAGTTATTAACAATCAATCGTTTATTGTGTTAATAAGGGACGACTAGTTATATTTTTTACGAAATAATTAGTAAGGTTAACAATTTTGCATACACCCTCATAATTAATCTTATCGGCAGTATCAGATGTTTTATGATAATCGTCGTGTATGCCGGTTGTTATTGATAAACATTTAATATTTTCTCTGGCAAATATTTCAATGTCGCTATTTAAGTAATCTTCGCTATAGTGAAAAGTAATAGATAAACCATCGTTTAAATATTTTTTGAAATGACATATATCATTCGATATCAGCTTTATAATAGGTGTGTTGTAATTAAGCCTACCAACCATATCGTAATTAAGAACAATTTTTGTTTTTTTAATTATTTCTGAATATTTAGTTACAAAATTTTTTGAACCATAAAGCCCATCTTCGTGACCAGAAAGTGCAATGAATAAAAAATTAATTTTCTTTTTGTATTCTTTTTTTACCTCTTTTTTTGCGAAATAATTTATCAGATGCAAAACAATTGCAATACCACTTGCGTTATCGTCGGCTCCAGGATGAATTTTATTGTTTGTTAAAGAACGTGATTTTTCTCCACCATAACCAATATGGTCGTAATGAGCCATAAAAATAATAAAACTATCAGCTTTATTATCTATTATTCCGACAATGTTTTCTGCTTTTATACTTTTATTTTCTAAGTTATATGTAAATGAATCTATTGTGGTTTTTGTATTTTTCTGAAAATAATTTATTAAGAAATTTTTTGCTTTTTCTGCACCTTTATTTCCAGGCCTTCTGCCTTCCATCGAGTCTGAACTTAATGTATATATTATAGTTTTTAAAAAAAACGTATCACAACTTATCTGCTGCGACACGCTTTTGAATGAAAAAAACAGAATAAAAATTATTAAAATTATTTTATAAAACTTAATTTTTAGGGTTTTCTCCACGTAATTTCTTTTCGTTTTCTAAAAGTTTACGCATCTTTTCTTTTTCTTGTTCGCTTGCATTAAGTGGTATTCCGGGTTCTTCTTTTGGTTTGGCAGCCTTAGGTTCTTCTGGTATAGCATCAAATCGTATCTTCTGACCATCCCACCATATTGGCAAAGCATTCTGTTCTTTGTTATTTTCGTTAAACATTACTTGTTTAAATTTTTCATCAATATCTGGTATTTGTAATACTTCTGGTATCTTAGTTTCAGCATCTATTCGCTTGCCTATTACAATGTACGAAAACTCAACATTCGATGAACCATTATTCAATTCTCTAACTTCAAAGCCTTTTGTACTAACATTTGTTACGTATAGACCTTGACATTCGCCCATCGGGCTAACTGTTACTGTGGGAACGTTGTTGCCAATAAGTTTTACAAAATCGTTAGTAAATTCAATATAAGCTCTTCCATTGATTAATCGCGACTTACCATCGTTATATACTTTAAGTTCGGGCGAAGTAACGCTATAAGCAGCAACACGTTTATTATCGGTTGTTATAATATCGGCATGATAACCAGAAGTATATGTATTTCCGATGTTATAGGTAGAAAATAATTCTCCGGCAGTAATTTGCCCTATAATTTCTCCACGACTCCAGCTACCAATGATACCACCATAAAAACCACCTCCTATATGTAACTGCTTATTAGAAGGCAAATAGCCCGTGCCAGTTCCGTAGCCTGTGGTTCCATAAACACCATAATGAGTATTGTTACTAGCTCTATAACCCAATGAACCCCAAGCTTGAGGTGGGTCGGCATTTGATGAACCTCCCAGTACACCTCCCGTTCGGTTATGGTTGTCATTAAAACGATAACCCGCTACCCCAAAAATGTATGGATACCCATTAAAAGTATAACCGAACACAGCAGCTTGTGCATTAGATGAGCCATATCCAGTAGATGTATTTGGTGGTGAAATATAGCCATATACACCATAATTTTTTCCACTGTTTCCAGAACCAGAAGCATAGCCATAAACTCCATAATTATTACCTGAACCACCAGAAACTTTTCCATAAATTCCATAATAAGATAAACTACCTGTAGGATTTACATATCCTCTTACCCCATACCATCCACCTTCGAATTGCCCACCTATTCCCCACCAGTCCTGTGTTCTGCTATAACCATATACTCCATAAGCATCGGATGAAGTGGTATAGTTGTTCTTAAAATATCCAACAGCTTGTGGAGCAGCAACTGTTCCCTGTACTTCTAATGTGTGTATGGAAGTACTCGATGAAGTAATATAAGTGTTGCCATTTACATATAAAAAGCGAGTTGGTGAAGTTGTTCCTATGCCAACATTTGTTCCGTCGTCGAATATTTGACTACAACCTAAAGTTGTAGGAGCAGTAAATTTAGCTATTGAATTTGTAGTGCCACAAGAGCCGGATAGGCCTCCTCCTGTGCCATTCGAAGCAGCAGTAATTTGACCATAAGCATTAACAGTTATATTGGCATTTGTGTAACTACCTGGCGTCACACCAGTAGTAGCTAAAGCAACTGTTGCTGCCGAAGAACCATTGTAGCTAAACGTAGCTATGCCTGCTCCGTTACTTAATGTAGCATGTGTATGCGAAGACGAAGCAGCGCCAATATCCGATGGAGTTAAGGTTCTGTTATTTGCTGCTGTTAATCGTCCTCTTGCATCTACTGTAAAGTATGGAATATTTGCACCAGTATTACCATAAGTACCAGCTGTTACGCCGCTATTTGCTAATGCTATAGTTCCACTTCCTGTTATTGGATTGGAGCTAAATGTTAAACCACTTGTACCAGTTTCTGTGCCAGAAGTTCCTGCACCTATGGAAGTTACTGTACCACCGCTACCAGTGGCTGATATAGTTATAGTTCCTGCTCCATTTGTTATGGTTACACCCGAACCAGCTGTTAAGGTATTAAGAGAATATCCTGTTCCATTACCGATAAGCAATTGTCCGTTAGCAGGAGTAGTTCCTAAACCTGTTCCCCCACGGCTAATGGCAACAAATTGCTCTGCTCCTAAAGTATTAGTCCCTGTCCAATATGTATTCCAGTTAGTTGTACCACTACCTGTTACCATTCCTGAATGTGTATGATTCCCTTCTGCAACAGTACCAGCAGTGGTGCCAAAAACAACTCCAACAGTAGCAGGTGCAGAACCGTTATAGCTAAATGTTGCTATTCCAGCACCCTGCGATAGAGTTGCATGTGTATGATTAGCCAAACCAAATTGCACCCATTGGCTACCATTCCAATAATAATACCCAGCAGGCGATAATCCACCTGTGCCGGTATTATAAACCAATAAAGATGTAGCTGGTGAAGAAATAGTTGTATTGTCGGTTGCGCTAGTAAGAGCAACACGAGGTATAAGCACACCTTTGTTAGTAAAACTCACATCTAATCCAGCACTTGCATCGGGGTTAGCGCCACTTGTGTTTATTGCTATTTGCGAAAAAGCAAAAACACTTATAAAGCATAAAAAGATAAACAAAATTATCGTTTTCATAGTTTAAAAATTTTAAATATATGCAAAATTAAAATAATTTTACAAATAATCAAAAACATTATATATATTTTCTACCCAATTTTTTATTATTTGTTTACCGTATTGAGTTAATATAGATTCAGGATGAAATTGAACGGCTTTTAAAGGAAATGTTTTATGACTTATAGCCATTACAAAACCTTCGTAATCAATAGCTGTAACTTTAAAGCATTCGGGAATATTTTTTGCTATCCACGAATGATATCTTCCTGTATATATCTTATTTGGCAAATTTTTAAACAATGGTTCATTATTGTCAACAATTGTTTCTCGAGCAATACCGTGCCATACATAAGGTAAATTCATAAGTTTTCCGCCGAATGCTTCAACCATAGCTTGTAATCCTAAGCAAACACCCAAAATAGGTTTTCCTGATTTTAAAATAATGTCTTTAAGCATAGGATAATCCGAAGGTATCCCAGGCCCTGGTGATAATACAATTGCATTGCTTTTTAATATTAGCTTATTTTCGATTTTATTAACTCTTACGACATAAACATTATTTACTAGTGGTTCAATGTAATGTACTAAATTAAATGTGAATGAATCGAAACAATCTATAACTAAAATATTTAACGCACTATTCATTTTAATTTAATTGAATACAAAAATATCTATCTTTGCGAAAAAATTTATTACGATGAAAAAAATTATTTTTAGCGAAAAAGCTCCAAAAGCAATAGGTCCTTATAGTCAAGCTATTGAAACAAATGGTTTTGTTTTTGTTTCGGGACAATTAGGTATAAATACAGAAACAGGTATGCTTGTTGATGGTATAGAACAACAAACAGAGCAGGCACTTAAGAATCTAGGTGCAATATTAGAAGCTGCAGGTTGTACTTACGAAGATGTTGTAAAGTGCACTGTCTTACTTGACGATATGGACAATTTTAAACGGATGAACGATATATATGCAAAGTTTTTCGGTCAAAGTCCGCCGGCACGAGCTGCTTACGGAGTTGTTCGACTACCAATGGGCGCTTTGGTTGAAATAGAAGCAATTGCTGTTAAAGCTAACAAATAATGAACAATTTTGTATATCATAAAAATACTATTGAGTTTATTACTGTTGCAAAAGAATTCGTTGCATTATGTGAGCAGGATAAAAAAAATGATGCCCTTAAAATAGTAACAATATTTCACCGCATACTACCATTATTATACTTAAAAGCACTATTACTTCCCGATTTTGAGAGTAATGACGAAGATATTATAGAAATTGTAGATGAATATTCGTATAATCAAATTAAAAAATCTTTCGAAGAGTTATTAGGTCATTTAGATATAGACTGTATTATTCCGGAAACAGTATCACAAAATAATGAACAAAATTTTGCGCCGCTTTCCGAAATTTTTGCAGATATTTATCAAGATTTAAAAACGGTTCTTTTTAATTTTCAAAGTGGCGACGATTTAATAATGGAAAACTCTTTAAACTTATGTAAACAAAATTTTGAAATATACTGGGGGCAAAGGTTACTAGCAGCTTTAAATGGGCTGCATCGGTTAATATTTTTTCAAAAAGATGATTTAGAAAACATAAAACCAAAAACTGTAAATAAAATAGAAAACACCGATACTTCTGAATGGATTATTAACAAAGTACAGAAAAATTTCCGTCGTTAATTTATGAGCGATGATTATTTGAAATTTACAGGCAATATATATATAATCTCGTCCGATTCGGACAATTATGGTAATATAATTAATTTGTTAAACAAGCAAAAAATTTTAGGATTTGATATAGAAACCCGACCTTCTTTTAAGAAAGGTCAAGTAAATTTACCTTCTATTATACAGTTTGCTACAAATGAATTTGCTGTATTATACAGAATTAAAAAAAAAATAATTCCAACTGAAATTGTTCAAATTTTTGAAAATAAATATATTTTAAAAATTGGTGCAGGTATTGGACAAGATTTAAACCAATTAAAGAAATTGTCTTTATTCAATCCAAATTCTTTTGTTGATATTCAACAGTTAGCAAAGTTAAAAAATATAGAAAATGTTGGATTAAAAAAGCTTACAGAACAATTATTAAACAAAAAATTAAGCAAACGGCAGCAATTATCAAACTGGGAATTACCTATATTAAGCGAGGCACAAATTATATATGCAGCAACCGATGCTTATGCTTGTTTGTTGTTGTACGAAAAACTATTAAATTATGCTTCCCTCGGTAGTTCTTAAGAAAAAACGCGAACAGTCGGTTAAAAGATATCATCCGTGGATTTTTTCCGGAGCAATTCATTCCATTAAAGAACCTATAAAAGAAGGCGATTTAGTTGAAGTTTATGATTATGATGGCAATTTTTTGGCTATTGGACATTTTCAGCCTGATACTATTTGCATTCGTATATTATCTTTTAAAAAAGAACCTATTGATGTAAATTTTTTTGTAAAAAAGTTTAAACTGTGTTACGACTTAAGAAAAACATTATTTTCAAATTTTAATGAGACAAATGTTTTTAGGTTAGTTCACGGTGAAGGCGATTTTTTACCAGGTTTAATCATAGACTATTACAACGGTTTATTGGTTATTCAGTGTCATAGTGCAGGAATGTTTCATTTAATGGACATTATTGTTGAAGCATTAAACATAGTTTTTAATGAAAAAAATATTGCTATTTACAATAAAAGCTCAAGCACATTACCTCATAAATATCAAGAGGTAAATAAAATTGATGGATTTTTATTTAATACTTGTCAAAACCCAATAGAAGTTAAAGAAAATAATATTCCTTTTTTAATTGATTTTGTTAACGGACAAAAGACAGGTTTTTTTATAGATCAGCGAGAAAACAGAAAACTATTATCAATTTATTGCCACAATAAAAAAGTTGCTAATTTATTTGGATATACAGGAGCTTTTTCTGTATATGCAGCCATAAACGGAGCGAAAAAAGTTATTACTGTTGATAGTTCAAATAAAGCTCTTAATTTAGCCGAGAAAAATTATCAAATAAATAATTTAAATAATATTGAAAATGTAGAAATGGATGTAATGGACTTTTTTAAGGCAAATTCAGATAATTATGATATTGTTATTTTAGACCCCCCTGCTTTTGCTAAACATTATATTCACAAACAAAAAGCACTAATTGCATATAAACAAATTAACTCAAAAGCTATGAAAATGCTAAACAAAGGAGGTTTGTTATTTACATTTAGCTGTTCGCAAGCAATAAGTTCAAGCGACTTAAAACAAGCAATATATTCAGCAGCAATTAAGGAAAATAAATCTTTACGTTTATTACATTCTTTACATCAACCGCCAGACCATCCAGTTAATATTTTTCATCCTGAAGGAGAATATTTAAAAGGTTTTGTTATTCAAATCGAATAATTTTGTAATTTTGATTGTAAAAAAGCTCTAATGAACAATTCTTTTAATATTCATAAATCTTCTACAGATAATTTGGAAAAAGAATTTGAAAAGCAGTTACGTCCAAAAACTTTTGAATATTTTTTTGGTCAGGAATCTGTTGTAAATAATCTTAAAGTATTTATTCAGGCAGCTAAAATGCGAAAAGAATCACTCGATCACGTTTTACTTCACGGTCCACCTGGATTAGGAAAGACAACACTTGCCAACATCATTGCCAACGAAATGGAAGTAGAGCTTAAAACAACTTCTGGTCCTGTTTTGGAAAAACCTGGTGATTTGGCTGGAATACTCACTAATCTTGAACCAAACAGTGTTTTATTTATTGACGAGATTCATCGTTTAAATCCAATAGTAGAAGAATATCTTTATTCTGCTATGGAAGATTATCGCATAGATATTATGCTCGACAAAGGTCCTAGTGCAAGAACGATTCAAATAAAACTAAACTCTTTTACGCTGATTGGTGCTACAACACGTTCAGGTCTTTTAACAAATCCATTGCGAGAACGATTTGGTATAAGGTTGCACTTAGAGTATTATTCTTCGCAAGTTATTCAAAAAATTATAGAGCGATCTGCTGAAGTATTGGAAACAAAAATAAGTTCTGTAGCATCGGAAGAAATAGCCCGACGAAGTCGCGGAACTCCCCGTATAGCTAATGCTCTTTTACGACGTATTCGCGATTTTGCTATGGTAAAAGGCGATGGTACAATTAACGAGGAAATAGCCAAATATGGGCTCGATGCTCTTAATATAGACAAATACGGTTTAGACCCTATGGACCATAAAATACTTAAAACAATAATTACAAAATTTAACGGAGGCCCTGTTGGGCTTAATACCATAGCTACTGCAATTGGCGAAGATGCCGGAACTATAGAAGACGTGTATGAACCATATTTAATTCAGGAAGGCTTTTTAAAACGCACACCACGTGGCAGAGAAGCTACTATATTGGCATATAATCATTTAGGAATTATGCCTGACGCATCGCAACAAACTTTATTTAATTTATGAAAATAGCGATTTTAACGTTTTTTTTACTACTTTTAATATCATCTTGCATAGATGAATGGGATAAAGAACTAAAAAAAACTTATATAAATCATAAAATAATTCGTAAGCATAAAGATGTAAGAGAAAACGAAATTGATATAAAAATTAAACAAAACAAAAACACTTTAGAGTTATTTTTCGATATAGGCCCTTTTAATAAATTAACTGCGTTTAATATTTTTGATTTTAACTGGTATCTTCGTTTTTTCTATAACGGACAAATTATTAAAATACCGCCATACTTCAATACTGAATATTATTATAATTCAAAATACAAAGGCAAGGCAAAAATTTTAAATTATTTTGTAAGTAACAAAAGTAAAACTAATAAAAGTATAAAATATTCTGTAAAAATTCCGTTATTTTTATTGCAGGAAATAAAGCAAGGTAAACAAAAATTAATTGCAGAACTGTATGCAAAACAAATAGATACTTTTTTAACAACAAAATATCAATCGTACAGTAATAATTATTTTACAGATTCATTACTTAAAAACAGTTATTCAATAAAAGAAGTTGAAATTCCAGAATTAAGCATCAGATTTTTATTTGAAATAGATATGCCATCAGTTTATTTATCGCAGCTTTGTTTAAAAGAAATTATACTGCAAGACGACGAGAACTTTTCGCCACGCGGAATGGATTTTAGTTTTAGAGATGGTTTGCCAGACATATATTGGACAATTTCTCACCCCGTTGAAAATTTAGATGATATTAAAAATCTTTATTGGAAATCGAGGGAGGCTACTTATGCTTATAATTATACTTTTTTTGATACAATAAACATTTTACATTTTTCAAAGAAAGATAAAATAATCATAGGTGTATACGACCGCGACGATTTTTCGAAAGACGATTTTATTGGCGATTGGTATGGGCATTTATTAACTTTATACAGAGATACTTTTAAATCATTACAATTCGATTATATAATATCTTTTAAAATTAAAGCAAAATATAAAGGTTGTGTAAATTGTTTATGAAAAAAGCTGTCATTATAGCCGCAGGCGGTAAAGGATTGCGAATGAATTCTGATATTCCGAAACAATTCTTGATTACAAACAATAAACCGATTTTATTTTACACAATAGAGGCTTTTTTAAAATTTGATAAGGAAATTTTTTTAGTACTTGCTTTACCTGAAGATTATGTTAATTACTGGTTTAAATTAATAAAAGATTTTTCTTTCGAAATTCCCCATAAAGTAGTTTTAGGAGGTGAAACAAGATACCATTCCGTAAAAAATGCTTTAAACTTTGTAGATAATTTTGAACTAATAGCAGTACACGATGCTGTTAGACCTTTTATTACGACTGATTTTTTGCAAAAACTTTTTACTACTGCGCAAGAAAAAGGTTCAGCTATTCCAATATTAAGGGCAAGCGATACTATTAGAGAAATAAATAAATCGCAAAACAAAATATTAAACAGAGAACATATTTTTATGGTTCAAACTCCACAAGTATTTTTAAAAGACTGGTTATTTAAAGCATACGATATTGCTTATTCGCAAGAAGTTACAGACGATGCAATACTTATAGAAAAAGCGGGATATAAACTAACATTTGTAGAAGGCTTAAAGTATAATATTAAAATTACAACTCCCGAAGATTTGTTCGTGGTAAATTGTTTATCAATATTATATTCCAAACAATATGTATAAGAACAAATTTGCCGAAATAACAATATTAGCTTTTTCTTTTATTTTTATATGGCTTTATTTTTTCTTTGGATACGAAGGTCATTACGGATGGGACGATATGGAATATGCACAAATTGCTTATCAATGGGCTACAGGAAACTTTAGTTTGTCGGATAATCATTTTACATATAGGCATCCAGTTATTATACTCACAGGTTTATGTTATAAAATATTCGGATTAAACGATTTTGCTTCTTCGTTGCCTGCTATTTTGTTAAGTATGTTTATTATTTTCTTGGTTTATTTAGTTTTAATAAAAAACGATACACGTATCATAATTACTGCAATTATTACAACATTGCTTATGCCTTTTTTTATTATGTACTCTCATAAACTAATGAGCGATATGTATGTTGCAACTGGTATTTTTGGTTCTTTTGTTTCATATTATTTTTACAAATTTAGATATAAAAAGTATAGTTTTTTGTTTGCATTGCTTTTTTCGCTTTTACTAATTTTTGCTTTCTTAACAAAAGAAGTGGTAGTATTAATACTGCCTGTTCTTTTAATTTTGTTTTTTAACGATATATTAAAAAAACAACATATTGGTTTTTGGTTATGGACGTTTGCTTTTGTATTGATTTTTGTAGTATTTTACCATCTCCTTTTGTGGAAAATAACAGGCTCACCTTGGTCTAGATACATAGCTATAGAGCAAAATGCTTATTTAAACCCTTGTAGTTACGAATTATTTCCATTTATTAGTACATTAAAAAGAATAGGTTACGAATTTTGGAACGAACTTATTTTAAAAGGATTGTTTTTTATCATAATATTTATTATCTCGTATTTTTTTAAACGATTTAAAAATATATTTTCACATAAACCTGAATCATTTTGGATTATTGTTTCTGTTTTAGCTTTGATTTCGGCAAATTTTATGACAAAAAGCCATAAAGCTTATTCGCCTATGTGCCTTGATATGCGTCATTATCTTTATTTAATACCTATAATATCAGTTGCAGCAGCACCAAATATTGTTCGTTTTTTTTACACTGCAAGCAGAAATTGGATAATTTTTATTTTCACAATTATAGTTAGTATTATTTATTTTTTACAAATGTCTAAACCAGCTGAGAATATTTTTGCTTTTACGGTTGCTGTGGTATTTTTAGTAGTTATTATTCGAATATATAAATCAGCGTGGAAAATTAAGATTTCTACATTTTTTTGGATTGTTTTTTTATTTGCTTGGCTTATTTTTCCCGTTTACCAAATGATGTTTAATAGACAAAATACTTTTAAAGAAATAAAACCATTTATAAAAAGACATTTTAAAACCAACGAAAAAACTATTGTAATAACTGATCCTATATTGAAGCGAATTGCCGATTATTATAATGCTTGGGACAGTACGAATGTAAGGTTTATCTCCGATAGGTCTTCATTAATACCATATTATGAAGAGGCAAAAAACTACTTAGTATATAGAAATGGCTTAACTTGGTGGTATTTAGAAAAAAAACATCCAGAACCTATGCTTTTGTGGTATCTTGTAGAACCGAATATAAAGCTTATAGATTCAATAAATGGTAATGAATTGTATAAAGTTGTAAGCCCCCAAAAAATTTATAGGCCTACCAATTTTTTATCTTTTTTTTGTGATATGGAAAATGTAGCAACAGTTTTTTCAATTAACAAAAATTTTATTGATTCAACAAAAGTTTTTTCAGGAAAATATTCGTATAGAATAATTCCAAAAAACTTCTCTCCAACATTAATTTTACCTTTTCAACGTTTTGTTACAGATAAAACCGTTAAATTTGAAGTAGAAATTGCTTCAAAAGTTCTATGCTATACACCAAATAACACAAATTTAGTTATATCAGTTGTTGATTCTTTAAATAATACGATATTTTGGCTTGGTAAACCAATTAAAGAACTTATTAAAAACTCGCCAGATTGGCAGGAAGTATCGTTTAAAGCTAGTTACTTACCAAATAAAAGAAAAGAATATTTATTAAAAGTTTATTTATGGAACGATGATAATTCTGAAATATTTATTGATAATTTAGTTGTAAATATTTTGGTTATAGAGCACTTATAATTTTTTTGCTTAATTTTGTGTTGTTTTATCGGGGTGTAGCGCAGTTGGTTAGCGCGCCACGTTCGGGACGTGGAAGTCGGTGGTTCGAGTCCACTCACCCCGACTTTTTTATAATATAGTCATAATCAACATGAAAAAAGGCATTCAAAATATTTTAGAATTTTTATCTAATCCTAAAAAGTTGGCAATTTTTAATGGCGTTTTAATAGCCATTATCATAGCGTTGAATAGTTACATGCAGGCATTTTGCATTCCTACTACATGGGCAATAATCGTTTTAACGATATGTTTTGCAAATACTATTGTTTACCCCTTAATTGAAAACAGCAAATGGGCTCCTTATTCGAGTTTTATAAACGGAATTAGTCTTTTTGTTTTTATTTACTGTGTTATTTTCTTAGGGGAAATCAACTTTATTGGGCTTATTTTTATTTTTGCGGGTTTAGTAATTTACATTCCGCATTTCTTTGTTATTCAAATAATCTGGAAAAACCTAATAAAACCCAAAATCAAATCTTCCAGACATTATTTTTTAGCTGCCATTGTTTTATGTATAGGTATTGTTATATACGTAGGCATAGCATACAAGCAAGCCATTTATCAGGTAGAAGAATTTAAAAAAAGCGGATATACAAAGCTCGAAAAAAATTTTATGACTGAAAAAATATTAGGAATGCATTTTATTTATCATACACGCTTTTGTTATTACGATGGCTGGCGTCCGCCAAAACATGAGCGTATCTTAGTCATCGGAATGTGGTTAAATGGTAGAACCGACCCATTAAACGTTGACCTTAAAACACGGCTTGAATTATATAAGAAATTTTTCCCCGAAAATAAATATAAATTTAATTGCAGTTGTGCTATTTCAGACCGTGAATATTACCATAACGACGAACTTTGGAAATAAATTCCAATACGGCAAAACGAAGATAATGAGCATAGAGACTGCATTAGAAAAATTATTTTATTCGTAATTACCAATCATTGCAAGCAGTTTTTTGCCAAGCTGGAATTTTAGATATAGGGAGACTTTTGCAAAATTTTGTTTTTTTTGATTTTTCAATTTTTTTAAGCTTATAATTGAACAATTGAAGCAGATATTCAAAACGAAGTGCATTTTTTGTTAAATTGCATATGTTTTTCGGTTTTTTTAGCCCTTATTTTAGGCTTTTGTTCGTATCAGGATACACTACATCCTGTTATTTTTCGCTATTGCACGTTTTAAGTTATCTGCTAATATCTCTTCTCTACAATATTTTGATAAAAACATCAATAAAAATAGGTAAAGTTTTACTGTCATTTATGTTTGCATCGGTTGTATATATATTCAGTTTTTTAAAACAACGGTAACGATTTGTTTTTACATTGCCAAACATTGCATCTAAAAAGTTCATATTTCTGCTTATTTCAATTCTCATAACAGTGAAATATACACCATTTTTGTAATTACAAAATAAAATCAATATAATTTATTGACAATCACCTAAATAATTGTTAATTGCCTTGCAAAGGTCTGAATTTTTTTGATTACAAAAAGCCTTTCCCTCTTTCTCGTTATCGCGAGTTCCTTCCTTCACGTCATTGCGAACCGAAGGGTTGGCAAGTGTGTTGGCGTGAAGCAATCTCCTCATTGCTCATTCCTTTTAGTGTTAAGTGTTTTGAGGGGATTGCTTCGCTCACTGCGTTCGCTCGCAATGACGTTG
>Ga0308411_10000004_pt1 | contig 111334 bp, 89 predicted proteins | sample HotsprottomLayer_2_FD_203530 | JGI IMG/M metagenome (GOLD analysis project Ga0308411, IMG submission 203530) | Hot spring phototrophic mat microbial communities from Octopus Spring, Yellowstone National Park, Wyoming, United States -... | ecosystem: Environmental > Aquatic > Thermal springs >... | reverse complement strand
CAGCCACTGCCCTCACCGGATGGGGGTGAGCTCCGGTCCCTGAAGCCGGCCGCCGGGGGTGAGCAGGCGGGAGGAGGCCTCCTAACTTAAAGAAAAAAAGAGGCAACCAAAACCAGCAACCAGCCCAGCAAGGAGTCAAAAAGCAGAAAAAGCAACCCAGAAAAACCAACCACCCAGCAACCACAACCAACAATCCCCACCAGCCCGCAGAGCTGGAACCCACTCCACGTCCCAACTCTGCCTGCCCGAATAGCAGGCTGCCGGCCTGCGCTCGCACCACGCCTTTACTCTGCCCGCCCGCAGCCTTCCTTAAGCAGACCTTCGCTTGCCCCGCAAACCACCCCTCACCGCAGCACCGCCAGCAGGTTGCTGTAATCATCCGTCCAGACACGCAGCCGCCCCGGCGGCTCGATCTTCACTGCGTTGGCTTGGAAAGCGGGCGCCTCGAGCCGGCCATTGTCTTCGGTGATCAACACCCAGGTCGCGCGATGCGTCCCCTCGGCGGGATCCCCCGGGCTGATGATGGTCCGGCTGGCGCGGCCCGTCTCCGCCGCCGTTTTCGTCAGCAAAGGCGCCAGGTTCAAGTAGCGGTTCGAAATATGCACTGCGAGGATCCCGCCCGGCTTCAGATGCCGGTAATAGATCCGGAATGCTTCCCGCGTCAGAAGATGCGCCGGGATCGAATCCCCCGAGAAGGCGTCCAGGATCAGCACGTCAAAATGCTGGTCCGGCTCCCTCTGCATTGAAAGCCTCGCATCGCCCTCTACGATCTCCACCTCCGCCTCGCAATCCGCCAGATAAGTGAACTTCTCCCGCGCCGCCCGGATCACCAGCGGATTGATCTCATAGAACCGGTAGTAATCTCCCTTGCGCCCGTACGCCGCCATGGTCCCCGGCCCCAGCCCCACCAGCCCCACCCGCTTGCCGCCCTCCGTCGGGTAGCGAATCGCCAGCGCGCCGCCCGACCTCGGTCCGTAGTACGTGGTCGCGCGCCGCCGCAGGGAGGCTTCGGTGAACTGCGAGCCGTGGCTGATGGTCCCATTGAGCAGCGTCAGCATGTGATCCCTGCCGCTGCCGCTCTCGATCACCTTCAGCGGCCCGTAGAAATTCCTGGACGCCCACACCACCCGCCGCCCTCCCAGGAACACCACATGGGACACGTAGCCCACCAGAAACAGCGTCAAAAACAGACGCACCAGCGCAGCCAGATTCCGTTCGCCCACGTGAAACCCCAGCGCCGCCCCAACCGCCAGCACCAGCGGGAACTCGTAGTAGTCCCGGAACAGGTGCGGCGAGGCCAGCGCCACGAACGCCCCGCCCAGCGCCCCTCCCAGTGACACCATCAGGTAGAAACTGGTCAGGTGCGCGGGCGCAGGCTTGAGCAGCGCCAGCTCGCCGTGGCAGTACATGCAGCACACGAACAGCCCGCCGCACAGCAGCGCCCCCAGCACCGCCAGATTCATCCCGCTGCCGCTGTAAGCGAGCCCGTAGGCCAGCGCGAACCATCCGAAGGTCGACAGCCGGCTGAAGACCCGGTGGTGATACCAAGGCCCCGGCGCAAAGCACAAAATGAAGCTCAGCAAATACAAAGACAGCGGCAGAACCCACAGCAGCGGCACGGGCGCTACGTCCTTGGTCAGCAGGTTGGTGACCGTCATCAGCAGGGCCGAGCCCACTGCCGCCAGCAGCAGCCAGATCACTTTCCGCCGCCGCGTCGGCCGCCCCTCGGCTTCCACGGATCCGCCGGCAGGCGATCCCTCGCGGTCCGCGCCCCGGAACGCCGCCACTCCACAAAGCACGGCGAAAACCACGAAACCCGCCGCCCACAGCGCCTTCTGCGTGCCAAGCCCGAAGTTCGGCTCAATCAAAAACGGATAACTCGCCAGACCAGCCAGGGAACCCGCGTTGGAAACCGCAAACAGGCGGTAGGGCAACTGCGCGCCGTAGCGCCGGCTGTACCAGGCCTGCACCAGCGGCGTGGTGGCCGAAAGCGCGAAAAACGGCAGGCCCGCCATCAGAGCCAGCCGCAGCAGAATCGCCACAGTTGGGAACCGGGGGCTCGGCGGAGGTTGCAGCTCAGCCGCGCTCAGCAACAGCGCAGCGCTGGCCGCCAGCAGCCCAGCGTGAACCACCGCCTGGCGCTTGCCGGAGAGTCCTTCGACTAACCGGTGGCTGTACCAGTAGCCCGCCACGAGCAGGCATTGGAAGAACAGCAGGCATACGCTCCATACCGCCGACGTGCCGCCGAACTGCGGCAGCAGCGCCTTGCCGGCCATGGGCTGCACCAGAAACAGCAGGAACGCGCTCAGGACCGCCGCCGCTGCGTAGAGCGCCATCTCCTCGCATTCCTCAGCGCCGGGCTTGCGCCAGGTCCCGCCGCAGCAGGCTGTGGTGGCGGCTGTAGCCGAAGTAAATGCACAGGCCGATCACCAGCCACACCAGCAGCCGCATCCAGTTCTCCCACCCTAACCCGTACATCAGCGCCGCGTTCACCGCGATGCCCAGCACCGGAACCACCGGCACCAGCGGCGTGCGGAACGGCCGGGGCGCGTCCGGCTGCGCCCGCCGCAAAACCAGGATGCCTGCGCACACGATCACGAACGCGAACAGCGTGCCGATGCTCGTCATGTGCCCCACCATCGAAATCGGCGCAAAGGCGGAGAACAGGCTCACAAACACCATGAACAACAGGTTGCTGCGCCACGGCGTGCGGTAGCGCGGATGGATGTCGGAGAAGATCTTGGGCAGCAGTCCGTCGCGCGACATGGAGAAGAACACCCGGGACTGGCCCAACAGCATCACCAGAATCACCGACGTGAACCCGGCGATGATCGCCAGCTTCACCAGCGGTTGCAGCCACTTGTAGGGCGTGTAGGCGATGGCCACCGCCACCGGCGCCGCTGCCCCTTTGAATTCGGTGTAGTGCGCCAACCCCGTCATCACCAGCGAAAAAGCGACATACAGAACCGTACAGATGGCCAGCGAACCCAGGATGCCGATGGGCATGTCTCTTTGAGGGTTCTTGGCCTCCTGCGCCGCCGTCGACACCGCATCAAAGCCAATGTAGGCGAAGAAGATCACCCCCGCCGCGCGCAGCACGCCGCTCCAGCCGAACTCGCCGAACTTGCCCGTGTTCTCGGGAATGAACGGCGTATAGTTCGACCCTTTCACGAACCAGACCCCGACGCCGATGAACACCAGCACCACGGCGACCTTGATCACCACCACAGCGGCGTTGACGTTGGCCGATTCCTTGATGCCGATCATCAGCAGCGAGGAGATCACCACAATGATGAACACCGCCGGCAGATTGACCAGCCCGTGCACCAGCTCCCCGCTCGGCAACTGCACCGGCTGCCAGGGCGAGGCCACCAAGTAGGGCGGCAAGTTGATGCCCATATCGTGCAGCAAGCTGACCACATACGCCGACCAGCTGATCGATACGGTCGCCGCGCCCACCGCATATTCCAGCACCAGGTCCCAGCCGATCACCCACGCGATGAACTCCCCGAGCGTGGCGTAGGCGTAGGTGTAAGCGCTGCCCGCGATCGGGATCATCGTGGCGAACTCGCTGTAGCAGAAGCCCGCCAGGGCGCAGCCGATCGCCGCCAGCACGAACGACAAGGCGATGGCCGGCCCGGCGTGTTCCGCCGCGGCGATTCCTGTCAACGAAAACAGACCCGCCCCAATGATGGCGCCGATGCCGAGCGCCACCAAGTTCGCCGGTCCCAGAGTCCGCTTCAACGAGTGGGCCCCGCCCTCGGACTCAGCCGCAATGCGGCTCAGGGGCTTGGTAGCCAGCAAATCCATGGATCCCCCTCCGGGTTCTGCCTGCCTCGAAACGCCGCCCCGGTCTTGGCCCACAGCCTGTGCAGGCAGACGGCGTGCGAGATAGATAAGGAATATAGCACAGTCACGCCGCGCGCTTGCGGCGCCACAGCAGATACACCGGCACGCCCAGCAGCACGAGGATCAGCCCCGGCCAGGTGTAGCGCGGCTTGTAGACCAGCAGAAGCGCCTCGATCAATCCCGCCGCGGCGATGTACAACGCCGGCAGCGCCGGGTATCCGATCGCCCGGTAGGGGCGCGGCGCCTCCGGCCGCTTGCGCCGCAGCACAAACAAGCCCCCGATGGTCAGCATGTAAAACAGCAGCACCGCGAAGATCACATAGTCCAATAAGTCGCTGTAGGTGCCGCTCAGGGTCAGCAGGCAAGCCCAAACGCACTGCACGGCCAACGACACCGTGGGCGTGTGCCGCCGCGGATCCAGCCTTCCTACCGCCCGGAAGAATAGTCCGTCCAGGGCCATGGCGTAGTACACCCGCGCTCCCGCCAGCACCATGCCGTTGATGCAGCCGAAGGTGGATACCATGATCGCCGCCGCCATGATCTGCACCGCCACCGGACCGAAGATCTCGGCTGCCGCGGCCGTCGCCACCCGGTCCTCCGGGGCCGTCTGAATCGCTTCCAGCGGCAGCAGCTTCAGGTAAATCAGGTTGGCGGCCAGATAAAGCGCTGACACAATCCCGACGCCCAGCCCCAGCGCCAGCGGCACGTTCCGCTTGGGGTTCTTGATTTCGCCGGCGGCAAAGGTGACGTTGTTCCAGGCATCGGAGGAAAACAGCGCGCCCACCATGGCCACGCCCACCAGGCGCACCGCCGTCCATCCCCACTCCGCGTTGCGCCAGAAGCCGCCGAAATTCTCCTCCGCCGCTCCCGGAGCTCCCCGGGCAAGCAAACCAAACCCGATCAGGCCGAGCAACGCCCCGACCTTGGCAATGGTGAAGACGTTCTGCACCGCCGCGCCGGCCCGCACGCCCCGCGTGTTCACCCAGGTGAGCAGCACCAGCACCGCCACCGCCAGCGCCTGCTGCGTGCTGAGGCCCAGCGGCCCCACCCGCGCCAGGAAACGGTCCGACGCAATCGCCGGGAAAAACACCCCCGCGAACTTCGCAAAGGCCACCGCAACCGCCGCAATCGTCCCGGTCTGAATGACCAGGAACAAAGTCCAGCCGTACAGGAAGCCCCATAGCGGGCCGAAGGCTTCGCGCAGGTACACGTACTGGCCTCCCGCCTGCGGCATCATCGCCGCCAGCTCCCCATAGCTGAGCGCGGCGATTAGCGTCATCACCGCCGTCACCGCCCAGGTCATCATCAATAAACCCGGGCTCTGTACTTGCCGGGCGATGTCCGCCGAGACGATGAACACCCCGGAGCCGATCATGGACCCCATCACGATCGTGGTCGCGTCCAGCGCGCCCAGCCCCCGGACCAGCCCGCCCTCTACCGCACGATTCGTTGCCATTCCTCCATCCGCGCCCGTATGGATTCGTAGCTGAGCTCGGCAGGCAGCAGGTCGCCGATCACCGCCACCGAGTCCGCGCCGGCTTCCAACACGGCCCGCGCGTTCTCCCGGGTGATTCCGCCAATCGCCGCCAGCGGCCGCCGGTCCAGGGGCCGCAGCCGCCGCAGCTCCTCCAACCCCACCACCGGGTCCGGCTTCTGTTTCGATGCGGTCTCAAAGATGGGGCCCAGCGCCAGATAATCCGCCGGTTCGTCCGCCGCCGCACGCAACTGCGCCTCATTGTGCGTGGAAAAGCCCAAGATGCGATCCGGCCCGATCAGCCGCCGCACATCGGAGGGCGGCAGGTCTTGCTGCCCCACATGGACGCCCGCGTTGAGCAGCAGGGCGATGTCCGCGCGGTCGTCAATCACAAACAGCGCGCCCGCCTCCCAGCACAATTCCGCCACCTGCTCGGCTTGCTCGAACACGGCCCGCCGGTAGCTGCCCTTGTGCCGGAACTGGAGAATCCGCGCGCCCCCTTCGAGCATGGCCTCGGCCGCCTTCACAGCCGTGAAGCCTCGCTGGCCCAGAATCCCCGTGTCCAGGATGGGATACAAACGCGGCAGCGTCACACGTACCCGCTATAATATCGCAGCGCGCCGGCCGTGCTCCCCACGGCCGGTTCCCTCCGCTCCGGCCATGGCGGGCTCTCCGCCGGGACCTTGCGGGCCGTGGTATTCTGATGCGGGCTGACAACCGATGAGGAGGGTGCCGATGGTTCGCACGGTCAACCGGCGGCGGTTTCTCCGCGCCTGCGCCGGAGCCGCGGCCGTTTCGCCGCTGGCGCAATTCCAGCTCTTGGCCGCTGCTGAGCGAGAGCGCGTCAAGATCCGCGACATCAAGGTAATGGTGCTCAAAGGACCCCGCACCTATACGCTGGTCAAGGTCGAATCGGATGCGGGCCTCTACGGGATCGGAGAGGGTTATGGGAGCCCCGGCGTCGGCATCAAGGAAGGAGTTCTGGAGCTGCGGCCGTACTTCCTGGGAAAAGATCCGCTGGATATTGAGACCCTGTATCTGGGATTGGGACAACGCGTGGACGGCGCCGCTCACATGCTTCTGCGCGCCGTCAGCGCCATCGAGACCGCATTATGGGACTTGGCGGGCAAGATCCTGAACGTTCCCGCCGCCACGCTGCTCGGAGGCCGCTTCCGCAACCGCGTCCGCATGTATCACGATGAGGGGCCGCGCAACATGCTCGACCCGGCCAGTTGCCGGGAATGGGCCGCCGAGATGAAAGCCGATCCCGCCGGCTGGACCGCCTTCAAATTCGGATTCCCCCGCTCCACGCCGGCCGCCGACCGGACCCGTGACGCCTCCAACCGCCAGCTCACCACCAAGGAACTGCGCGACATCCGCCGCGGATACGAAAACTGCCGCGACGCGATCGGCTGGGACTACGACATCATCGTGCACTGCCATTGGGAGTACGATCTGAGAACCGCCATCCAGCTCGCCGAGGCCGTCGAAACCATCAAACCGCTTTGGCTCGAGGACCCCATGCCGCCGGACTTCTCCAACGCCTGGGTGCGCCTCACCAGCGTGAGCCGCGTGCCAATCTGCACCGGGGAGAACCTGGCCCGCAGGCAGGGGTTCGCGGATTTCTTGCTCCACAAAGGCTGCGATATCGCGCAGCTCGATGTGCGCAACACCGGCGGCTTGCTCGAATCCAAGAAGATCGCCGACCTGGCTGACATGTGCCTGATCCCGATGTGCGCGCACAACACGGGCAGCGTCGTTTGCAACTACGCCACGCTCCAGTGGGCCTGCGCGGTAAGGGATTTTCTGGCCGCCGAAACAATCATCGGACGCCGCGACTGGATGGATGACGTGATCTTGCACGACGGACCCATCGTGCAAAACGGCCATATGACCTTGCCGGACAAACCCGGCCTCGGAATTGAGTTGAATCCGGACGTGGTGCGCGCTCATTTGGCCCCTGGAGAAACTTGGTGGGGTTAGCCGCCGCGTCCGCCAGGGAGGTTAGCCAAAATGTGGAACCGACGGGAATTCCTCAAAACCACAGCGCAGGGAGCTGCCGCCGCCCTGAGCCTGCGCGCCGCGCCGTCCCCCAAACCGCGCCTCGGCCTGGTTGCTTCTTCGCACCCACAACTGCGGACACCCTCCTCCCGCGAAGATCCGCTGGATTACCCTCGCGTCCGGGACATGGTCTGGAAGGCCATCGAATATGGGCGCCCCGCGGCGGGCAGCCTGGAAGCCAAGATCAAGCCGGGCTCCTGGGTCGTCCTCAAACCGAACATCATCAGCCTGCCGCCCAGGCCCACCTACCGCACCGGGGACGTCACCGACCTGCGCGTCCTCAAAGCCGTGCTTGAATACGTCGCCGAGCGTTCCCGCGCCGCCCGCATCACGGTCGCCGAGGGCGGAAGCTACCGCCGCCGGGGCGATCCCGCGCGCGACAACGTCATGATCCAGAACGGCGTTCAGGTCGACGCCCTCACTGCGGATTGGGGATCCGAATTTCCCGGCTTGCCAGGGACCTTCGGCGATGTTCTGGAAGAGGCTCGCAAGAAGTTTCCCTCGAAAAGGTTCGATTACATCGACCTTGCCTATGACGCCGCGCGCGGGCCGAATGGCGAGTTTCAGTGGCTGCCCGTGCCGGTCAGCCCCACCGGAGTGGGAGCCTTTGGGGGAAAGAAGGTGTATGTCACTTCCGACACGGTCCGAAACTGCGACTTTCTGATCACCATCCCCGTACTGAAAGTCCACCTGATGTGCGGCCTCACGGCCTGCTTGAAGAATTACGTCGGCACGGCGCCCCGGATTGCCTATACCCGGCCGGGAAGATTCTCCAACAACGACCTCCACGCCTACCATTCGCTGGAGGGCCGCATCGATTCCTTCATCGTGGACTTGGCGGCGTTCCATCCTCCTGACTACTGCGTAGTGGACGCCATCCGCGGACTCCAGTACAGCGAGCACCGCATCGCCCGCGCCGATCAGGAGGTGCGCAGCAATCTGATCCTCGCCGGCGAAGATCCCGTCGCCGCCGACGCGCTGGCGGCTTACCTGATCGGCTTCCAGCCTTGCGACATCGAGTTTCTGCACATGGCCTCCCAGCGCGGCATGGGCATCATGAACCTGGAGCAAGCGGATGTCGCGGGCGACGACCCCGGCCAACTGCGCGCCCGCTGGGGCAAGCCCAACAACTGGTACGGAAGATGCAACCGCGTCTGGCGCCTCAGTCAAGGACCGCTCACCAACCCCGATGGCTGGGAGCGCTTCACCTCTCCCGTGGATACTCTTCACCTCTCTCAATGGCGCGTTCCGCAAGGCGAGAACACGGTTTACCGCGCTGCGGTAAAGGTCATCGCTCCGGGCCGCCGCAAAGGCTACCTTTGGGTGGGCGCGCGCGGGCGCGTCACCGGCTTCTTGAACGGCGTCAAGGTTCTGGAGGAGGAAGGGCTCACCCGCTACCGGCCGGGCCAGTTTCAGACCGGCGTCGAATTGCAGAGCGGTGAAAATCAGCTCCTGTTCGAGGTGACCCCGGTCAATGGCCAGGCCGACTTGAGCGCCCTGCTGGTCGGTCCGGAAAACGACGGAGACTCCATGGACGGCATCCGCTGGCAAGCCTGAGCCGCCGGGCGGCATGTCGCGCGCTTGCCATCACCCGCCGGCGCCCGCCGGCACAGGCGCCGCGGGTCAGGAGCGGAAGCCGAACAGTTTGACGGCGTTCAAGCCCCGGATCTTCGCCCGGTCCGCTTCGGCCGCGAAGGCGAACATCTCCTCGAACATCGCCACCTGCCGCTCGAACTCCTGCATGTTCATCCCCAGCCCGCCCCACAAGATGCGATCCGCCCCGAAGGCCTGGAACACGCGCTTTACCAGCGGCTGCACGTCGCGGTAAGGGTAGCCCGCCTTGGACGAATACGAAACGCCGCTGAACTTCATGTACACCCGCGGCAGGTCCGCCAGGCGGAGCACTTCCTCATACTCGGCGGCGCTGCCCTGACCTGCCCGGGCCAGATGGTCCAACAGCACCGGCATCTGGGGCAGTTGCGAGGCCAGCGCCCGCACGTGGGGCGCGTAGTAGGGAATGAGGTGCATCTGAATCGCCAGGCCCAAAGAGTGCGCCTTCTTCCAAACCGCCAGCATCGCGGGCGACTTCATGTCGCGGTCCCGGATGGCGCCGGAAGTGGTGGGCCCGCGTTTCGGGTCTTCGGTCTCGTGAATCCGCAGGGCGACGATCCGGCCCGGATGCTTCTTCACCAGAGCTTCCATGCGGGCGGGCGTTTCGGGGGCAATCGGATCGAACAGGCAAGTCCCTTTGAAAAACCCGGGCCAGGGCTCATGCTCGAAGCAATACTCCAGATACCGGTGGTCGTCCTGGTAAGGCTCGGGGTGCACGAGGATCGCGTGGTCGATCTCCGCCTGCCGCACGAACTCCGCGTAGTCTTCCAGCGGCTGTGGCTGGGGCTGGTAGGGAGAGTTCGGGTGAATCGGAAATCTTGCGGTGTCCTTGGCGAACAGATGAATGTGCGTGTCCACCAGGACCCCCGGCGGCCGGGCGCCTTGAACCAGCGCCGCTGCTGCCGCTCCCAACATCCACTGCCTTCGCGTCATGTCCGCCATTGGATGGCCGCCTCCTTTTGCAGCTTCTCGATTATAGGACTGCGGCCCGCCAGACGTCTTGCTCGGGTCAGCCGCCCGCGGCCGGGATGGCCCGCGCGCGGCGCCGGTGCATGTCTCCAGGCTTTCGCTGCCGGGTGCAGCAGCAGGGGGTGCGCGGGCGCCCGATCGGTTCAAGCAGAGCTGTGATATGCTGATGCGGGCCGCTTGGCGGCTTAGTGGTTGACAACGCTGCCCGGCGAACGCATCTCGAACAGCGAAACGGAGGCCGCACCGTGCAACGCAGATCGTTTCTATCCTCATCCATCGCGCTGGCCGGGTTTGGCGCGGGCGTGGGCGCGCAGCAGGCCGTGCCGCGCAAAGGCCGGCTCAAGCAGTCCGCCACGCGCGGCTGTTTCGGCAAAGGCGCCACCATCGAGACCATGTGCCGGGAAGGCGCGCGGTTGGGACTCAAAGGCTTGGACTTCGTCGGCCCCGCCGACTGGCCCCTGCTTAAGAAATATGGGCTTGTAGCGGCGATGTGTTCGGGCACGACCGGCATCAATCACAAGGAGAACCACGCCAAGGCCGAACCGCAGCTCGTCGAAAACATTCTCCGGGCCGCGGAAGCCGGATGGCCCAACGTGATCGTGACCTTCGCTCAGCGCAAGGGCTTGTCCGACGAAGAGGGCTTGGAAAACAGCGTCGCCTTTCTGAAACGCGTCAAGAACGTGGCCGAAGACAAAGGGGTCACCATCTGCCTGGAGGTGTTCAACAGCAAGGTGGACCACCCCGACGCGCAGGCCGACAGCACGCGCTGGGTGGTCGAAATCTGCAAGCGCGTGGAATCGCCGCGCGTCAAGATCCTGTACGACATCTATCACATGCAGATCATGGAAGGGGACATCATCCGCACCATCCGCAACAACATCCAGTACATCGGCCATTTTCACACCGCCGGCAATCCCGGCCGCCATGAAATCGACGACACCCAGGAGCTCAACTACGGGGCGATCGCGCGGGCCATCGCCGATCTCAACTTCACCGGCTTCATCGGCCACGAATATACGCCACTCCGCGATCCGCTCAAGTCGCTCGACCAGGCCATCACGATCTGCGACGTCTAAGAAGTTCTCTCAATCCCCAATGAGGAGGCATGATCCATGAGACCGATCACCAGACGCGGCGCGCTCGGCGCTGCCGCCGCAGTTCCGCTGATCCTCAAGTCCGAAACCGCCTTCGGTTCTCAGGCGAACTCCGCTCCCGGCCTCGGCATCGTCGGCACAGGCAGCCGGGGCCGCTACGTAGGGACGATCTTCGCCAAGGACGGACGCACCCGCCTGGCGGCCATCTGCGATATTCAGGACTCTTCGATCGCCGCCGCTCAAAAGTAGCTTCCCGGCGCCGCCCAGGCGCGCGTGTACCGCGACTATCAGGAACTGCTGGCGAACCCCGAGGTCGATTGCGTCTTGATCGCCACGCCGATCTTCCTGCACCCGGACCATTTCGAGGCCGCCGTGAACGCCCGCAAGCACATCTACTGCGAGAAGGCGGCCGCGGCCGATGTGGCGGGCGTGAAGCGGGTTCTGCGCGCCGGCGACCGCGCCGACAAAACGAAGCACATCCAGTTCGGCTTCCAGCAGCGTTACGGCCCCGAATACCTGGCCGCGGAGAAGATCATCGCCTCGGGCCAGCTCGGTGAGCTTTTGCTGATGCGCAGCCACTGGATGGTGAGCGGGCAGATTAAGCCGCCGGCGCAGCCTCGCCCGGTCTACGCCTCGCTGGCCGAAGAGAAATTGCGAAACTGGTACCGCTGGAAGGAGACCTCCGGCGACTTCATCGTCGAGCAGGACTGCCACGGGGTGGACGTCTTGAATTGGTACTCGAAGAGCCGCCCCTTGCTCGCCATTGGTTCCGGAGGCCGCAAGATCCGCCCCTACGGGGATTGCAACGACCACGCCAACATCACCTACGAGTACCCCGGCGGCTTGCGCGGCTTCTTGCATGGCTGCCAGCTCGCCCAAGGGTGGACTCTGGTGAACGAACAGTTCTTCGGAACCGAGGGCACCGTGGAGACCACCCGCCAATACTATCGCTGGTACCGTCCTGGGGCCGGGCCCGGCGGCCAGACCGCCGTCGAGGAGGTCAAATCGAAGCACAAGCCGACCTATGATGCGGTCGAATACTTCGTGGACCACGTCTTGAGCGGCAAGCCCGAGAACAGCACCGTGACGGCAGCCGAAAGCACCCTGACGGCCATCCTGGGCCTTCTGGCGGTGGAGACGCGCCGCCCGGTGACCTGGGACGAGATGATGCGCCTCGGCTAGCAGCCGATTACCGGGGCCAGCTTCGACGCAGCGGCGGGGAACTCTGCATCGCCTTTGGCGGCTCGCTATAAACTAAAGAGTTAAGGAGTACGGTTGCATTCCCACGGCCGCCATACCCCTACCCGCACGGTCCTGAAGTGGTCCTTTGCCGCTACGGTGGCGTTCATCGCCGTTGAGATTCTGGCCGGGCTCCAGGCGCGCAGCCTGGCGCTGCTCAGCGACGCCGGCCACAACTTCACCGACGCGCTGGCTTTGCTGCTGGCTTGGTTCGGCCACTACCTGGAGTCGCGTCCTGCCGACGATGTCCGTACTTATGGCTACCGGCGCGCCGGCGTGCTCGCCGCTTTCGTGAACGCCCTGGCGCTGGTGGCGCTGGCCGGCTTCATCTTCTATGAGAGCTACCGCCGGCTGCGCAGCCCCGAGCCGGTGGATGAACTCACCATGCTGGTGGTCGCCGGCTTGGGGCTGGTGTTGAATCTGGCGATCATGTGGTGGATGCGCTTCGACCAGCGGCACGACCTCAACATCCGCAGCGCCTACCTGCACATGCTCGGCGACGCGCTGGGTTCGATCGGCATCCTGATCGGGGCGGTGCTGATCCGCTACACCGGCTGGTATCTGGTGGACCCGCTGCTGAGCGTCCTGATCGGCGGGTTGATCCTCTGGACCGCGAGCGACGTCATCAAAGAGTCGCTGAACATCCTCCTCGAAGGCATGCCCAAGGGACTGGAGATGCAGTCTTTGGCGGCGGCTATGCGCAGCGTCGAGGGCGTCTGCGACGTCCACGACCTGCACGTGTGGAGCCTGGGCTCCAACGCTCACGCGCTGAGCTGCCACGTGCTGATCGCGGACATGCCCCACTCCCAAAGTCAGGTCATTCTGGACCGCCTGAACCGGATGCTGCTGGAGCGGTTCGGCATCGGCCACACGACGATTCAGTTCGAGCACACCAATTGCGCTCTGTATGAGAATGGCTGTTCGGTCAGCCCGCCGCCAGCAGGCGGAGGAGCCTCTTCCTGACGGCCTCCACCGCGGCTTCGTCCGGACAAACCACCAAAATGGTGTCGTCGCCGGCGATTGTGCCTACGACTTCGGCCCACTGTTCACGATCCAGCGCCGCCGCCACGGTGCTCGCATTCCCCGGCGAGGTCTTCAGCACCAGCAGATTGCGGGCCGGCTTGGCGTCCCGCAAGAAACTGGCGGCCACGCTGGCCAGCGGCGGGCCCGGCGCGGAAGCCTGCGCCAGTTGCCGGTAGCCGCTGGTGGTCTTCACCAAACCCAGTTCCCGTATGTCCCGCGACAAGGTGACCTGAGTGACTTCGATGCCCTCGCGTTCGAGCGCCCGAGCCAGTTCTTCCTGGGTGTGGATGGGTCGCGCCGCGATCAGCTTCAGGATCTGGCCCTGCCGGTAGCTCTTGTTCATCCCCGCATCTGCTCGATTTGGGCGGCGGCTTCCTCCAGCGCTTTGGCCACCGCAGCCGGACCCGTGCCTCCCCGGATCTCGCGGGTCTTCATCCCCTCGCGCGGCCTCATCAGCCGGACCATCTCCGGCCGGAACTCGGGCGCAAAGGCGGCCAGCTCCTCGGCCGTCCAGTCGGCCGGCCGCTTGCCCTTGCGCACGCTCTCCAAAACCAGCTTCCCCACCAGCTCATGCGCCCGGTGGAAGGGCACGCCGGAGCGGGCCAGCTCTTCGGCCAAGTCCGTGGCCACCACCCAGCTCTCCTCGGCCGCGGCTTCCATCCGCGCGGCGTTCAGCTTCAACGAAGCCGCCACAGCCGCGGCCATCTCAAGGGATCCTTCCAGTTGGTCCGCCGCCTCAAACAGCGGCTCTTTGTCTTCCTGCATGTCCCGGTTGTAGGTGAGCGGCAGGCCCTTCATCGTTACGAACAGCGAGCTGTAGCAACCGAACACGCGCCCGCATTTGCCGCGGATCAGCTCCAGCGAGTCGGGGTTCTTCTTCTGCGGCATCAGGCTGGAGCCGCTGGTCACCTCATCGCCGAGCTCCAGCCAGCCGAACTCTTCGCTCGAGTAGAGAATCCAGTCCTCGGCCAGGCGGCTCAGATGCAGCATCGTCATCGACGCCGCATGCAGGAAGTCCAGAACAAAATCCCGGTCGGCGGCCACGTCCATGCTGTTGGCCGTGACCGCTTCGAATCCGAGATCGCGGGCAAGCTCGTCGCGGTCGAAGGGAAAGCCGCTGCCGGCCAGTGCTCCGGAGCCCAGCGGGAGGACGTTGGCGGCGCGGCGCGCCGCGCCCAAACGGTCCCAGTCGCGGCGGAACATTTCAAAGTAGGCGAGCAGGTAATGGGGCCAGAGCACGGCTTGTGCGCGGCGCAGGTGGGTGAAGCCCGGCAGAACCGCGTCCGGGTAGCGGCGGGCCAGCGCCACCAGTTCGGCCATCAGATCCGCCAGCTTGCCCTGGATCCGCCCGATGGCGTCCCGCAGCCAGAGCCGCGTGTCCAAGGACACTTGCTCGTTGCGGCTGCGCCCGGTGTGGATCTTGTCGGCCAGCGGTCCGGTCTTTTCCTTCAGCTTGCGGATAACCAGCGTGTGTACGTCTTCGTCTTGCGCGCCTTCCCAGAAGGAGGGCTGGCGGGACTCCTGCCGGATCTGCTCGAAGGCCGCTACGATCGCTTCCCGCTCGGACGGGCTGAGGATCCCGGCGCGCTCGAGCGCCCGGGCAAAGGCCTGGGATCCCTGAATGTCGGCTTCGAGCAGGCGGCGGTCGAAGCCGAGCGAATTCGAAAACCGCTCGAAGATCTCCGAAGGGCCCCGCTCGAAACGTCCGCCCCAAAGCTTCATTGGTTCAGCCTTTCTTGAGGGCCGCCCGGATCTGGATGGGCAAGCCGATCAGGTTAATGAAACCTCGAGCGTCTTGCTGGTTGTAGCTTTCGCCCATGGTGAAGCTGGCGATGTCGAGCGAATAGAGCGAGTTCGGCGAGGTCCGGCTCACCGGCTCGAGGTTGCCTTTGTACAGCCGCAGCTTCACTTCGCCGGTGACCGGCTCGGCCGCCACGGCGAAGAAAGCGTCCAGCGCCTCGCGCAGCGGCGTGAACCAGAAGCCGTTGTAGACCAGCTCGGCGTAATCCACGGCCAGCTTTTGCTTGTAATGCATGAGGCTGCGGTCCAGCACCAGCGCTTCCAGCTCACGGTAAGCGGCTAGGATCAGCGTGCCGCCCGGCGTCTCGTAGCAGCCGCGCGACTTCATGCCCACGAAGCGGTTCTCCACAAGGTCGATCCGCCCGATGCCGTGCTCGCCGCCGATTTGGTTCAGCGTTTCCAGTAAGGCCGCGCTGGAATCGTACTGCTGCCCGTTGACCGACACCGGACGTCCCTGGTGAAAACCGATGGTCACTTCGGCCGGCTCGTCGGGGGCCTCCCGGGGACTTTTGGTCAGCATCCAGATCTCATCGGGGGCCGCGTTAGCGGGATCCTCGAGCGCGCCGCCTTCGTGGGAGATGTGCCAAATGTTGCGGTCGCGGCTGTAGATTTTGGTGGTGGTCGCCGCGACCGGCACGTTGTGCGCCGCGGCATAGGCCAGCGCATCCTCGCGGCTGCGGATGTTCCACTCCCGCCACGGGGCGATCACCCTGAGATGAGGCGCCAGGGCCTTGTAGGTCAGCTCGAAGCGGACCTGGTCGTTGCCCTTGCCCGTGCAGCCGTGGGCCAGGGCGTCGCAGCCGGTCTTGAGCGCCACCTCGACCTGCCGTTTGGCCAGAAGCGGCCGGGCCACCGAGGTGCCCAACAGGTATTTGTGCTCGTAGACCGCGCCCGCGCGAACCAGCTTCCAAAGGTACTCGCTGACAAACTCCTCCCGCATGTCCTCGATGTAGACTTCCGAGGCGCCGGTCTTGCGAGCCTTTTCTTCCAGACCGGCCAGTTCCTCATCGCCCTGGCCGATGTTGCCGCAAACGGCCACCACCTCGCAGCCGTAATTCTCTTTCAGCCACGGAATAATGATCGAAGTATCGAGCCCGCCCGAATAAGCGAGCGCCACTTTTTTTGGTTTTTCCATAAATTTTCCTTATATCCTCACGGTTTTCCGGCCGCTTCCGCACGCCGGACCGGAGCCGGCCGAACGGCTTAGACCAACAGCATCAGCAGCAGCGCCTTCTGCGTGTGCAGGCGGTTCTCGGCCTGGTCGAACACAACCGACTGCGGCGACTCGATCACCTCGTCGGTGACCTCCTCGCCCCGCTTGGCCGGCAGGCAGTGCATGAACAGCGCTTCCGGCTTGGCCCGGGCCATCAGGCGCGCGTTGACCTGGAACGGCCGGAAATGTTGCCTCCGCTTGTCCCTCTGGTGTTCCTGGCCCATGCTGGCCCAGACGTCGGTATAGACGGCGTCAGCGCCGGCCACCGCCTCTTTGGGGTCATTGGTAATGCGCAGCTCGGCTTTGTAAGCATCAGCCATTTCGAGGGCGATCTCGACGACCTTAGGTTTCGGCTCGTAACCCCGCGGGGTGGCCACGGTCAGGTTCACGCCCTGCCGCGGAAGCGTGAGCATGAGCGAGTGAGCGACGTTATTGCCATCGCCCACGAAGGCCACTTTGCGGCCGCGCAGCTCCCCTAGTTTCTCTTTGAGAGTAAAAACGTCGGCCAGCGCCTGGCAGGGATGATAGAGGTCGCTGAGCGCGTTGACGACCGCCACAACCGAGTTGCGGGCCAACTCGTCGATGGTTTCCTGCTCGAAGGTCCGGGCCACGATGCATTGGACCCAGCGGGCCAGGTTCCGGGCGACGTCCTTGACCGGCTCCCGCTCGGCCACCGGCCCGATGCTCAGCACCGTTTCGGCGCCCACCTGCCGGGCGGCGAGCTCAAAGGTCAGCCGGGTGCGCAACGACGGCTTCTCGAACATGAGGGCGACGTTGCGGCCGCGCAGCGCGTCCCGGAATTGTTCCGGCTTCTTCTTGACCTTGGCCGCCAACTCCATCAGGGAGGCGACTTCTTCGGCGGTCAGTTCCAGGTCATAGGTGATCGAGCGGAACGGGATTCTATGGATGGCTTTGCGTGTATTTTTATTCACGAAACTGAATAATTACACATCTGAGATTCGCCCGTCAACTGAACCCGCCGCAGCGAGGGGATAAGAGGCGGGCATGACAGCAACAGGCTTGAGCAGATACACGAAGTGCAGGCGACGCCAGGGCGCAGCGCCGGACACTGGATCTGGACATAGCCGTCCGCGCCAGCGGTCATCGCAAGGAGGGAATTTGCGGTATTCTCGATCACGGGCTCTTCCGCACGGGGACCGGCCTTGGCCGGAGTCGGATCCTGGCAATCGGATGTGAACCCGGTTGGCTCGGCGCAAGGACTTCCGGCGCGGGCTGGCGCCAAACGGAAGCAACACCCGACCAACGGCGACGGGCAAACGCCCGGCTTGGTCGCCTGAGGAGGAGGTTCCGATGAGCCGCAATGCCAAGATCTGTTGCCGGATGATATTTGGACTGCTTTTGGGATGGCCTCCCTTCGCCTCGCCGCAGACCGCGCCATCTGCCCAGGGGAGCCCGGCGCAGCCGGAGGCGACGAAACCGCAACCCTTGCGGAAGCGCTTGAGCGCTCCGGCGTACCACTGCGAGCCGGTGAATCCGAACGCCACCCCGGAAGCGCGGGCCCTGCTGAAGACCTTATGCGCCATCTCCGGCAAGGTGACGTTGACCGGCCAGCACAACTATCCGGGCGAGGTCTCGCAGTACAGCGACCGCGTGGCGGCGACCGCGGGCAAGTACCCCGCGGTATGGGGCTCGGACATGGGATTCAGCGGCGGAACGAGCCGCAACTCGGTCGAGAGCCGGGCGGCCATGATTCAGGAGGCGATCCGGCAACATGCAGCGGGCTCGATCATCACCTTGATGTGGCACGCGGCGCCGCCGATCGCCGAAGAGCCGGTGGCTTTCAGCGGCACCGAGACCAGCGTGCAGACGACGCTGACCGAGGAGGAATGGGCGGCGCTGCTGAGGCCCGGCACGGAGATCCATCAGCGATGGCTGCGCCAGGTCGACGCGGTGGCCGAACATTTGAAGAAGCTGCGGGAGGCCAAGATTGCGGTGCTCTGGCGGCCTTATCACGAGATGAACGGAACCTGGTTCTGGTGGGGGTTCCGCGAGGGGCCGAACGGGTTTACGGCGCTGTACCGGATGCTGTATGACCGCTTTGTAAATCACCACCGTCTGGACAATCTGCTCTGGGTGTGGAACGCGAACGCCGCCGGCGGCGCCAGCGTGCGGGCCTATCACCGCTATTACCCGGGCCACGAGTACGTGGACATTCTGGCAACGGACATTTATGGGGGAAGGTTTACCCAGAAGCAGTATGACGACCTGCTGGAGTTGGCCGACGGGAGGGTGATCGCCTTGGGGGAGGTGGGCGCCCCGCCCTCGCCCGAAGTGTTGCAGGCGCAGCCGAGGTGGGCTTGGTTTATGGGCTGGGCGGGCCACATGGACAGCCCGCAAAACGCGGAAGCGGTGAAGGTGATATTCCAGGATCCGCGCACACGCTCGCGCGGGGAGCCGTTGCCGTAGGAACCGCTGGGAGCAAGAGACCGTTCTTGAAGGATGCCTTCCAGGCCCGATCTCTGCCCGGCTTCGGGCGCGGTACACTGACAAGCAATGCCGACCGCTTTGGAAAAGGCCGGGGCCAGGAGCGTGGCTGAGCTGGCCGAGATGTCCGGGGTCCGGGACTGCCTACAGTGGTTCACCCGCGAAAAGCAGTGGATCAACGAACAGCACCTGCGTGTGGTTCGCATCCCCGCGCCGACCTTTTTCGAGCAGGAACGAGCCGCCTACATGGCGGAGCGGTTCCGTGAGCTGGACTGCCAGGTGCAGCAGGATGGGGCCGGCAACGTGATCGCCCTTCCCCGCAAGGCTTCCGGGGATGAGTATGTGGTGGTCTCGGCGCACCTCGACACCGTGCTCGCCCCCCGCACCCCCGAGGAGATCACGGCCGATTCCGGAGGGGGCTTGCGCGGGCCGGGGGTGTCGGACAACGGCGCCGGACTGGCAGGCTTGCTGGCGGTGGCGGCGGCGCTGCATGCATCGCCGCCGTTGCCGGAGCTGCGCCGCGGGCTGCTGCTTCTGGCCAATGTCTGCGAAGAGGGGGAGGGGAATCTGAACGGGATGCGGCATTTCTGCGAGGATTCTCCGCTGGGGGCCAAAGCCCGGGCTTTCCTGGTGCTGGACGGTCCGGCCCTGGATCACATCACCAGCACGGCGCTCGAGAGCCGCCGCTACGAAGTTTCGTTCTCCGGCCCCGGAGGACACAGTTGGAGCGATTTCGGCACGGCCAACCCGGTGCATGCGCTGGGCCGGGCCATAGCCTACTTCTTGGAACAGCAGGCCGGGGCGACGGCTGCCGGCGGGGGTTGCTCCTACAATTTCGGATGGATCGAGGGGGGGATGGGGGTGAACTCGATCCCGACGCTAGCCCGCGCCAAAGTCGACCTGCGTTCGGAGAGCAGCGAGCGGATGGAGGCGTTATACCGGCTCTTGACCGGCGCGGTGGAGCGCGGGGCGGCCGCGGAGAATGAGCAAGCGGCGGCGGGCCGGGTTTCGGCGCGTGTCCGTCCGATCGGCGTGCGGCCGGGAGGCCGTCTGCCGGACGACGCAGCGGTGCTGCGAGCGGTGCGGGCGGTGGATGCCCATCTGGGCATCCGGGCCAAGCTGGACTGTGCTTCCACAGACGCCAACATTCCGCTTTCCAAGGGTTTACAGGCGATTAGCCTTGGCGCGGGGGGCGCGGGAGGCGGGGCCCACACCCCCTCGGAGTGGTACCATCCCCTCGGCCGCGATTTGGGCTTGAAGCGGGTTCTACTTACCCTCTGCCTGCTGCTGCGCGAGGCACACCTGGCCGGGGGCCCGGGCGAATGAGCCGCCCCGGGGCGCCGTCCACGTGGAAGCCCACGGTTGCTCTCTTGCTGGTGGTCGTGATCTGGGGCGCCACCTTTACTGTGGTGAAGGAGGCATTGGAAGATGCTTCCACGCTGGCGTTTCTGGCGCTGCGTTTCTCGCTGGCCTCGGTGGTGTTGGCCATCGTTCTGGCCCCGCGCTTGGGGACGTTGCGCCCGCTGGGGGCTTCCGTCCGGGCCGGGTTGCTGGCGGGGCTGGCGCTTTTCGGGGGCTACTTTTTCCAGACCGCGGGCCTGCGCTACACCTCGGCGCCGAAGTCGGCCTTCATCACTTCGCTGTCGGTCGTGGCGGTACCCTTGCTCGCTGCCTTCGTCTATAAGAGTGTGCCCCGGCCGGCGGAGATGGCCGGCGTGGCGCTGGCCACAAGCGGCTTGGCGCTGCTGACTCTCCAGGGCCAGGGGCCGGCGATGGGATGGGGGGATCTGCTGACGCTGGGGTGCGCGTTTTGCTTTGGCGCACACGTGTTAGTGCTGGCTCATTTTGCGCCGAGATGCAGCTTCGAGGTTCTCAGCCTGACCCAGATTTGCCTGACGGCAGTGATCGCGCTGGGGTCGTTCTGGTGGGCGGAGCCGGCGCGGATCGAGTGGACGCCGAGGCTGTGGTTCGCCCTAGGGGTGACGGGCGTACTGGCCACCGCCCTGGCTTTCAGCGTCCAGACCTGGGCCCAGAGGCATCTGACGCCGTTGCGCACGGCGTTGATCCTGGCGATGGAGCCGGTTTTCGCCTGGATTACGTCCTATGTGGCGGCAGGCGAGTCCTTGTCGCCACGCCGGGCAGCGGGCGCGATGCTGATTCTGGCCGGGGCGTTGCTAGCGGAACTGAAACCGTCCCAGCGGAGGACACATCCATTTACTTAGACCTCCCAAAGCCATTGCCCTATAATTGAAATCAAGATCGCAGGCCGAGAGAAGGGTAATCCTATGAGCCCCTGGAAATTCTTTCAACAACAGAAGCTGCTGTCTTTCACGCTGGTCTTGTTCACGCTTTCGGTGGGCATCCTGATCGGCACGCTGCTGACCGGCGGGGCCAGCGCGCAGAAAGACGCTGTGGCTCCGGACGCGACTCCCTTGAAGATTCCCGATCCGGTGCAGCTGTCCACCGCGTTCACGCAGATCGCGAAGAAGCTGGAGCCGTCTGTTGTGAACATCACCACGACCTATGTGAGCAAGCAGGCCGGCAGTCCGGGACGCCGGCGGCAGCAGGCTCCGGACGAGGAAGGCCCGGAAGATCTCTTCCGGCGGTTCTTTGGCCCGTTTGCGCCATTGCCGGAGATGGAGCCGCCGCGGCGGGACGCGACCGGCAGCGGCGTGATCGTCGACGCCAACGGATACATTCTGACCAACCAGCATGTGGTGGAGGATGCCGACCGGATCCAGGTGCGGCTGACCGGCGACCCTCCGGGCAAAGATTATGAAGCGAAGCTGATCGGGGCGGATCCTGAGACCGATCTGGCGGTGATCAAGATCAATGTTCCGCGGAAGCTCACGCCGGCGAAGATCGGCAACTCGGATGCGGTCCAGGTGGGCGATTGGGCGATCGCGATCGGCTCGCCATTCGGGTTGCAGGCGACGGTGACGGCGGGGATCATCAGCGCCAAGGACCGCGACATTGCCGGGGGCCGGCAGTTCCAGCATTTCCTTCAGACCGATGCGGCGATCAACCCGGGCAACAGCGGCGGGCCGTTGCTCAACATCAACGGGGAGGTCATCGGGATCAATACCGCCATCGCGACCACGACCCGGGCCTTCGCGGGCGTCGGTTTCGCTCTGCCGATCAACACGGCGGTCAAGGTATACAACCAGATCATCAAGAGCGGGCGCGTGACCCGGGGATCGATCGGAGTGAGCCTCCAGCAGGCCACGCCGGAGCTGCTCAAAGTCTATGGGGCCACGCAGGGCGCGTTCGTGAGCCGCGTGGAGCCGGGCAGCCCCGCGGCCAAGGCCGGCATCCGCGAGCAGGATGTGATTGTCTCCTTTGACGGCAAGCCCATTGCGCGGAGCGACGATCTGGTAAACGCCGTGGCCGACACGCCGGTGGGGACCCAGGTGAAGCTGGGCATCATCCGCGACGGCAAGCGGATCGAGATTCCGGTGACGGTCGGGGACCGCGCCGAGATTTACCGCGACAATCCGCTGATCAGCGGGCGGCGGCCGAGCGATTCCTCGCGGGAAGACAGTCCGGAAACCAAGTTCGGCCTGTATGTTCGCAACGCCGAGCCGGCGGAACTGGAAGGCTCGGGCGAGAAGGCGGGCGTGCTGGTGACCCGGGTGGATCCTGCGAGCTTCGCCGACGACATCGGCATCCAGCCGGGGGACGTGATCACTTCGGTGAACCGGGAGCCGGTGGCGAGCGTGGACGATCTGCGCCGCATCCAGGCGACGCTGAAGCCCGGCGATGTGGTGGCTTTCCGGGTTTTGCGTCCGGCGGGCCGCACGGGCACGCGGGGCCGCACGTGGAACACTTTCTTCCCGGCGGGAACTCTGCCGCAGAAGTAACCAGCAGGCGAAGGCTTTCCGGAATCGCCACGGCGGGCGGGCGATTCCGGAGGCCGGCTTGATACACTGGGACTTGCGCGTGGCCAAAGCGACCGGCATATTCGCTGCGCTTTTCGCCCTGGGGCTGATGGCCGCCGGAGCCGCGCAGAATTCCACTTCGGCCGCAAAGAAGGGCACACCCACGCCGCCGTCCCAATCGGCGGCGGCAAAATCCAAAGCGGCCGCGCCTTCCAAACCGGGACCATCCGCTGCTGCGAAAGGCGGGCAAGCCGCGTCCAAGGGGGCCAGCAAGAGCGCGAGCGGCAAGACGGGACAGGCTAAAGGCACAACCGGGGCTAAGGCGTCCGCCAAGAGCCCCGCGAAGCGGACCACCGCTTCGAGGAGCAAGAGCCGGCGCCCCGCTCGCCCAGCCGTGCAGCAGCAGCCCACGCCCGAGCGGTACCGGGAGATCCAGCAGGCTTTGATTGACCGCGGATTTCTCGAGGGTGAGCCTACGGGCCGGTGGGATGCCGCTTCGATCGAGGCGCTGAAGCGGTTCCAGGCGGATCAGCAGTTGCCGCCCACGGGCAAGATTGACGCTCTCTCGCTGATCCGGCTGGGGCTCGGTCCGCGGAGGCAGAATCTTGCTCTTGCGCCGTCACCTTCTCAAGCCAGCGAGGTGCAGACACAACCATGACCGTCGGCGTCCCCAAAGAGATCAAAGACCACGAGACTCGGGTAGCGCTGGTTCCCAGCGGAGTGGCCGCTCTCCGGCAGGCGGGGCACCAGGTGCTGGTGCAGGCTGGAGCGGGGCTGGGAAGTTCCATTCCTGACGAGCAGTTCGAGCAGGCCGGCGCGGAGCTGGTTCCCACGGCGGCTGAGGTTTGGGCTCGCGCGGACCTGATTGTAAAAGTGAAAGAGCCGCAGTCGGCCGAGTATCCGTGTTTCCGGCCGGGCTTGGTGTTGTTCACCTATCTGCATCTGGCTCCGCTGCCCGAACTCACCGAGCGGCTGCTGGAGACGCAGGTCAGCGCGGTGGCTTACGAGACGATCCAGGAACCGGACGGCAGGCTGCCGCTGCTGACGCCGATGAGCGAGGTGGCCGGGCGGATGTCGGTGCAGATCGGGGCGCAGTATTTGGAGGCGCCCAACGGCGGCCGGGGGGTGTTGTTGGGCGGAGTGCCGGGCGTAGCGCCGGGCAACGTCGTCATTCTGGGAGGCGGGGTGGTGGGACACAACGCGGCCCGGGTGGCCTTCGGGATGGGAGCACACGTGACCATCGTGGACAAGAGTCTGGACCGGCTGCGGGACCTGGACGACATTTACAACGGGCAGATCGTGACCCTTTCTTCGAATGAGTGGAGCGTACGCGAAGCGCTGCTGCAAGCGGACTTGGTGATCGGCGCGGTGCTGATCCCCGGCGCGGCGGCGCCGAAGCTGGTCAAGCGGGACGTGGTGAGCCGGATGCGGCGGGGCGCGGTGGTGGTGGATGTGAGCATCGACCAGGGCGGGTGTTTCGAGACCTCGCGGCCCACGACGCACTCCAATCCGGTGTACTTCGTCGACGGAGTTCTGCATTACTGCGTGGCGAACATGCCCGCGGCCGTGCCGCACACCTCGACCTTCGCTCTGACGAACGCAACGTTCCCCTATTTGCTGGAGATTGCCAACCAGGGGCTGGAGGCCGCCTGCGCCTCGCGGGCCTCGATTGCCTCGGGCGTCAACACCTATCGCGGGCACGTCACGCACGCCGCGCTGGCCGATTCACAGGGCCGCCCCTACCGTGCGGTGCAGGAGCTGCTCTGAGCCGTTTCATACCGGCGCATCCATTTTTTACTTGATTCCTGGCCTGCCTGCTGGCAGAATCTAGATCTGGCTGCGGATTGCCGCTGCCGGAAGCAGGAGGATGTAACATGCAACTCCGTGTTCTGGCATTCGTGCTGGCGGGCGGCAAAGGGACCCGCCTGTTCCCCCTGACCAAGGAGCGCGCCAAGCCTGCGGTGCCCTTTGGGGGCCAGTACCGGATCATTGATTTTGTCCTCAGCAACCTGGTCAACAGCGGCATCACTTCGATTTATGTTTTGATTCAATTCAAGAGCCAGTCTCTGTTGCAGCACCTGCGGGACGGCTGGCAATTCAGCGACATCGTCCGGGATCAGTTCATCATTCCGGTGCCGGCGCAGATGCGCACGCCGGGGGAAACCTGGTACCGCGGGACCGCTGATGCGATTTATCAGAATTTCAACCTGATCGAGCAATCACGGCCGGATGTGGTGGCGATTTTCGGGGCGGACCACGTCTACCGGATGAACATCCACGCCATGCTGGAGCATCACCAGCGGAAAGGGGCGGAGGTGACGGTGGCCGCCATACCGGTGGAGAAGCGGTGGGCGGGCGAATTCGGCGTGATCGAGGCGGACGAGGAAGGGCGCATCCTCCGTTTTCATGAGAAGAACCCGGAGGCGCCGTGCATCCCAGGGAATCCGGACTACGTGTTTGCATCCATGGGGAACTACCTGTTCTCCACGGCGGCGCTGCTGAGGGAGCTGAGCCGGGATGCGGAAGATCCAGACAGCGGCCACGATTTCGGCCGGGACATTCTGCCGCGCATGGCCGGGCAGTCGGCGATGTTCGCCTACGACTTCCAGACGAACCGGATTCCGGGCGATCCGCCGGAAGTCAAGCCGTACTGGCGGGACGTGGGCACGATTGAGTCTTACTATGACGCCAACATGGATTTGCGGGCAGTGGTGCCGACGCTGAACCTCTATAACAAGCAGTGGCCGCTGCGCACAGCCAGCTACCCGGACCCGCCGGCCAAGTTCACTTTCGACGAGGAGCGGCGGCGGGGCGAGGCGATCGACTCGATCGTGTCTGGCGGATGTATCCTGTCGGGCGGCATGGTGCGGCGGTCGGTGCTGGGGCGCGGCGTGCGGGTGCATGCCGAAGCCCTGGTGGAGGACTCGATCATCTTTGACAACTGCGACATCGGCCGCCGCTGCAAGATCCGGAGGGCGATTTTGGACAAGAACTTACAAATCCCGCCGGATACGGTCATCGGCTACGACCTGGAGCAGGACCGCCAGCGGTATTACGTGACCGAAGGCGGAATCGTAGTTCTGGAAGGCCGGCGCTCTCCCGTGCCCATCGCCAGCGTGCTGGTTTGAGTCCGGCCGGCGGAAGCCGTCTTACATCTGCTGCGCCAAGTAGTTCTCGATGCCCAGTTTGTCGATGAGCCCGAGCTGGGTTTCGAGCCAGTCCACGTGATGCTCTTCATCATGCAGGAGGCGGATGAAGAGTTCGCGGGAGGCGTTGTCGGCGGCCTCCGCGGCCAGCTTGGCGTAGTTGTTGTACATCGCCACCGCGCCCAATTCCAACTTCAGATCATTGGAGATTTGGGACCGGACATCCTGCCCCACCGAGAGCGGCAAGGTCTCGGCCATCCGCGGCGTCCCGTCCAGGAACAGAATCCGCTCCATGAGCGCCTCGGCGTGCTTCATTTCGTCGATGGACTGTTTCTTGATGTAATCGCTGAGCTTTTTGTAGCCCCAGTTCTCGCACATCTCCGCGTGGATGAAGTACTGGTTGATCGCGGTCAGCTCTTCCTTCAACGCCGAATTCAACGCATCGATGACTTTCGGATCTCCTTGCATCGTTCCTCCTTAAAGTCCAGTGTAACCTTACCCGTAGATTTATTGGATGCAGCCGGGGGCTGTCTGGATGGAGATGCCGCCCAGCGGCCAGTGAGGCCGCCGATGGGGTCCGTTGCTGATGCTGGGAAGGCTTGCGCGCCGGGGGTCCTCAAAAGCTGAGCAACAGGTGCCAGATGTAGAGGCAGGCGAAGCCCTCGACTTCGTCCCAGACCCGCCGCACCAGGGCCAAATCTCCCCGCACGGCGGCCTGTAAAGACTCGGGGAACGGAAGGCAGACGCCGGGCGGAACCGGAGGCAAGGGCCATGGGGGCGACGAGGCGGGAGTCTCCGGCAACAGTTGGGGCCACGCAGGAGTGGGGCTGGAAGGCGAGCGGTAAAGGCCAAAGTCCTTTGCGGCCTCCGTCATGGCGCGCAGGTTGTCGATGCGGATATCGTTTTGCATGATGGCGCTGGCGTCGAGGATATAGCCGCCTTCGGCGCCGATGGTCTCGATGAGGTTTCGGCAATGGGCGCGGACCTCTTCTGGGGCGGCGAACGCCAGCAGCGTGTTGGGGACGCCGCCGCTCAAGCAGAACTTCCGGCCCAAGACTTGGTGGGTTTTGAAGGGATCGCCGCGGTCGATGTGATAGATGATGCTGCCGGCGGGCAACTCGGCAAAACGCTCCAGGTGCGCGTCCCACTTGCCTTCGGCGTAGAAGAGGACCTGGTTGCCCTGGCGCCACAGGGCTTCGACGATGGGCTTCAGCGTGGGCCAGTAGATGGTCTCGAAGTGCTCTTTGGAGATGAAGGGGGTGCAACCGCGGTGCATCCAGATGGGGATGGGGACGGTGCGTGTGGGATCAGCGCTGGTCAGCGCCAAGTGGCCAAGGTGCGGCATCAGAGCCTGGCAGGCGGCCAGGACCTTGTCCGGAATCTCTTTGAGGTCGAAGGCGAGGCCGATGTAGGCGCGGAGCTTGTCGGCGAGGATGTCAAGCGGGGCTTTCAGCATGCCGCAGATGGCCGAGACCGTGCCGCATTCCCGGCGCATGCGCTCGACCTGCGGCCCGAAGGCATGGAAGTAGTCCAGCATGGCCATGGCGCTCTTCACCAGGGAGACCTTGCTCCGGTAGCCGCCGGCCTGGGCCTCGGTGGAGACGCGGGGAAGCCAGATTTCATAAAGGAAGCGCGTGGGGTCCGCGATGAGCTCGTCATACTCCTCGCGCTTCATGAAGGCTTCGGCTTCGCCGGGCTCGCGGTATTGGAAGCAGACATCGGGGTCGACGTCGATGCCGGGGACGCCGTAGTAGCGCAGGCCGGCGGCCTGGGTCAGGCCGGTCCAAACGTAGACCATGTTGGGCACGGCGGCGTCCCAATCGAAGTCGCGGCAGCAGCGGAGGACCGCCTCGAAGGCCTTGCGATAGTCGTGGGTCACCTCCTGGCAGGTGAAGCCGGCGTAGCGGGCGGTGATTTCAGCCGCGAAAGGGCGGACCGGCACGCGGTCCGGCATGCCGTTGCGCATGGCCGTGACGTAGCGGTTCAGGCGTTCCTGGTAGAGTTGCTCTGGATCGTTCGGCATAGAGGCTTCCCGCACGGTTGAGGCAAACCGGCGCGATGCAAGGGCCGCTTTGCAATCATGCCGATTCTACTGAATTTGCCGCGTTGCTGGTACTATGAGGGAAACTCTATGCGTACGGTTGTGCTTTTGCTGACAGTTTGTGTTCTGCTCGCGGCGCAAGCGCCGAAGGGCCGCGATCCGCTGCCCAACGAGCAGTGGGTTTCTCTGTTCAACGGGAAGGACCTTACCGGGTGGATCCAAGTCGGCAAGGAGAAGTGGACGGTGGAGGACGGGGCCATCCACGGGCAAGGGGTGACCAAGGAATACGGCTACCTGATGACGGAGAAGGATTACAAAGACTTCTGGCTGTCGCTCCGGTTCAAGTGCGAGGCGGACGGCAACAGCGGAGTGTACGTGCGCACTCGTTTTAAGCCTGGGACGGTGGACATCGCGCAGGGGGTGCAGTTCGAAATCGACCGGACGCCGAACCGCCACACCGGGGGGCTCTACGGCGACGGACGGGGCTGGATCGCCTGGCCCTCGCCGGAATACGAGCACGTGATCCGGCCCACCGATTGGAACGACTTCCTGCTCAAGGTGGAAGGGAACCATTTCGTGGCGATTCTGAACGGCATCAAGGTGCTGGACTTCACCGACCCTTCGCCGAGGTCCTTGGATGGCGCGATCGCCCTTCAGTTGCACTCGGGCGGCGAGGGCAACATGCGCTTCAAGGACATCTACATCCGCGATCTATCCCGGCGCTGAAGGCCCTGCCGGGCAGGATGCGCACCGCGGGAAGCGATCTTGCGGCTCTTCCGCGCGGATGTTAGAGTAAGGTCGTCTTGCGGCTTCTGGGGGCTCTGGCATTTGCGGCTTGTTTACAAGGGGCCGGATCGGAGTGGGCCGGAAGCCGGGCTTGCGCCTCCTGCCACGCCGAAATCTACGAAGCCTACATGCAGCGGCCGATGGCCGTGAGCAGCGGACCAGCGGGAAGCGGCTTACTCCAGGAGAGTTTTGAGCGGGCGGAGTTCACGCACGGGCGCTCTGGATTCCGGTACCGCGTGCTGCGGGATGGAGCGCAGTACTTCTTCGAGGTGGAGGGCGCGGCAGGCGGGCGCAAGATCCGCGTGCGAAGGCCGATGCCGTACTTTATCGGGTCCGGCATGGCAGCTCGCAGCTACCTGTTCGCATTGGACGGCTTTTTGTACCAAGCCCCAGTGGCCTACTACACGGGGCCACGGCGCTGGGAGTTGCCGCCGGGCTACGATCAGTACTCCACGCCGTATCTCACCCGGCGGATTCTGCCCGGGTGCCTGTCGTGTCACGCCAGCGGACCTCAGTTAGTGGCGCGCACGCAGAACCGCTATCGCACGCCTCCGTTTTTGGAAGGCGGGGTAAGCTGCGAGCGCTGCCATGGGCCGGCCGCAGCGCACATTCGGAAAATGTCCGCCGGCGAGCTGGCGGATGGTCCCGCGATCGTGAATCCCGCAAGGCTGGCGCCGGAGCGCCGGGACTCGGTGTGCGCGCAGTGCCATTTGACGGGGGCGGAGCGGGTGGCGCGGGCCGGGCGCGAGTTCGACACTTTTCGCGCCGGAGAGCGGCTGGCGGATTTCGCGACGGTCTTTGTGCGCAGCGGCGGGGCGCCCGGCATGCGGGTGACGAGCCATGTGGAGAAGCTTGCGCAGAGCGCCTGCAAGCGGGCCAGCGGGGACCGGCTATGGTGCGGCTCCTGCCACGATCCGCATTCCGTGCCTAAGCCTTCGGAGAAAGCAGCGTGGTTCCGGGCCAAGTGTCTGGTGTGCCACGAAGCGTCCGCTTGCCGCGAGGAACCGGTCCGGCGAAAGGCGAATGGCGACGACTGCACGGCCTGCCACATGCCGCGCAGCACGGTGATGGACGCCGATCACGTGGTGTTCACGGATCATTCCATTCCCCGCCGTCCGGGCCTGGCAGCGCCGCCCACGCCGCCGCCGGACGCTCCGCTGGTGCGGTTCGATGGCGCGCCGGCCAGCCCGCGCGACCTCGGGATTGCCTACGCCAGCCTGGCCGGGCGGGAGAGGGTCGCCGCTTATCAGCAGCGGGCCTTCGAGCTGCTACGCGAGGCCGTAGCAGCGGGCGCCCGCGATCCGCAAACGCTGCTTCATCTGGCCGAGCTCTACAAGAATCGGGGCGACGAGAAGAGCGCCATTCCGCTCTACGAGGAAGCGATGCGTCTGGATCCGGAGCAAGTGGGCGCATCGGTGGCTTTAGGGGCGATTCAAGCCGACCGCGGCCAGTGGAAGGAGGCTATCCGGCTCTTCAACGATGCGCTCTCCAAGAATCCAGCGCTACCCGGGGTCCGCACCGCGCTGGCCATGGCTCTGCTTCAAGTTGGGGAGCGGGAAGCGGCTCGTGCGGCGTTGGAGAAAGCCCTCGAATTCGACCCCGCCTACGCGCCTGCGTACCAGTTGCTGCTACAGCTTCGGCGGGAACCATGAGCCGCATTGACGCCTCAGGGTTGATCCTGTGAGTTGGCCCGCGCGAGTCCTTGACTCTGGGCAGAGGCAAGCTATGACGGATGTTCACCGCTGAGGCCGGGATAGGTTCCCGAGGGAAGTCATGGAAGCTTAACGGGGTTTGCGGCGCAAGGACAGTTTTTTACGCGTGACTAAGCGGGTTTCGCGGTGGGGCAGGACTGGCGGCAGGGTCAGATCCAGAGCTTCGAGCAAAGCCCCGGCGCCGGCGCTGGGTTTGGGGATGCGCAGGCAACTGCCGCCTCTCTCGACGTTAGCGGTGGTGTTTACCCTTAATCCGGCTGCGCTCGGCCACGGCGGCCTCTTGGTGTGGGGAAAAGCAGCAGCGGTCTTGGCCTTCGAGTTAGAGAAGGGACTTCAGGTACATCCCCGTGTAAGACCCCGCCGCTTTCGCGATGAGTTCCGGCGGGCCTTGGGCGACGATGCGGCCGCCGGCGTCGCCGCCCTCGGGGCCCAAGTCGATGATCCAGTCGGCGGCGCGGATCACTTCCAGATTGTGCTCGATGATGAGAACGCTGCCGCCGTTGTGGATGAGGCGGTCGAAGGCCGCCAGGAGCTTGGCGATATCGTCGAAGTGCAGGCCGGTGGTGGGTTCGTCGAACAGGAAGAGCGTGTCTTTGCAGGCGGCGTCGGCCAGGTGTCCGGCGAGTTTGACCCGCTGAGCTTCGCCGCCCGAGAGCGTGGTGGCCGATTGGCCGAGGCGCAGGTAGCCCAAGCCGACGTCGGCGAGCACCTTCAGGCGGGAGGTTAGGCGGGGGACGTCGGCGAAGAACGACAAGGCTTCGCGCACGGTGAGTTGGAGCACCTCGTGGATGTTGAGGCCGCGGTAGCGGATCTCCAAGATGCTGCTCTTGTAACGGGTTCCCTTGCACTCTTCGCAGGGCAGCTCGACGTCGGCCAGGAATTGCATCTCGACGGTGACTGTGCCGTCGCCCTGGCAGGTTTCGCAGCGGCCTCCGGGGACGTTGAAAGAGAAGTGGCCGGAGGTGTAGCCGCGGCGTAGGGCCTCGGGCGTGGAAGCGAAAAGGCTGCGGATCTGATCGAAGACCTTAATGTAGGTTACCGGGTTGGAGCGCGGGGTGCGTCCGATGGGCGACTGGTCCACCAGCACCACGTTGCCAATCAAGGAGGCGCCTTCCACTGAACTCCAGCCCTGCGCTTCCGCGGGGACTGGCAACTCCTCCGATTCCGAAGCAGGGGAGGCAGCCTCCCGGCGTTTTAGCGCCTTATAGATAACGTCATGGACCAGGGTGGACTTGCCCGAGCCGCTGACGCCGGTGATCACCACCAAGAGGCCGAGCGGGATGGTCACGTCGATGTTCTTCAGGTTATGCACGCGGGCGCCGCGGATGGTAATGGCCCGTTTGGGCTGAACCTTGCGGCGCTCGCCGCGGCGGGCGCAGCGCAGCTCGCCTCTCAGGTAGCGGGCGGTGAGGGAACCGGCTCCGTCTTCCAGCAGCTTTTGGAAGGGGCCTTCATAGATGACGCGGCCGCCCATTTCGCCTGCGCCGGGACCGAGATCGATGATGTGATCGGCGGCCCGGATCAGATCGGCATCGTGCTCCACGACGAGCACCGTGTTGCCCAGATCGCGCAGGTCCTTGAGGATCCGGATGAGGCGTTCGGTATCGCGGCTGTGGAGTCCGATGGAAGGCTCGTCCAGGACGTAGCAAGCGCCCACGAGTCGCGAGCCGAGGCAGGTGGCGAGCTGAATGCGCTGGGCCTCACCGCCGGAGAGGGTGGCGGAGAGGCGGTCCAGGGTGAGGTACTCGAGGCCGACATCGCAGAGGAACTTCAAGCGCTGGCGGATCTCGGCGAGAACCTTTTCGGCGGCGGCGCTCTGTTCGCCGCTGATCCGGAGGTTGGCGAAAAACTGCTGGGCCTCCGCGATATTCATGCGGACCACTTCGGCCAGGCTCTTACCGCCGACCTGAACGTTCAAGGCCTCCTTGCGCAGGCGGGCTCCGCGGCATTCCGGACACTCGGCGTAGCCGCGGTAGCGGCTGAGGAAGACCCTCACGTGGACCTTATAGTTCTTGGACTCCAGTTTGCGGAAGAAGCCTCGGATGCCCAAGAAGCGCCCCCCGCCCTCGATGAGAAACTGGCGTTCTTCGGGAGTGAGCTGCGCGAAGGGGACGTCGAGGCGGACCCGTCCGGCTGCGCATTGCCGGAGTTGGTTCCAGGCCCAGCGGTGAGACTCGCTGCGCCACGGCTCGATGGCTCCTTCCCGCAAGCTGAGGCTGGGATCGGGCACGACCTTGCTCAGATCGTAGTCCACGACGTTGCCGAAGCCCTGGCAGCGGGGGCAGGCGCCGGCCGGGCTGTTGAAGCTGAACAGAGCGGGATCCGGCTCCGGGAACTCGAGGCCGCACTGCTTGCAGGCGAACTTTTCGCTGAAGGTCAGGCGGCGGACTGGATCTGTCCCGGCTTGCTCGAAGACGGCTTCGCCCGCCTGGCGGTAGCAGATCTCGAGGCTATCGACCAGGCGCTGGCGCAGATCCGGCCCCATGACGATCCGGTCGACCAGAGCGTAGACGGGCTGAGAGAAGTCGATCTCCAGCAGGGATTCAGGGGCGGAGAACTCGAACAGGCGGCCCTGCTGATAGAGCCGGTTGAAGCCGGCGCCGCGGAGTTCGAAGAGCTTGTCCCGGAGCGACTGGGCGGACAGTCCCGCGGGCAGGGGGAACAGGACGTACCAGCGCGAGCCGGCGGGCTCAGCGAGCATGCGGGCGGCGACGTGGTCCACGGTGTCGCGGCGCACTGGTTGGCCACAGCCGGGACAGACGGTGCAGCCGGCGCGGGCCCAAAGGAGGCGGAAATAGTCGTAGAGCTCGGTGGCGGTGGCGACGGTGGAGCGCGGGTTGCGGGTGGTGTTCTTCTGGCGGATGGCGACCGGCGGCGCCAGGCCGTCGATCTCATCGGCGTCGGGTTTCTCCATTCGCTCCAGGAACTGGCGGGCGTAGGCGGAGAGCGACTCCACGTAGCGGCGCTGCCCTTCGGCATAGATCGTGTCGAAGACCAGAGAGGACTTGCCGGAGCCGGAGACGCCGGTGACGACGGTCAGGCGGTCGTGCGGGATATCGAGGGAAATGTTCTTGAGGTTATGGACCCTCGCCCCTCGGATCGAGATCGAAGCTCCCACAAATATCTATTGTCTCAAAGCGGTGTTGGGCTGAGAGGGGCAAGAGCTGAGGCAAAAGGAGGACACGGAGAAGAAAAACCACAGAGGGCACAGAGGACACAGAGAAAATAAAGGACAGCTAGGCAGGGCCGCAACCAAACAGGGATGGCGGTGCTGGTCTCAGCGGCAAAAGGCAAACCACAGAGATCACGGAGAACACGGAGAAACACGGAGAAGAGAGACAACAGAGGGCACAGCGCGGAGGAGCCGCAACCAAACAGGGATGGCGGTGCTGGTCTCAGCGGCAAAAAGTAAAACCACAGAGAACACGGAGGACACAGAAAAAACAAACCTTAGCGCGGCAGGGATGCAACCAAACAGGGATGGCGGTGCTGGTCTCAGCGGCAAAAGGCAAACCACAGAGATCACGGAGAACACGGAGAAACACGGAGAAGAGACACAACATAGGGCACAGCGCGGCATAGCCGCAACCAAACAGGCGTAGCGGCTGTGGTCTGACCCGCAACTCGCTCTCGTGGCGGCATAAAAAATCTTCGCGCGCGGAAAAGAATCTACGGGCTAGTAGTACAGAGAACACGGAGAGGGTCAAGCGGTTGCAGAGTGGGTACTGGGTGAGGGTTGGCGGTGTGCGCCGAAAGGGCGGTGGCGTAAAGGGCGCCCAGGCCGGCAGGAATGCCAGCCGCAGGCTAGAAAGCCTGCCCCACAAGGAGGGCTGCCCCACAAGAGTCGGCCGCAGGCAAGAATGCCTGCCCCACATCGGAATGCCGGCGCCACAAAAGGGCTGGAAAGAGAGTCAGAAGCCATCCACCAGCACAAGGCTGTCGGTGTGGCAAGCAAGGCTGCTTGCTCCACGGAGGGGGCGGACACGCTGGTCCGCCCCTACAGATGCGATTGGGTTGAACAGAGGTGGTGGGTGAAGGGGGCCCAGGCCGGCTGGAATGTGGGCCGCCCACAAGAGCAGCTTGGATTACTGGACGGGCTCGGAAAAGGTCAGACGCCGACCACCGGCAAGACTGCCGGTGTGGCAAGCCTGGCGGCTTGCTCCACAAGATTTGCCGGTGTGGCAGGCAAGGCTGCTTGCTCCACGGAGGGGGCGGCGGATGGTGTTTGGAAAGACCGGGCAGTTGGTATGTGTGTTGCTCTGCCGGCGCGACCGCCGGCATGGCAAGCCTGGCGGCTTGCTCCACAAGATTTTCCGGTGTGGCACGCAAGGCTGCGCGCTCCACGGAGAGGCCGGTGTGGCAGGCCTGGCGGCATGCTTCACTTGGGGGCGGGTTATTCGCGGGAGGCGGCGGTAAGGATGGCGTCGGCCACGGAGGCGGCAGCGCGCATGTAGCGCACGTCGTGGACCCGCACGATGTGGGCGCCGGCCAGGATGGAGGCGGCGACGGCGGCGGCGGTCGCGTAGGCGGTTTCCTCCGGGCTTTGCTGCGCCAGGAACGACTTGCGCGAGGGGCCGACGAGGATCGGGAGGGCCAGGCGCGCCAGTTCCCGCAGGCGGGCCAGGATTTCGGCGTTCTGCTCCTTGCGCTTGCCGAAGCCGAGGCCGGGATCGACAACAATTCGGGAACGGTCGAGCCCGGCGCGCATGGCGCGGTGGACGGTGGCCCCAAGGTCGTGCAGGATGGTTCCCATGACGTCCGGAAGGGGCGGCAGCTTGGCCCAGGTCTCGGGTGTGCCCCGCATATGGTTGAGGACGAGGCCGGCGTCGTGCTGCGCGGCGATTTTGGCAAGCTGGGGATCGAAGGTGAGGGAGCTGGGATCGTTGATGATCTCGGCCCCGAGGGCCAGGGCGCGTTCGGCGACCGCGGCCTTATAAGTGTCGACGGAGATGGGGATGGCGAGCTTGCCCCGGAGGCGCTTAAGGACGGGCACCAAGCGGCGCAACTCCTCGTTTTCCGAGATGCGGGCAGAGCCGGGGCGAGTGGATTCTGCGCCGATGTCGATGATGTCGGCGCCCTCTTCCTCCATCTCGACGGCGCGGGCGAAGGCGCGGTCGGGATCGAGGAACTTGCCGCCATCGGAGAACGAGTCCGGGGTGACGTTGAGGATGCCCATGATGAGGGTGCGGTCGCCGAGCTGGAGTTCCCGATCTTTGAGTTTCCACACGTAGCGTTTGCGGCTCATGAGGGTCACCGTTCCGGCTTAGAATACAACACGCCGCCAGTTCTTGCCCACCTGGATCACCCATTCTTGGGAAGGCGCAGGCAGAACCAGCTCGAAGACCTTTTCGCCGTTGATGGAGACGGCGCCGGCCTTAAGTTTGCGCACGGCGTCGCTGACGGATTCGGCCAAGCCGATCTTGGCGAGCAATTTATCGATGCGGACGCCGGAGGCGTTGCGCACGCCTTCGGGCAGGGGGACGGGCGGTAGGTCGGAAGGGGTTTCGCCGCGGCGGACGACGCGGTTGAACTCCTCGGCGGCGCGGCCGGCCTCGGCGGCGGAATGGAAATCTTTCACGATGGTGTAGGCCAGACGGATCTTGGCGTCCATGGGATGCAGCTCGCCGGATTCGATCTGGCGGCGCATGCGGGCGATCTCGGCCAGGCTGAGGTCCGTGAGCAGCTCGTAGTAGCGGAACATGAGCTCGTCGCTGATGGACATGATCTTGGCGAACATGACCTTGGGCGGCTCGGTGATGCCGATGTAGTTGCCGAGGGACTTGGACATCTTGTTGACGCCGTCAGTGCCTTCCAGCAGCGGCGTGGTGGCGATGATTTGGGGGAGCTGGCCGTAGTCGCGCTGGATTTCGCGGCCGACCAGGAGGTTGAACTTCTGGTCGCTGCCGCCGAGTTCGACGTCGCAGTTGAGAGCGACCGAGTCGTAGGCCTGGGCTAGCGGATAGAGCAGCTCATGGACGGAGATGGGCGTGCCTTCTTTGAAGCGCTTGGCGAAATCGTCGCGTTCGAGCAGGCGGGCCACGGTGTATTTGGCGCAGAGGCGGATGAGGTCCTCGAAGCGGAGTTTGTCGAGCCATTCGCTGTTGAAGCGGATTTCGGTTTTGTCCGGGTCGAGGATCTTGAAAACCTGGGCCTTGTAGGTGGCGGCGTTGGCGAGGATTTCCTCTTGGGAGAGCGGGGGGCGGGTGGCGTTGCGGCCGGTGGGGTCGCCGATGCGGGCGGTGCCGTCGCCCATGACGAAGATGACCTTGTGGCCGAGGTCCTCGAAGTGCTTCATCTTGCGGAGGAGAACGGTGTGGCCGAGGTGGAGGTCGGGGGCGGTGGGGTCGAAGCCGACCTTGACGATGAGCGGGCGGCCCAGTTGCAGGCGCTCGCGCAGTTCTTCTTCGCGGATGATTTCGACGAAGCCCTTCTTGAGATAGGTAATCTGCTCTTCGAGAGAAAGCACGGTCACTTCATCATTGTAACGGGCGGCGGGGTTGGCTCTGCGGCGGCGCCGGCATGGGCCTCGGCGGCGTGGTAGGAACTGCGAACCAGGGGGCCGCTTTCGACGTGGGCAAAGCCCATTTGTCGGCCCAGCCGGGCCAGCCCGGCGAACTCGTCCGGATGCACATAGCGGATGACGGGGAGGTGCTTGGGGGAGGGGCGCAGGTACTGGCCGATGGTGAGGATATCCACATGGTGGGCGTGCAGATCGCGCATGACCTGATGGACTTCTTCCAGAGTCTCGCCCAGACCGAGCATAATGCCGGATTTGGTGGGGATATCGGGGCGGAGTTGTTTGGCGTAGGCGAGGATATCGAGGGAACGTTCGTAGCGCGCGCCGAGGCGCACCTGGCGGTAGAGGCGGGGGACGGTTTCGATGTTGTGGTTGAGGACGTCGGGAGCGGCCTCCATGACGATGTCCATGGCGGCGTGGGAGCCCTGGAAGTCGGGGATGAGGACTTCCACTTTGCAGCCGGGGATGCGCTCGCGGATGGCGCGGATGGTGAGGGCGAACAGCTCGGCGCCGCCGTCCTTGCGGTCATCCCGGTTGACGCTGGTGATGACGGCGTACTTCAAACCCAGCGTAGCAGCGGCTTCAGCGACGCGGCGGGGCTCATCGTAATCGACGGGCAGGGGCGCGCCCTTGCTGACGGCGCAGAAGCCGCAGCGGCGGGTGCAGACGTTGCCCAGAATCATGAAGGTGGCGGTGCGGTGGTTCCAGCATTCACCGGCGTTGGGGCAGGCGGCGCTTTCGCAGACGGTGTGGAGGCGCAGCCCTTCAATGAGGGCGCGGACTTGCTGGTAGTTTTCGCCGGCGCGCGCCGGGGCGCGGATCCACTCGGGACGGGGAAGCCTGGGGCTGATGCTGACGAGCACTACTTCGATTGTAGCGCCGCCAGGCGGTTTTCCAAGATCACATCGGGGCGGAAGTTTACGGCGCGCTGGTAGAAGCGGGGCGCGCGGTCAAAGGCGCGGCGGGGGACGAGCCCGACGATTTCGGTTTCGACGATGTGGAGGCCGCGTTCGGCGGCCAGTCTTTCAATGGCAGCCATGAGTTCATCGGGACAGATGCGTTCGACATCGGTCAGGTTCATGGTGAGCTGGGAGAGTCCGCGGGAGGCGAGCGGGACGCCCAGGGCTTTGACGGCGGGGAATCCGCACGAGGACTCGCGGACGCGGCGGGCGATGTCCTTGGCGGCGGCGGGATCGGCCGCGGAGAGGTTGACGTTATAGGCGATGAGAAAATCGCGGGCGCCGACGGCGGAGGCGCCGGCGGTGGGGTGGAGCAGCGGGCCGCCGATGTCGGGGCGGGCGGAGGGATCGTCCACGACGCGCAGGCGGAGGGACTCAAACTGGCCGCGGCGGATGCGTGCCAGATCGCGGCGTTCGGGCGAGCGGGCAGCGGCCTCGTAGAGGTAAGCCGGGACGCGAAGGCGCTGCCAGAGTTGTTCGGCGAGTTGAACGGCCCAGCGGGCGCAATCGTCGAGGGAGGCGTTCCGTAAGGGGACGAGAGGGATGACGTCGGCGGCACCGATGCGGGGGTGCACGCCGGTATGGCGGTTAAGGTCGATGAGAGCGACGGCCTGCTCGGCGCCGCGCAAGAGGCTTTCCAGCACGGCGTGCGGCGGGCCGGCCAGAGTGATGACGGAGCGGTTGTGATCGCGGTCGGAGTGGAGATCGAGAAGAAGAGCGCCGCCGACGGCGGCCATGGCGGAGCGGATGCGCTCAATGGCGGCGAGGTCTGTCCCTTCGGAGAAATTGGGCACGGCCTCGATCAAGGGTTCGGCCATTGGACCTCCCCGCGCTGGTAGAGGATGCGGCCGCGCTTGATGGCGGTGACGACGAGGTTCTGGCCGGCGCAGTGGGCGAGTTCGCGGTAGTCCGAGGCATCGAGCAAGACGAGATCGGCGGATTTTCCGGCTTCGAGAGAGCCGAACAAGCCGCCGCACCGGAGGGCGTGTGCGGCGTTGATGGTGGCGGCGGTGAGGGCCTCGGCGGGGGTCATGCCGAGATGGCGGCAGGCGGCCCAAAGGACGAATTGCAGGTTGCAGTTGGGATTGAGGCAGGGATGGTAGCCCGTGGCCAGAGCGACCGCCACGCCGTGGTCGATGAGGGAACGGGCGGTGATTCCGCGCTCGCACCCACGCTGGAGGGCGACGGCCGGCGTCAGAATGACGACGGCGGAAGACTGCGCCAGGGCGGAGATGTCGTCCGCAGTGGCGTGGTCTTGCAACGCGACGGAGGCGGCGTCCAATTCGACCGCGAGGCGGGCGGCCGAGTGGCTCGAAAGAGCGGAGTGCACTTTCAGGTGAAATCCGAGGCTGCCCGCGGCCTGTAGGAGACGGCGGGCTTCGTAAGGGGGCAGAGATCCCTTGCCGCAGCAGACTTCCACGAAGCGGGCCAGTTTACGTCGCGCCGCTAGGGGCAATACTTCGTCGATCTGGGTCCGAAGGTATGCGTCGAGACCGTGAGTGTGCCCGCGTGCCGGGAGGCCATCGGCGAAAAGAGATGGAATGAGGTCGACGGCGAGTTGAGCTGAACCGGCGAAGACGCGAAGGGACTTGAGCTGCCCTTGCGGATCCAAGCCCCAGCCGGTCTTGGCTTCCAGGGAGGTGACTCCGTGGCGGACGTAGTCTTCGAGGGTGAGGCGGAGGCGGCGCTCGAGGGTGCGGGCGGGTGTAGCTGGGATCCCGTCGAAGCCATGGCCCGGCTCCAGGGGCCACAACTCACTGGCGGCAGGCGCGCGCGGGTCCTCGCCGGTCCAACGCAGGCGGCCCCAAAGGGGCCAGGCGTGGCAGTCGACAAAGCCGGGGAGGACGGTTTTGCCCCGCGCGTCAATCTCGTAGGCCCGGCGCGCTGCGGAGAGATTTTCGACGCGGCGGCCCTGTCCCACGGCCTCGATGCGCCCACCGGAGATGAGCACCGCTCCGTCGGGGATGATGCCCAGATCGCGCATGGCCGCGCCGCGGCGGGGCCCGGCCGGGCCGCGCAGGGTCACAAGTTGACGAGCGCCGCGGATCAAGATGGCATCGGTCATGGTCACGAACGGTTGCGGCGCGGGGTGCGCCGCATAAGGCACAGAAGACCAATGTAGCCGAGAGGCGCGCCGGAGCGGAAGCTAGGGGGGCGGGGGGAGCGCAGCAGGCCGGTCAGATGGCTTCGAGCTCTTCTTCGAGAAGCTGCTTGCGGTAGAGGTCGGCGTAGTAGCCGTCCAAGGCGAGAAGGGATTCGTGCGTGCCCTGTTCGGCCAGACGGCCGCGCTCGATGACGAAGATCTGGTCCGCGCCGCGCACGGTGGAGACGCGGTGCGAGATCAGGATGGTGGTGCGGCCGCGCATGACGGCGGCCAGGCCGCTGAGGATGCGGTCTTCGGTCAAAGTGTCGACGCTGGAGAGGGCATCATCGAGGATGAGGATGCGGGGATCGCGGAGGACGGCGCGGGCGATTGCGGTGCGCTGCTTTTGACCGCCGGACAAAGTGATGCCGCGTTCGCCGACCAAGGTGTCCAAGCCCTGGGGGAAGGATTCGATGTCGGGACCCAAGCCGGCCAGTTCGGCGGCCCAGCGGATGCGCTCCGGCGGGCAATCGTCGACGCCGAAGGCGATGTTTTGGGCGAGGGTGGCGCTGAACAGAATGGTCTCCTGAGGGACGAAGCCGATCTGGCGCCGCAGTTCTTCGGGGCAGTAGCGGCGGATGTCCACGCCGTCGATCAGCACGGCGCCTCCGGCGGGGTCGATCAAGCGGGGGATGAGATGGACCAGGGTGGATTTGCCGCTGCCGGCATGGCCGACGATGGCGACGGTGGCGCCGGCCGGGATGCGCAGATCGATGCCATCCAGGGCGCGGCCGGCGGGATACTCGACGGTGACTGCCCGGAACTCGATCTCGCCGCGAAGCGGCCGGGGGACGGGGACGCGAACGGGTGGGGCCGTTATGGAAGGCTGCTCTTGCAGGATGGCGTGGATGCGGCCGAGCGAGGCGGTTCCTCTTTGCACCAGGTTCACCACCCAGCCGAAGGCGATCATGGGCCAGACCAGGATCATGAGGTAGGTATTGAACATGACGAACTGGCCCAAGGTGAGATCGCCGCCGAGGAGCCGCAGGCCGCCCGCCCAGAGGAGGATGAGCATGGTGAGGCCGATCAGGGCTTGCAAAAGGGGCAAGAAAGCGCCGCTGAGCTTGGCCAGGCGGATGTTTTCGGCGACGTAGAGTTGGTTGAGCCGCTCGAAGTTGCGCAGTTCGGCCTCTTCCTGGACGAAGGCGCGGACGACGCGAACGCCGGCGATGTTCTCTTGAACGCGGCTGCTGATGTCGGAGAAGAGCTTCTGGATCTGCTCGAACCGGATGTGGATGAGGTGGCCGAAGCGCGAGACGACGATGCTGATCAAGGGGGCTGGGGCGAGGGCGGCCAGGGTGAGCTTCCAGTCGATGCTCAACATGATGGCCACGACGAGCAGGAAGGTGATGCCGGTTTCAAAGGAGTACATCAAGGCGGGGCCCACCATCATGCGGACGGCGCCGAGGTCGTTGGTGGCGCGGGCCATGACGTCGCCGGTGCGGGTGCGGCCATAGAAGCCGGCGTCGAGGCGGGTGAGGTGGCGGTAGAGGTCATTGCGGAGGTCGAACTCGACGTCGCGGGAGACGCCGATGACGATGACGCGCATCCAGTATTGGAAGACGCCCTTGACGGCGGCAAAGCCCACGATGGCGGCGGCCAGCCAGAGCACGGCGTTGAGGTTGAAGCCTCCAGCTTGCATGGCGTCGACGCCGCGGCCGAGGAAGACCGGGACGATGGCCGCCAGAATGTCTTTCACCAATAGGGCGGCGAAGCCCAGGGCGACGGCGCGGCGGTAGCGCCAGAGATAAGGTCCCAGGATTCGCCAAGCGGTGCGCAGTTTCATTTAGAGCCCGAACCAGCTCGCTATGGTTTTCTGCCACTCCAAAAAGACCAGCTTACGCCCCTCGCGGGTCTGCCACCAAGAGGCGGGGTCGAAGTTGGGGTAAGGCGCGGCGACGACGAAGAAGCGGACCTCGGGGATGGCGGCGCGGAAGATGCGGCCGGCGCGGCGGGTGTGGTAATCGCTGGTGACCAGCAGGCAGGCGCGGATGCCGCGGCGGCGCAGTTCCGGGGCGAAGACGCGGGCTTCGCCCGAAGTCGAGGAGTAAGGGTGAGGAACGGCGACGAACCAGGAGGCGGGGTAGCCGGCGCGCTCCGCATAGGCGATGGCGAGTTCCGCTTCGTTGTAGCCGTAGAAGCCCTCGGGGCCGCTCACGAGGACCAAAGGCGCGTATTGATTGCGAACCAGCTCGGCGGCCTTGAGAATGCGGTGGCCGAATCCGTCGCCGCCGAGAACCACAACGGCGTCCGCGCGCTGGGGCGCGTCGAAGCGGACCAGGGCGTAGGCCAAGCCGGGAAGCCACCAGGCGTGAGTTAGGATGAGGATGGCTGCGAGGGCTACAAGAACAGCCAGCAGGCGCAGCAGCGATTTCCTCTGCGGCACGGGATCAGGTCTCGTCCGCGGAGTTCTTGTTGTCGATGCGGCCGGCGGTCCTCAACTGCTGATAGAGGCGCTCGATTTCGGCCTCGTCTTCGGGAAGCAGCAGATGGTAGCGCGGCCGGGCGGCTTGTTTGTGTTCGGGACCGGCCGCGGCGGCCTCTCCCCAGAACTCGCGGTAGGGCCGTCCTTCGATGAGGGCCAGCCGGGACTGGCGCCGGATGTGGCGGAGGAGGCTGGAGGACGAATCCAGATCTCCGGGGTAGATGAGCCATAGGCGCTCTCCGTCGGAAAGCCGCAGCCGGACCGCAAGTGGGGAACGCCAGTACAAGCGGTCCACCTGCCGGATGGCGGACCAGGGGATGACGCGGCGGCCGATCTTGAGGTGCTCGGCGCGGATTTCGATCGGCGGGCGAAGCCCAAGCCACAGGCTGGAGACGCCAACGAAAAGGAGCGGAACGGCGGCGGCGGCGAGCGGAGGCCAGCGCAGCGCCAGCCAAGCGGTCAGGAAGGCCAAAGCGCAGGCGAGACAACCCGCCCAGTACAAGCGCCGCGATGGGACGTATCGGCTCATCGGCACACCCACCACTTTTAGCCTACTCTCGGGCGGGGGGCGCGTCAATCGCCCCTTGGAGCGAGGGAGGCGCGGCCAGCAGGATGCCGGCGAAGGGGTCGGCGAAGAGAATTCTCAGCGAGCGCTTCGAGGCGACCGCGTGGTCTTCGGCAAGCAAAACGTAGTAGTCGAAGTCTGCATCCGGGTTGCTGCGCTCGACCGGACTCATCCAGGCAAGCCGGTAACGGCGGCGGTAGAAATTGAGCGTGGGTTCGAGCATCCAAGTAGCGCCCACGCGCACCCGGGGCCGGGGCGCGTGGAGGTGATCGGAGCGGATGATCTGGACGATGCGTTTGGTGGAGCGGTCGAAGCGCCATTCGCCGTAGTGGTTGCATTGGAAGTGGGCGGCGAACTGGGCGAGCGAGAGGAGGCCCAGGGCGGTGAGCGGCCAGCCGAGAGCGAAGCGCAGGGCCGGACGATGGCGCAAGGCGGCGGCCGTGGCGGCGGAGGTGAGAATCAGCAGTGGGACGAAGTAGAGGCCAGTTCGGGCATAGGGCAAGCGGACTCCGGCAAAGCGGTGCGCGGCGTGCAAAGCCACGGCGCTGAGGGATAGCGTTCCTCCGGCGAAGAGCAAGGTCCGGCACGGCAGGTTCAGCGCGGAAAAACCGCCGCGGCGGAGTGCGTGAACGATCAGCAGCCCACAGGCCAGCAATGCCGCGGCGACGGCGAGAGGGAACAGCACCGTCCACAGGGGATACCAGAAGGCGGGACCCGGCATGAGTGCGGCCAGCGAGGCGGGGAGCGGGTGGTGGAAGTAGGACATTTCCACCAGGGTGTGCAGCGACTCGCGCGCGGTGGAGGCGCCGAAATAGAAATGGTCCGGGCGGGCTTTGGTGAGCGGCAGGATGAGGATAACGAAGGCGGTGATAACCGAGGGCAGGAGGAGGTTGTCGACGAGGAGCCAGAAACGGCCGCGGGCGGGGAGCCGCTCACCGAGGCGCGGATCCAGGAGAATCGCGAGCGACAGCAGCGCGCCCAAAGCCGTGGCGGGCACGAGGGTGGTCAAATTGGCGGAGACGGCCAAGGCCAGGATCAAAGCGATGCGGCGCAAAGCGTTGGCACTGGGCGCCTCCAGGTATCCAATGGTTTGATCCAGCGCCAACAGCAGCAGGGCGACAGTGAGACCGTAGCCGCGGGCGGCGGAGAAGAAGTCCATGAGATGGGGGTTGAGGGTGAGAAGAGCGAGGGGGAGGAGGAAGAGGGGGCCGTCCGGCAAGAGGCGGCGGCAGAGGCGGTAGGCCACGGCCAGGTAGAGCAGGCAGGAGGCCAGGGCGGGGAGGCGCAGAGTGAATTCGCTCAAGCCGAAGATGGTGAGGCTGATCTTGGCGAGGATGGAGTAGAGGACGTGGTGAGCGGCGTCGTAGCCGCCGAAGAGGCGCGACCAGGAGCCGCCCAGAAACAGGTTGTAGGAGAAGGCCTCATCGGTGGTCACCGATTGCGTGGCAGCGCGGTAGAGGGAGGCAGCGAAGACGAAAGCGAGGAGCAGGTGTGCGATCCGGCGGTACATGGGTCCGGGGCGCGGTTGCGCGTGGGGTGGCCGCCCGGCGTATTGTATCATGAGGAGTTCGAACAGGCAGGAGGTTCCCATGAAGGGCGTAGTGCTGGCAGGGGGCACGGGCAGCCGGCTGTATCCTCTCACCAAGATCACCAATAAACATTTACTGCCGATCTACGACAAGCCGATGATCTATTACCCGATCCAGACGCTGGTCGACGCAGGGATCCGGGATATCCTGCTGGTGACCGGCGGCAAGACGGCGGGGGACTTTCTGCGCTTGCTGGCCAACGGCAAGGAGTTCGGACTCAAGCACATTCACTACACCTATCAGGAGGGCGAGGGGGGCATCGCAGACGCCCTTAGTCTGGCGGAGCACTTTGCGGACGGGCACAAGCTCTGCGTGATCCTGGGAGACAACATCATCGGAGGCAGCATCCGCAAGGCTGTGGACGAGTTCCGCAAGCAGCCCGCCGGGGCCAAGATCCTGCTGAAAGAAGTCCCGGACGCGAACCGGTTTGGAGTGGCCGAGCTGAAGGGGGACCGGATTGTCGGCATCGAAGAGAAGCCCGAGCATCCCAAGTCGAACTATGCGGTGACCGGCGTGTACATGTACGACAACACGGTGTTCGACAAGATCCGCACGCTGGTGCCGAGCGGGCGCGGGGAGCTGGAGATCACCGACGTGAACAACGCCTACATCCGGGAAGGGACGATGACCTTCGGCTTCCTGGAGGGGTGGTGGACCGACGCCGGGACTTTTGATTCGCTGCTGCGCGCGGCCAACTACGTGGCCGAAGAGCGGCGCGCCGCGCGGGAGCGCCAACTGGCGGGAGCCGCGCACCGCTGAGCCGGTCCGGAGCGCCCCGCCATGAGGGTGGCCCTGGATGCCACGCCGCTGACCTTGAGGAGCGGTGGGCTCCGGCGGTACGTGGAGGAGTTGAGCCGGGCGCTGGCGCGCGCGAATCCGGAAGACGCCTACTGGCTGGTTTGCGATTTCCCTTTCGAGATGCCGGCCGGCGCTCCGCCCAACCTGCGAGCCGGCGCGGTTCCGGCAGGGGCGTTGTGGCGGCGGTGGTGGCTGGCGGGAGTGCAGCGTGAAATGGCGCGGCGCCGCTGTGAGCTGTTTCACGGCACGAACTTCGTTGTTCCCTGGATGCCGTTGCGGCCGCCGGTGGTGACGGTGCACGATCTCTCGCCGTGGAAAGAGGGGCCGGCGGAGGCTTCGAATGGCGCGGCCGGAGCGCGGGCGAATCCGCACAGTGCCTCGGCATTCGTACGCACTCGCGCGGAGCTACAGATTGTCTTGGGATTAGCCGGGATGATTCTCACGCCAACGGAGGCAGTGCGCAAGGAAGTGGTGGAACATTTTCGGGTGCACCCTTCCAAGGTTGTGGCGGCGCCGCTGGCGGCAGGCCCGGTGTTCCGCCCCACGGAGGGGAAGAGGCTGGAGAGGCCGTATTTTCTATATGTGGGGTCAACGGGACTGCGGAAGAACCTGGACACGCTGATGGAGGCCTGGCGCGAGGCGCAGGCCCGGACCGGCGCGGAGTTGGTGCTGGCAGGGCCGCTGGAGGCCAGTATGGCGGCGGCAGGGCGCGGCGCAGGGGCGGGGGTGCGCCAGCTCGGGGAAGTCTCGGACGAGGAGCTGGCGGAGTGGTACAGCGGGGCGGCGGCGGTGGTCTATCCTTCGCTTTATGAGGGGTTCGGGCTGCCGGTGCTGGAAGCGATGCGGTGCGGGGCGGCGGTGATTGCCTCGCGGACTCCGGCCGTGGTGGAAGTGGCGGCGGACGGAGCGGTTCTGCTGGATCCAAAGGGTACGAAGGGGTGGGCGGAGGCGATGACGGCGGCGGTCCGGAATCCGGAGAGATTTGCGGAGGTGCGCGCGCGGGCGTTACGGCGGGCCTCGGGGTTCACATGGGAGCGGACCGCGCGGCTGACGCGCGAGGTCTACGCGGAAGCGTTGCAGCGCTGGGAGAGGCGCAGCTTTGCCTGACGAGCGGCCGGCGGTTGTGGTCATCAGTCCGGAAGCGCCCTATCCGCTGGTGGGCGGAGGCCAACACCGTACGGCGTGCCTGGTAGAGTATTTGGCGCGGCATTACGCGGTGGATCTGGTGTTGTTCCGGCAACCGGGTGAACCGGATCCGGCGGGCACACTGCCCCCTGGCCTGGCGCGGCGGCAAGTGACGTTGGAGCTGCCGCGGCACAACAAGAGCGGCTTGGCGCGGGCCGTGAGAAACGCGCGCCGGGTGATGCGCGGCGTGCCGCCGCTGAACGACCGGTTTTCCGGTTTCGGGCGGGAGGTTGAGGAGTTCACGCGAGGGGAGCGCTACGCGGCCGGCATCATCGAGCATTTTTGGTGCGCCGCGTACTGGGAGCAGCTTGCAGGCGTGTGCGGGCGGGTCGTACTGGATCTGCACAATGTCGAATCGGTGCTGCTTGAGAGGCTAGCGGCGGTTGAGACCGGGCCGCGCAGGTGGATGCTTCGCCGGTTCGCCAGGGCGGCTGAGTTGTGGGAACGAAGGTGGCTGCCCAAGTTTGACTTGTTGCTCGCGGCCTCGGAGGGCGATGCCAGGAGGGCTGCGGAGAAGGCGGGCGGCGCGCGGGTTCACGTCTATCCGAATACGTTGCCTGCAAGGCCGCAGCCGGAAGTGGAAGAGGAGGAGGCGATTGCGTTTTCGGGCAACTTCGAGTATGCGCCGAACCGGGACGGGGCCGTGTGGTTTGCGCGGGAGATCTGGCCGAGGCTCCGGGCGCGGCGGCCGGCGCTGGAGTGGCGGCTGATCGGCCGCAATGCGGAGGGGCTGCGGCGCCCACTGGGCTTGCCCGAGGGGATCCGGTTTTGCGGGGCGGTGGAGGATCCGGCGGGCGAGCTGGCGCGGTGCAAGGTGGCGATCGTGCCCTTGCGGGCGGCCAGCGGCACACGGGTCAAGATTTTGGAGGCGTGGGCGGCGGGACGGGCGGTGGTCTCGACCGCGATCGGGGCGGAGGGCTTGGAGGCCCGGCCGGGGGAACAGGTGGCACTGGCCGAGGACGCGGAGGAGTTCGCAAGCGCCGTGTTGAGTTTATTGGAAGCCGACGAGGAGCGGCGGCGGCTGGGGCAGGCAGGGCGCGCGCTGTTTGAGCGGTGTTATACGCGGGAAGTGGGTTGGGCGGCGTTGCGCGCGGCCGGACTTTGAAGCAACGGCGTTGCGGCGCGCGCCGTTTATACTGATAGACACGTTAATGCGGGTTGCCATCGATGCGCATACGATCGGACTGCGGAAGAGCGGCAACGAGTCCTATGTCAGCAATCTGCTCGCGGCGATGGCCCGATTGGGGACGGAGGCCGAGGTTCTGGCCTACGTCACCGCGCGAGACTTACAGGCGCGCTTCCCCGAAGTGAGGCTGCGGAGGGTTTCGCGGAATCCTTTGCAGAGGTTGGGGTGGGATTTGCCGAGACTCGTGCGGCAGGACCCGCCCGATGTGCTGCATGTCCAGTACACAGCCCCGCTCACATGCCCCGCGCCGCTGGTGGTGAGCGTCCATGACGTAGGCTTCGGCGAACACCCAGAGTATTTTCCGGGGTGGCGGAGGCGGCAGTTGGAGATCACGGTGCGGCGAACGGTGCGCCGCGCGGCCCGGGTGGTTACAGGAAGCGAATTCTCCAGGCGGGCGATTGCGCGCTATTACGGGTTGAATCCGGAGTGGATCGACGTTGTACCCATTGCGGCGGCGCCGGTTTTCCGCCCGGTGCGGACAGAGCTGGCCCGGTCGAGGGTCATGCAACGGCACCAGACCCCGGCTCCCTACGTGCTCACGGTCGGCGACCTCCAGCCCCGGAAGAATCAGGCGGCTCTGGTGCGGGCCTTCGCAGAGGCGGTGCGCGCCAGGCCGGAGCTGCCGCATCATCTGGTGGTCGCCGGAAAGGAAGGCTGGCGCGGGCGGGAGGTGAAGGAGGCGGCGCGGAGGTGCGGCGTCTCAGAGCGCATTCACTTCACGGGACATGTGGAGGACGAGGCGCTGGTGGAGTTGTACAACGGATGCGATGTCTTCGTCTTCCCGTCTTTGTATGAGGGTTTTGGAATTCCGGTGCTGGAGGCGATGGCCTGCGGCCGCGCGGTGGCATGCTCCGCCAGCACGGCTTTGCCGGAAGTGGCGGACTCGGCGGCGATTCTGTTCGATCCGCGGTCCATCAACCAGATGACGCAAGCAATCCTGGATCTTCTCCTGTATCCGGAATTGAGGGCGCGGATGGAGAGGCTGGGGCGAAGGCGGGCGGGGCAATTCGACTGGGGCAAGACGGCGGCGCGCATGCTGGAGATCTACCGGGAAGCGGCTGCGGGAGAGGCGCGAGGCGGGCGTTTGCGCTTGCCGGCTGGTGTGAACCGATGAGGACGGGGTGGGTGGCCGCATGGATGATCGCCGTCTTGTGGGCGCCGGCCCGCACAGCGGCGCAAGCGGGGCCGGAAGAAGAGCGGCTGGAATACTCGGTGAACTATCCGAGCGGACTTCCGCTAGGGACGGCGAGCCTCGAAAGCCGGGCCGCGAGCTTGCCGGATGGGCGAGCCGGCCGGGAGTTTGTATTCCGGTTGCAGGCGGCGGCGCCCGGGTTTGAAGCCGAGGACCGCTACCGCTCGCTGGCGACAGGCGAGTATTGCTCACTGGAGTTTGAGAAGGATGCGCGGCACGGCAAGAAGATCATCCGAGAAAGGATGACGTTCGATCCGCAAGCCGGAACGGCGGTGCGGCAGAACTTGACGGGCGGAGCGCCGGCGAAGTTGGAAACAGCCTCCTGCGCGAAGGACGCACTGACGTATTTGCAATACTTCCGGCGGGAGATGGCGGCGGGAAGGCTTCCGCCCCCGGCGACCATTTACTTCGGCGCGGCTTATCAGGTGCGCCTGGCCTACGCGGGCAGGCAGCGGGTGCGTGTGGGGGAGGAGAGCCTGGAGGCCGAAAGAGTCCAGGTTTCGGTGAAAGGGCCGGCTTCCGAGCACACGTTTCAAGTATTCCTGGCGCTGGAGCCCGAACGAAGGCCGGTGTTGTTCCAGGTGAGCCTGCCGCAGGGGCTTTTCCTGATGGAATTGACCGAGTAGTCATGCGCGTGGCGATGGTTTCTCCCTTGCCTCCGGCGCGCAGTGGGATCGCGGACTATACGGTGGCGCTGGCGGCGGCGATGAGCGGGCTGGCTGAGGTGGAAGTGATTGGCGGCAGCGAGCCGGCCGGCGGGCTGAGGCGCTTCGATCAGGTGGTCTACCAGGTTGGGAACAATCCGCACCACGTTTTTGTGTACGAGATGGCGCTGGAGCATCCGGGGGTGGTGGTGCTGCATGAGCCGAACCTGCATCATCTGGTGGCGGAGCGGACGATCCGGCGAGGCGACTGGGACGGATACCTGCGCGAAGCCGAGTATGACGGGGGAGAGGCGGCGCTGGCCTACGCGCGGCGGGTGCAGGCAGGGGAAGCGGCGCCGGATTACGAAGGCGTGCCGATGCTGCGGCGCTTGCTGGAGCGAGCCAAGGCGGTCATCGTTCACAGCCGGTTCGCGAAAGAGCGGGTGGAGGCGGCGGGTTTCCGAGGCGAGCTGGCCGTGATTCCGCACGGGGCCTGGACGGCCGAAGCAGACCGCATGGCTTACCGGGAGCGGCTGGGGCTGGATGAACGCACGCCGCTCGTGGGCGTGTTCGGGTTCTTGAAGCCTTACAAGAGGATCGCCGTGGTGCTGCGCGCGTTCCGCCGGCTGCGCAGGGTGGAGCCTCGGGTGAAGCTGTTGTTGGCAGGGGAGCCGCATCCGGATCTTCGCGTTTCCCGCATGGTGCGTGATTTGGATTTGCTGGAGAGCGTGCGGCTGACGGGGTTTGTGCCGCCGGAGGATCTGCCTGGGCTCGTGGCGGCTTGCGACATCGTATTGAACCTGCGTTACCCCACGGTGGGCGAGACCAGCGGGAGCCTGATGCGGGCGTTGGGTTTGGGGCGGCCGGCGATCGTCTCCGATGTGGGAGCGTTCCGCGAGTTGCCGGACGAGATCTGCTTGAAGGTTCCGGTGGATGAGACGGAAGAGGAGGTCTTATTTGAGTATTTGAACTTGCTGGTATCGCGCCCCGAGCTGGCCCGGGCGATGGGGGAGCGGGCCAGGGCGTGGGCGGAGCGGGAGTGCAGTTGGGAGCGGGCAGCGCGGCGCTATGTCGCTTTGCTGGAGCGCCTCCGTCGGGGCGGGGAGGAGCCGCTTGAGCAAGAGACTGCGGCTGGGGAGACCGGCGAGTTGCGGGAAGCCACGCCCTCCGCGGAGGAGATCTTGAAGTGGGCCCCATGCCGGGAGGAATCCCGGAGCTACCTGGAGGCGCACCTGGACCGGCTGGAGCGAACCCTGGCCATGATCCCGCCGGGAGGGCCGCAAGACCGGATTCTGGAGATGGGCGCATATCTCCAGATCACGCCGCTGCTGAAAACCCGGCTAGGCTATGGAGAGGTGCGGGGCTGCTACTTCGGCCGCCCCGGGGGCAAGGAGCGCCGGGAGGCGGCCGCGGAGGATGGCGAGCATTTCGAGTGCGAAATCGATCTGTTCGATGCGAGCGCGGACCGGTTCCCCTACCCGGACGGCCACTTTTCGGCGGTGCTGTGCTGCGAGGTCTTGGAGCATCTGGTGCGGGATCCAATGCACATGATGGCGGAGATCAACCGGGTGCTGCGGGAAGGGGGACATCTGGTGGTGACGACGCCGAACATCGCCTCGCTGCGGGCGGCGGCGGCGGTCTTACAGGGATACCATCCCGGGCTGCTGCCGGGGTATTTGCGGCCGGAGCTGGAGCTGAAGGAGGTCCGGCATCATCGGGAGTATACGCCGCAGGAAGTGCGCTGGCTGTTGGAGGACGCCGGCTTCGAGGTGATGCGGCTGGAGACGGGACCGTACCGCGAGCAGCCGCGGCCGGAGCTGGCGTGGGTCCGCCGGCTATTGGAGACATACGGATTGCCCTCAGAGTTGCGAGGCGAGGCGATCTACGCGGCGGCTCGTAAGATCGGTCCCGTGCGGCGCAGATATCCGGAGTGGCTGTACATCGGGTCCGCATGAGCATCGAATACCGCAGGGTGGAGACGGCCGTAGAGGGGACCACGCTGCGGGTGTGCGTGGAAGCGGCGAACCGCAGCGGCGGGATCTGGAGAAGCGGAGACGGCTTCCAGCTCGGCGTGCAGTTTATCGACCCGCAAAGTCACATCTACGTGGAGGACGGTCCGAGGGCGGCGTTTGACGGCGACGTTGCGCCGGGAAGGGCAGGCCGGGCGCTCCTCAGCATCCGGCTGCCGGAGATCGAGGCCAGCCACCGCCTTTTCCTCAGCCCGTGGCTGGGAGAGGGAGGGTGGGGATATCAGGCCGGCTGGCGCTTCGTCGTGTTGGACGTGGCGGTGGAGGCGGGCTGCGCGAAAGTCACGGCCGTGCGAATCACGACCCTAGGCCGGCTCAAAGCGGAGCTGCTGCTGCGCTCGCTGGGGCGGGCCTTTACCTATCCAGCCGCGGGGCTGTGGCGGAACCGGCGTTTGATCGGATCGCTGGTGAGGCGGGACTTGATCGCGCGTTACCGCGGCTCGTGGGGCGGGCTGCTGTGGACCTTGCTGAACCCGCTGCTGTTGATGGCGACTTACTTTTTCGTCTTCGGCGTGGTGTTGCGGGCGCGATTCGAGGGCGACCCGAGCCGGGCGGGGTTCGCTCTGTATTTCCTGGCCGGGATGCTGCCGTGGCTGGCCTTCAGCGAAGCGGCGGGCAGGGCGCCGACGGTGATGGCGGAGCACCGGAATTTCGTCAAGAAGATGGTCTTCCCACTGGAGACTCTGCCCGCAACGCTGGTGGCGGGCGGACTGGTGACGCAGGCGTTTGCGCTGGTTGTGTTTCTGCTGGCGCTGGCATTGCTGCGCGGAGCAGTGCCGCTGTCGGCGGTGTGGCTGCCCGCGCTGCTGGTTCCGCAGGCGCTGCTGACACTGGGAATTTGCTGGTTTCTGGCGGCTCTGGGGGTTTATGTGCGGGACTTGGCGCAAGTGAACGGTTTTCTGCTCACGGTCTTGTTTTTCTTGACGCCCATTTGTTATCCAGAGAGCTCGTTGCCGCAGGAAGCGCTGAATCTCCTGTCGAAGAATCCCTTGTATGTTCTGGTCAAAGGTTACCGTGCGGTTCTTTTGGAGCCGGCGGGGAGCGTGGCATTTGGCCCGCTGTGGAAGCTGTGGGCGGCATCGGCGCTGGTGTTCGTGGCAGGCCACGCCTGGTTTTACAAGCTGAGGCGAGATTTCGCGGACGTGATTTAATGGAGACGGATGACTGACCAGGAATTGGAAGAGCTCCTCAAGGACCTGGAATCCGATCGAGTGGAGCGGAAAGCGTCTCTTTCCTCTCCCGACACGGTGCGCGAGACCATCTGCCAGTTCGCGAACGACCTGCCAGGCCACGGCCAGCCGGGAGTGATTTTCATTGGGGCGAATGATGACGGCAGTTGCGCAGGTCTTACCATTACCGACGAATTGTTGCGGCGGTTGGCGGACATGCGGTCCGACGGAAACATCGTGCCGTTTCCAACCATGACGGTTCAGAAGAAGCGATTGAACGGGTGCGAGATGGCAGTGGTCCTGGTCTACCCGTCGGATGCGCCGCCGGTGCGGTACAAGGGGAGGGTCTGCGTCCGAGTCGGGCCACGGCGGGCGATTGCCACACCGGAGGAGGAGCGCCGCCTAACGGAGAGGCGGCGGTCGCGGGATCTGCCGTTTGACATCCGGCCGCTTGCTCACGCGCGCCTGGAGGACCTGGATTTGGATCTTTTTGAGAGGGTGTATCTGCCATCCGCCGTTGCGCCCGAAGTGCTCCAGGGGAACCAGCGCAGCGTGGCTCAGCAGCTGGCGTCGCTGCGCTTTGCCACAACGGATGCCGATCCGCGCCCCACGGTTTTAGGCGTGTTGGTTACAGGGAAAGATCCCAGGTACTTTCTCCCCTGCGCTTACATACAGTTTATCCGCTTCGACGGAACGGAATTAACAGACCCGATCAAGGATCAGAAAGAGATTGGCGGCCCAATTCCGGCCATGCTGCGGATGATGGACGAGGTCTTTGAGGCGCACGTTTCGGTGCGTTCCGACCCGATGTCCGGGCCGGTGGAGCTGCGCGTTCCCGATTATCCCATCGTGAGCTTCCAGCAGATCGTGCGGAACGCCGTTCTGCACCGGACTTATGAGGGCACTCATGCTCCGGTCCGGGTGCACTGGTTTAGCGACCGCATTGAGATTCTGAGTCCCGGCGGGCCGTACGGACAGGTGACCCGCTCCAATTTCGGGGCCGAAGGCATCACGGATTATCGCAATCCGAACTTAGCGGCCGCCATGAAAGACCTGGGCTTTGTCCAACGGTTCGGGATCGGGATTGCGAGCGCGCGGCGCGCGCTCGAAAAGAATGGCAACCCGCCACTCGAGTTCAAGGTAGAAGATACATATGTTTTAGCTATTCTAAGAAAGCGTCCATGAAAGCTCCGATCATTGCCTTTTTTAATAACAAAGGTGGAGTTGGCAAGACGAGTCTTGTTTACCACTTGGCATGGATGTACTCGGATCTAGGCGTGCGGGTTCTCGCGGCGGATTTGGATCCCCAAGCCAATCTGACGGCGGCCTTTATCGATGAGGATGAATTGGGGGAGCTCTGGGAAGGCGGCTTTCCGACCATAGCGCGTTGCGTGGATCCTCTCGTGCAAGCTACAGGGGACATCGGCGAGGCCAGGACCAAAGAGATCTCCGACAACCTGGCGTTGTTGCTGGGTGACTTGGCCCTCTCCGCATTCGAAGGACACTTATCGGACGCCTGGCCCCGCTGCCCCGACAGCGATCCGCGGGCGTTCCGCATTATGTCCGCCTTTTACCGAATCATGCAGAACGCGGCGCAGGCAAACGGCGCAGGCGTCATTTTGATGGATCTCGGACCCAATCTCGGGGCGATCAACCGCGCTGCACTGATCGCCGCCGATTACGTGGTGTTTCCGCTTTCCGGAGACTTGTTCTCGCTGCAAGGATTGCGGAATCTGGGGCCCACGCTGGCGAAGTGGCGGCAAGGGTGGACCGAGAGGATCGCCAGGAATCCGGTGCATGGGCTGCCGTTGCCCGAAGGACGCATGCAGCCGGCTGGGTATATCGTCTTACAGCACTCGGTGCGATTGGACCGGCCGGTGAAAGCCTACGACCAATGGATGGCGCGGATCCCGGCGACTTATTGCAAGTATGTGGAGGAGCGAGATCCGCCGGAGGGCCTCACCCTGGCCAATGACCCACGGTGTCTGGCGCTATTGAAACACTACCGCAGCCTGATGCCGATGGCCCAGGAAGCGCGGAAGCCGATGTTCCACTTGAAGCCTGCGGATGGCGCAATCGGAGCGCACTTTCAGGCGGCGCAGAGCGCGTACCAAGACTTCAAGAGGCTAGCTGCTGTTATCGCGGAGCGCACGGGTCTGAGCTGGCCAGTTTTCGAACATGCCTGAGTTGCCGGAAGTGGAGACGGTGGTGCGGACGCTGGCCCCGCGGCTGGTGGGCCGGCGGATCACGGCGGTGATCACTAAGACGCGCAAGGCCTGGGCGGCGGCGGCGGCGAAGCTGCGCGGGCGGCGCATTGAAAGGGTGGAGCGCTACGGGAAGTACATCCTGCTGCACCTGGACCGGGGCGTTGGGGCGATCCACCTCGGCATGACGGGCAAGCTGATGGGCGGCGCGGAGCCGGGCGCCTACACGCGGGCGGTCCTGGTGCTCGATCAGGGACGCGTGGTGTTCGACGACGTGCGGCAGTTCGGATCCGTGCGCTGGCTGGAGCACCCGCCGGACGGGTTGGGGCCGGATGCGCTGGCCATAGCGGCCGAGGAATTCGTAACGCGACTGGCGCAGCGGAAGGGCCGGATCAAAGCCTTGCTGCTGAATCAGGCTTTCGTCCGGGGGATCGGGAACATCTACGCCGACGAGTCCCTGTTTCGGGCGCGCATCCACCCGCTGGCGCCGGCCAACCGCTTGAGCAGAGAGCGCGCGCTGCGGCTGCACCGCTGTATCGTGGAAGTGCTCTCGGAGGCGGTGGCGAGCGGCGGCTCTTCCATTTCCGATTACGTCGATGCCGACGGCCGCCCCGGCTGGTTCCAGTTTCAACACCGGGTGTACCATCGGACGGGCGAGCCCTGCGTGGCATGCGGCGCCAAAATCCGCCGCATTTTGGTGGCGCAGCGGAGCACGCACTACTGCCCGCGGTGCCAGCGGCGGTAAAGCCGGGGCCGCTCTTCAGGTCAATCCAAGCCGTTGCATGAGGGCTTCGGGATCCGGGTCGCGGCCCATGAACTCCCGGAACAACTCAGCCGGATCGGCGCTGTCTCCTTTGGAAAGGATGGACTCGCGGAGGCGGCGGCCGGTCTGCGGGTCGAAGACTCCCCGGGACTGGAACTCGCGGAAGACGTCCGCATCGAGCACCTCGGCCCATTTGTAGGAGTAGTAGCCGGCGGCGTAGCCCACGGGATCGCCGAACAAGTGCGTGAAAGCGGCGATCATGGCATAGTCCGGCGGCAGGGGCGCGGGCGTGAAGGGTTGCAGGACTTCCCGGCTAAAGGCGAGCACGTCCGGGGCGGAGGCGGGATCGTAGTCGACGTGCAGAGCAAAGTCCAGGAATCCGAAGCCGAGCTGGCGCATCTGAGCGGTGGCGGCGCGGTAGGTGCGGGCGCGGCGCATCTTCTGGTAGAGATCTTCGGGGACTGGCTCGCCGGTTTCGTAATGACGGGCGAACAGGTCCAGGGCCTCCCGTTCCCAGCACCAGTTTTCCATGAGCTGAGAGGGGAGCTCGACGAAGTCCCAGGCGACGTTGGTCCCGGCCAGGCTGCGCACTTCAACTTTGCTCAACAGTTGATGCAGCAAGTGCCCGAACTCATGGAAGATGGTTTCGACCTCGCGGTGGGTGAGCAACGCCGGGCGGCCGTCCAAGGGCGGAGTCAAGTTGCCGCAAATCGCGCCGGTGTGAGGTTCGAAGCGGCCGCCACTCTGCACGCCGGTGATGAAGGCGTCCATCCAAGCGCCGCCGCGCTTGTTTTCACGCGGATGCCAGTCGGCATAGAACCAGCCCAGCAGGGCGCCGTCCTCATCTCGCGCCTCGTAGCAAGCGACCTGCGGATCCCAGACCGGCACTCCCGGGTAGGGCCGGATCTGAATTCCGAACAAGCGCCGGGCGATCTCAAACATCCCTTCGATGACCCGCGGGGCCGGGAAATAGGGGCGGAGATCCTCCTCGTCGAAATCGAAGAGCGCCTTGCGCTGCTTTTCAGCCCAATAGGCCAAGTCCCAGGGCTGCATTTCGTCCTTGCCGTCTTGGGAACGGCGGAAGGCGCGCAGCTCGCGGTCTTCGCGCTCGAAGTGCGGCTGCGTCCTATGGCGAAGTTCTTCGAGGAAGCCGCGGGCGCGGGCGGCGCTTTTGGCCATGCGGTCGGCGAGGGCGAAATCGGCGAAGTGCGGATAGCCCACCAGAGCGGCCTTCCGGCGGCGCAATTCAAGGATCCGGAGGATGAGGGGCGGATTCTCCCATGGGGCGCGCGCGGCCCGGGTGTTGTAAGCCTGCCAAACGTCGCGGCGGATCGCCTCGTCGTCCAGATACGTCATCAGGGCGGTGTAGCTGGGGGCCTGAAGCGTAAACCGCCAGCCGTCGAGTCCTTTCTGCGCGGCGCTCTGGCGGGCGGCGGCGATGGCCGAGGGCGGCAGGCCCGCCAGTTGCCTTTCGTCGCGGAGGACGAGCTCGAAGGCATGGGTGGCGTCCAGAACATTCTGGGAGAAGCGCGTGGTGAGCGTGCTGAGCTCGACCTCGATCGCCGCCAGGCGGGCCTTGCCTTCGGCGTCGAGATCGGCGCCGTGGCGGCGGAAGCTGTCCATCGTTTTCGTGAGAAACCGGCGCCGCACGCCGCTCAGAGCTCTGCCCTCCTCGCAGGAGGCGAATTCGCGGATTGCACGCCAGAGACCCTCGTGCAGGGGAATGCTGGAGTAGAACTCGCTGGCCAGCGGTTCGACGGCGTTGTAGGCGGAGCGCAACTCCGGGTAGGTGGCCACGGATTCCAAGTGCCGGACTACGGCCATGGCGCGGTCCAGCGGTTCGGTCATGTGGTCCAGCGCTTCCAGCGTGTCCGTCCAAGAGCGCTGCGGCTTGGAGGCGGCGATGCGGTCACGCTCGGCGGAGGCTTGTTCGATCAGGCGCTGGATCGAGGGCTGGACGTCTTCGGCGCGCACGCGGTCGAAGGGCAGTGGGAAGCGCAGATCCAGGAGTGGACTTTCGATTTCAAGATAAGCCATTGCTTTCAGGATAGACAGCGAACAGCGGCCGGCGGGCGAATCCTTCCCTCAGTTGGCCGCGGGAGAGGAGGCCGGGGAGGACTTCCTCGCAAACAACCAGACTCCCAGCGCCAGCGTTCCTATGGCGATCCACTGGGCCGGCGAGAAGGGGCCGCCAAAGGGGAACGCTTGTTCCGGTTCGCGGAAAAACTCGATCAGAAATCTCGCCGAAGAGTAGAGGATCAAGTACAGCCCCAGGATGGAGCCAGCCCGGTGAGGGCGGCCGAAACGCCAATAAAGAATCCCGAAGATCAGGGCCTCGGCGAAGGCTTCATAAAGCTGCGTGGGATGGAGCGGCACATCCAGGGGCGTTCCGAACAACTCGTGGGCGACGGGATTGCGGAAGGTGACGGCCCAAGGGCGGTGGCACTCAAGGCCCCAGCAGCAGCCCGCGGAGAAACAGCCCAGCCGTCCGAAGACGTGGCCGAGGGCCACCCCGGGGGCAAGCGCGTCCGCAGTGGCAAGGATAGGGAGCTTGCTGCGGCGGGCGAAGACGTAGGCCGTGATCAACGCCAGAATCAAGCCGCCTTGGAATACGCCGCCGGACTGCAACGTGGAAAGCGAGAAGATCTCCCGCAGGTTCTGCCGGTAGTAGCCGAAATCGGCAATCACCATGAACAGCTTGGCGCCCAGGATTCCGGCCAGGGCGCAGTAGATGCCCAAGTCAACCACTTTGGCCGGATCCAGGCCGCTGCGGCGGGCGAGCCTGGCCGCCATCCACAAGCCCGCCAGAAAGCCGAGGGTCACCAACACCCCGTAGGTGGGGATGAAGAAATCGCCGATCTTGACCAGTTGCGGGAACATTACAGCAGACGAACCTTTCTGTGCGAGCGCCAGGCGTCCACGAGGACCAGCGCCACGCCGATGCTGATCGCGCTATCGGCCACGTTGAAGGCCGGCCAGTGGTAAGGCCCCAGGTGGAAATCGAGGAAATCGGCCACCGCGCCCTTCAACAGGCGGTCATAGAGATTGCCGGCTGCGCCGCCGAGCACCAATGCGAGGCCATAACGGGAGAGCCGGCTGGCGGCCATGCCGGTGGGAGAACGCTGCCAAAGGATCACCGTTACTAAAGCCATCACCAACAGGGCGATCCCCGAGAGGAAGAAGGCGCGCCATTCCGTTTCATTCTCCGAAAAAACGCCGAAGGCGATGCCGCGGTTCTCTGTGAGGACGAGGTTGAAGAAGCCAGGAATGACGCGGATGGTTTCGGCGGGGGCCAAATAGTTCTCCGCCAGCAGTTTGGTGACGCGGTCCAGAATGAGCACCAACGCGGCCAGGGAGAAGGCGGAGGCGCGGGAGGACATTCAGCCTTCCAGGGTCTGGCGGACGGCGGCCGCGCAGGCGCCGCAAATCGTCGGCAGCTCGGGCTCCGAGCCGATATCGGTCGAGTATTTCCAGCAGCGCTCGCATTTGACGCCGGCGGCGCGGCCGATGTGGATCGAGAGCGCCTTCTCTTCCTGGCGCTCCAGGGTCACCTGCGAAACGATGAACAGGGAAGGCAGCTCGGCGGCATACTGTTGGAGGAGCGGATAGAGGTCGCCGTTGACAGTGAGATGGACTGCGGCTTCCAGCGGCGCGCCGATGAACTTCTCCTGGCGGGCGGCCTCCAGGCTCTTCAGAACCTGGTCGCGCACCTCCATCAGGCGATCCCAGTTCTTGGCGCGCTTGCGCTGCTCCGCTCCGAGTCCTGCCACCAGCTCGGCGGGTTGTGGGAACAGGGCCAGGTGGACACTCTCCGGCGCGCCGGCGGGGAGCCGCATGTGGCTCCAAACTTCCTCGGTGGTGAAGGTCAGGATGGGGCTGAGCAGGCGCACCAGCGCGTAATTCAGCCGGTAGAGCGCGGTCTGGGCGCTGCGGCGGGACCGGGAGCGGGGAGCGGCGGTGTACAGGCGGTCCTTGAGGACGTCGAAGTAGACGGCGCTCAGATCTGTGGCGGCGAAGTCGTAGACGGCGTGATAGACCTTGTGAAACGCCATCTCGTCGTACCAGGCGCGGCATTGCTTGACGAGCTTCTCGGCGCGGAACAGGATCCACTGGTCGATTTCGAGCAGGTCCGCGGCGGGCAGCGGGTCCTTTTCGGGATCGAAATCGAAAAGGTTGCCGAGCGCATAACGGAACGTATTGCGCAGCTTGCGGTAGGCTTCCGAGAGACGCGCCAGGATGGTCTCCGAGATGCGCACGTCGTCGGTGAACTCCTGCGAGGCCACCCACAGGCGCAACACTTCGGCGCCGTATTGTTTCACGATGGTCTGCGGCTCGATGATGTTGCCGAGCGATTTGGACATGGCCCGGCCCTCGCCGTCCAGGGTCCAGCCGTGGGTGGCGCAACTGCGGTAAGGCGAGCCGCCGCGAAGCCCCACGCCCACGAGCAGCGAGCTGTGGAACCAGCCGCGGTACTGATCGGGCCCTTCGATGTAGAGATCGGAGGGCCAGGGCAGGCCGTAGGTTTCGTTCAGCACGGCCAAGTGGCTGGCGCCGGAGTCGAACCAGACGTCGAGGATGTCGCTGCCTTTGCGGAAGGACTGGCTGCCGCACTTGGCGCAGCGCGCTTCGGGACCGAGGAGCTCGGCTTCGGACATCTCGTACCAGACGTCGGCGGTCTTCCGGCGGAACAGATCGACGATGCGGTCCAGATGCTTGCGGTCCGTGAGGGGTTCGCCGCACTGGTTGCAATAGAAGACGACAATGGGGACGCCCCAGACGCGCTGCCGGGAGATGCACCAGTCAGGGCGGGCCGCAATCATCTTCGAGATGCGCTCCAGGCCCCAGCCCGGGATCCAGCGGACCTCCTTGACGGCTTCCAGGGCGCGGGCGCGCAAGTCATTCTTCTCCAGCCCGATGAACCACTGCTCGGTGGCGCGGAAAATGGTGGGGTTGTGGCAGCGCCAGCAGTGGGGATAACTGTGCTCGAGGCTGCCTTCGGCCAGCAGAGCGCCGCGCTGGCGCAGGATGCCGGTCACGACGGGATTCGCTTCCCACACGCTCAGCCCGATGATCTCTTCGGGGAGGTGTCCGGCAGCGCCCTCGGCGTGATAGAAGCGGCCATGGGCATCCACCGGGCAGAAGGTGGGGATGCCGTAGGCTTGGCCCGTCAGATAGTCCTCTTGTCCGTGGCCGGGGGCGGTGTGGACGGCGCCGGTGCCCTGGTCCAGGGTCACGTAGTCGGCCAAGACGCCGGTGACGTCTCTTTCGATGAAGGGATGCCGGAAGACGGCGCCTTCGAGCGCCGCGCCAGGGAAAGTGGCCAAGACTCTGGGCTCCGGCCAGCCGCACTTCTCCGCAGTGGCTTTGAGCAGGTCTTTGGCGACGAGGTAAACTTCGCCGCGGTGTTCGGCCGCGACGTACTCGTACTTCGGGTGGAACGCGACGGCCATGTTGGCGGGCAGGGTCCAGGGCGTGGTTGTCCAGATGACCACCCAAACGCGGCGGCCGGCCAGGGCCGGATCGAGCTTGCCCGCCTCGGAGATGAGCTCGAAGCGCACCCAGATGCTCGGGCTGGTGTGGTTCTCGTATTCCACTTCGGCTTCGGCGAGCGCCGTGAGGTCCCTCATGCACCAGTGGACGGGCTTGAGGCCCTTGTAGACGTAGCCGCGGTCCAGAAAATCTACGAACGCCTGAGCGATCACGGCCTCGTATTGGGCGCTCATGGTGAGGTAGGGGTTTTCCCATTCGCCGAAAACGCCGAGCCGCTTGAACTCCTGGCGATGCAGCTCGACAAAGCGGGCGGCGTACTGGCGGCACTCTTCGCGGATCTGGGAGGGCGTCATCGAGGCCTTGCGCGGGCCGAGCTCGGCATCGACTTTGATTTCGATGGGCAGGCCGTGGCAGTCCCAGCCGGGGACGAAGGGGGCGTCGAAGCCGGCCATGCTGCGGGACTTGACGATGAAGTCTTTAAGGATTTTGTTGAAGGCGGTGCCCAAGTGGATGTTGCCGTTGGCGTAGGGCGGACCGTCGTGGAGCACGTACACGGGTCGTCCGGCGCGGGCCTGGCGGATCTTGTGGTAGAGGTTCATCTGCTCCCAGCGGGCCAGGATCTTGGGCTCGGTCTGGGGCAGGTTGGCCTTCATGGGGAAGTCCGTGCGCGGCAAATTGACGGTCTTTTTTAAATCAACGTCCTTCAATGACATATGTGAGGGGTTCACTTCCTATGGTACACGAAGGGGCAAGCATGAACCTCGGCGAGCCGCGGAAATCGTTTCCTATCCAGGCACATGTTGACCCACCCCGGCTGCGGGTGTTGCTGCTGGGGTTTGGGAGAAGCTGCGGGAGCGGCGCCATGCCGGCGGGGTGGGGGTGTGGGCGAAGCCCCAGCGGTCAGATCACATGCTAACGACACCGGATTCGCTGAGGGGCTAGCTCTCTGGGTCCAATTGTGTTAACCTGATACGTAAACCATATTATGGACAGGAGCCCGGCTTGGAGATTCGCTTTCTTTCCCGCAAGCTTGCCAAGGAAGCAAACAACTTCGGACTCCTACGGAAGACGCACGGCGAGAATCGCGCGAAGCGCATACGCTTACGGCTGGACGCGCTGCGCGCCGCCACTGTTTTGGAAGATTTGCGCAATATGCCAGGCCGCCTCCATGACCTGAGTGGGGACCGGGCCGGGCAGCTCTCGCTGGACCTGGACGGCCCGTACCGGCTGGTTTTCGCACCGGACCACAACCCGGTTCCCAGAAGGGCAGATGGCGGCATGGATTGGAACCAGATCACGGCCGTTTTGATATTAGGAATCGAGGACACCCATGGGTAGCCACGTGACTTACGCATACGAGCCGGACTTTGTCACGCCGCCCGGCGAGATGATCGAGGAAAAGCTCCAGGAGATCGGCATGTCCCAGGCGGAACTGGCCGAGCGGATCGGGCGCGCCAGGAAGACCGTAAACGAGCTCATCAAAGGAAAGGCGCCGCTGCTTCCCGAAACCGCGGTGCAGTTGGAACGGGTGCTCGGCGTTCCGGCGCGTTTCTGGGCCAGCGCGGAAGCCATTTACCGCCAGGCGCTAGCCGCCCATGAGGAAGCGCAACGCCTGGCAACACAAGAAGAGTGGCTGCGCCGTCTGCCCATCAGGGCGCTGGTCAAACGCGGAATCCTCTCCCGGGAGGGTAACCGAATTTCCCGTTTGCGCGAGTTGCTCAACTTCTTCGGCGTTGCCTCGTTTGAAGCGCTATGGCGCATCGGCGAGGAACGATACTTGTCCTTCCGGCAGTCGCCCGCGCACGAGGTGGATCGATTCGCTCTCTTGGCTTGGCTGCGGCTAGGCGAACTTCAGGCTCTAAAGGTCGCCTGCGCTCCTTACGATGAGGGCAAATTCCGCCAGACCCTTCGTGAGATTCGCAAACTTTGCATAGAGCCCCCGCCCGCCGCCGCGCCGAAGATGCAGAAAGTCTGCGCTGAATCCGGCGTCGCATTGGTGTTCGTGCCGGAAATCCCTGGCGCACGTGCGTGGGGTGTGACGCAATGGGTGACCGCCGACAAGGCGATCCTGCAACTCAGCCTGCGCGGCAAGAGCGATGATCAGTTCTGGTTCACCTTTTTCCATGAAGCAGCGCATATCCTGCTACATCCAAAGAGGGCGGTTTACGTGGAGTTTGGCCAGGAAGCCGACGAGCACGAGGAGGAAGCGAACCGGTTCGCCAGGGATGTCCTGATCCCGCCCGCTGAGTGGCGGCGGATTGCGGCCGTCCCTCCTCGAAGCGCCGCGCAAGTCCGCGCGTGGGCCAAGAGGCTGGGCATTGCACCCGGCGTTTTGGTCGGACGATTGCAGCACGAGCGATTTCTTCCCTGGACTCATCTGAACGGATTGAAGGTGAAGCTGCGGTTCAAGGAGGTCGAGTAGGCAGCATCCCAGCAGTGCGGCTTCAGACCGTGGGCACGCCAGATGCGCCGCAGGCTGGCTTCGCTGATGCCCACCGCCGCGGCCAGTTTCCGGGTGGAGCAGGGCGTGGCGTTGGCCGGCTTCTGCCGGGTGGTCATCTGAATCACCCGCGCCACCGTGTCGGCGGAAATCGCCGGGGCACGTTACGAGAGGCTGCTGGATGGATCTACCAGAGCGCGCGGATCCCGTAGCGCCGAATGGATTTGTCTTTGGTTACAAGGACAAGATCTTCACAAAGGCTCTGGGCCACCATTAGCCGGTCGAAGGGGTCCCGATGGTGGTGGGGAAGCTGGAAGATCTCCAGAACGTGCCCGGCGGTTATGGGGAGGACCCGCGCGCCGAGGTAGGCCAAGTGCTTTTCGAAATAGTCCCGCTCCTGGGGCAGCTCAAGTTTGCCGGCTGCGGCCTTCAGCGCGATCTCCCACAAGCTCGCGGCGCTCAGCCAGATCTCGTTGTGCTGGTCCAGCAATAACCGCTTGACTTTGGCGGAGAGTTTGTCCGGGTCGGCAATCGCCCACAAGAACGCGTGCGTGTCCAGGAGCAGTCTCATCCGCTTAGGAATTTCTCCAGCTCAGCCTTCGTCATGGGGGCATCCCATCCCTTCTTGAACCGGATGGTGCCCGTTGCGGAGCCCAATTTTCTGCGGACTTGCCCGGGGCGGAACCCCACCAGTTTCGCCACGGGTTTTCCCGCCCGGGCGATCACAATTTCTTCACCCAGCCTCGCCTTTTCGATCAGGGTGCGAAGGTGCTTTTGGGCAAAACTGGCGTTGACCTCCATATCCCCATTCTGGACCAGAGCTATTGGCGGGGCAACCTGCATGCACGTCCACAAGATGGCAGGCCTTTCTCCGGCGACGCCGGGGTTCTTCGGACCAGCGCGCGGCGGTGAATGGCTACCGCAGGCGGCTTAGAATCGCATCCAGGTCGTAAACAGCCCCGGCCCAGGGGCCGCCGCTGGCGGCTTGCAGCGCCGCCCACAGGCGCGTATCCGCGGGCAGCAGCGGGTCGGGCTTCAGGTCCGGATGGGGCGGACGCGAGGCCAGCACCCGCGCGCCTTCTTCGGCTCCGAAGATCCGCTCGGCATCGCCCACCATATTGACCGTGCCCTCCAGCCGGCGGGTGTCGATGACGATTTCGATCCGGTCGCCTTCGCGGACCCTGCCGATCGGCCCTCCGGCCAGCCCTTCCGGCGACACCAGCCCGATGCAGGCCCCGGTGGAGACGCCGCTGAAACGCGAGTCCGTAACCAGGGCGACATGCTTGCCGAACTCCAGGTACTTGAGCGCGGCCGTGATCTGGTGCACCTCCTCCATGCCGGTGCCCATGGGACCCAGACCGGCCAGCACGATGACGTCGCCGGGACGGATGCGGTCCTCGCCGGTGCTCTTCACGGCTGCAATGGCGGCCGCTTCGGAGCAGAACATCCGCGCCGGACCGGTCATGCGGTAGACGCCCTGAGAGTCCAATACGCTCGGATCAATGGCGGTGCTCTTGATGACCGAGCCATCCGGCGCGAGATTGCCGGTGGGGAAGCAGACGGTGGAGGTGATGCCGCGGCGGGCGGCGGTGTCCGGATCCATGATCACGTCGCCGGGATCGACGCCGTCCTTCTCTTTCAACAGAGCGCGCAGACGGGCGCGGCGTTCGGAAGTCTCCCACCAGTTCAGCACCGTGTCGAGCGTCTCCCCGCTGGCGGTCAGGACCCCGGTCTCGAGCAACCCCATCCGGCGCAGGTGGAGCATGACCTCAGGCACGCCGCCGGCGAGAAAGACCTGAATGGTGGGGTGGTTGCGCGGCCCGTTGGGGAGCACGTCCACCAGCCGCGGCACCCGGGCGTTGATCTTGGCCCAGTCGTCGCGCGTGGGACGCGGCAAGCCGGCGGCATGGGCGATGGCGGGCAGGTGCAGGATCAAGTTGGTCGAGCCTCCGAAAGCGGCGAAGGTGACCATGGCGTTGTGCAGCGCGGCTTCGGTGAGGATGTCCCGCATGCGGATGCCGCGCCGGATCAGGGCCATCACCGCGCGCCCGGAACGGCGCGCCATATCGAGCCAGATGGACGAGCCTGAAGGCGCCAGGGCGGCATGCGGCAGGGTCATGCCCAAGGCTTCGCCGACCACCTGTGAAGTGGCCGCGGTGCCGAGGAACTGGCACCCGCCGCCGGGGGAGGCGCAGGCGTGGCAGCCGGCCGAGGCGGCCTCTTCGAGAGTGATCTGGCCGTGCGCGTACTGTGCGCCGATGGACTGCACCGAGGAGGAATTCCATTGGTCCACCGAGCCGAGCATGACCCCGCCGGGGACCACCACCGAGGGCAGCTCCTTCATGCCCGCCAGCGCCATCATCATGGCGGGGAGCCCCTTGTCGCAGGCGGCGACGCCGACCACTCCGCTGCGGCGCGGCAGGGAGCGGATGTGGCGGCGAAAGATGATGGCGGCGTCGTTGCGGTACGGCAGGCTGTCGAACATTCCCGGGGTGCCTTGGGTGCGGCCGTCGCAGGGGTCGCTGCACGCGGTGGCGAAGGGGATGGCGCCGAGCGACTTGAGTTCTTGAGCGGCGGCTTCCACCAGCAGGCCGACTTCCCAGTGGCCGGTGTGGAGTCCCAGCGCGATGGGCGTGCCGTCCGGAGCGCGGACGCCGCCGTGGGTGCTGAGGATCAGGATCTCGGGGCCGCCGAGTCTGGCCGGATCCCAGCCCATGGCGGCGTTTTGGGTCCAGCCGAACAGATCGCCGGAGGCGTAACTGCGCAAGATCTCGTCGGTCACCGGAAGCGCGCCCTGGGGCCCTGGAGACTTGGTTTGAAGCTGATAAATGGATTCGTCGTGGGAGTCGAGGATGGCAGAAACCGATGCATTACCCATACTGAAGATCCTATCAGCCTGCGCCTCGCCCCGGCCGCCACCCTCAAATGTGGTTGTTACAATGAAAAAGGTTCCTGTTCCAGTCGACAGAAAGGCATCTCCAACCTTGAGCGGAAACCGGCGAAGCGTCACCGCAGTTTACCCTGGATCGTTTGACCCCATCACCAATGGCCACCTCGATTTGATCGAAAGAGGAAGCCGGCTGTTCGACCGGCTGATCGTCGCCATTTTGGAAAACGCGGCCAAAGAGCCGCTGTTCAGCGTCGAGGAGCGCATGGAGATGCTGCGTGAGGTGACACGGCCCTATGCAAATGTGAGCGTTGACTCATTTCACGGGCTGCTGGTCGACTTCATGAAGGAACGCAACGCCCAGGTGATCCTGCGCGGCATCCGGGCGATCTCCGATTACGAATACGAACTCCAAATGGCGCTGATGAACAACCGGCTCTGGCCGGGCGTGGAAACGGTGTTTCTGATGTCGAGCGAAGCCTACTCCTTCGTCAGCTCTCGGCTGATTAAGCAAGTGTTCGAACTGGGCGGCGACGTCTCCGGGCTGGTGCCCCCTATCGTCGAGGCGCGCCTCAAGAATCGGGTGCGAAGGGGAGCGTAGGCGGGGAATGCCGGACAGAGTTCGTCTATCCGAAAGGATCCTGCGCATCTCGGATTCGGCCACCATGAAGGCGGCGGCGGATGCGGCCAGCCTGCGCGCCCGGGGCCGGGACATTGTGGACCTGGGGCCCGGAGAACCGGATTTCCCGACGCCGGAAAACATCAAGCAGGCGGCCATCCGGGCCATTGAGGAGAACTACACCCGCTACACGGCGGCGGGCGGTTCGCTGGAGCTGAAGGAAGCGGTTTGCAGCCGTCACGCAGAGGATTTCGGCACTTCCTATACTCCGGCTGAATGCGTTATCACGCCCGGAGGCAAGTACGCGGTTTTCGGCGCGCTCCAGTGCCTGGTGAACGAGGGCGAGGAGGTCATCGTTCCAACGCCGTACTGGGTGACCTACCGGGACGTGACGGCCTACTGCGGCGGCGTATGCGTCTTCGCCGAGGCGGACCCGGCGGACGGATTCGCGCTCACGGCGAAGCTGATCGAGAAGCATCTCACGCCCAAGACCCGCGCGCTGGTGCTGAACTCGCCGTGCAACCCGAGCGGACATGTGATCCCGCCGGAAGAGTTCGCGAAGATCGTCCACCTCGCCGGCAGCCGCGGCGTCTGGCTGATTACGGACGAGTGCTACGCGCACCTGGTGTACGAGGGCAGGCCGTTTTCAGCAGCGTCGGTGCGGGGGTCCAAGGGCCGGGTGATTGTCGCCGGTTCGCTGTCCAAGACCTACGCCATGACCGGCTGGCGCATCGGCTATGCGCTGGGGCCGCGGGAAGTGATTTCGGCGATGGCGCGGCTGCAAAGCCATTCGACTTCGAATCCCAACTCGATCGCGCAGAAGGCGGCGGTGGAGGCGCTCGGCGGACCGCAGGACTTTGTGGCCCAGGTGCGGGAGGAATACCGGCGGCGCCGGGACTTCGCGCTGGAGCGGTTGCGGCGCATCCCGGAAGTGCGCTGCCATGAGCCGCAAGGCGCGTTCTATTTGTATCCGGACGTCCGCTCGGTCTTAAACCGGAGCGGCGTGCGGACCACGATGGAGTTTGCCGGGCAACTGCTGGAGCAGGCGGAGGTAGCGGTGGTTCCCGGCGAGGCCTTCGGCACGAGGGATCACATCCGGCTGACCTTCGCGGTGTCGATGCGGGAGCTGGAGCGCGGCCTGGAACGGATCAGCCGGTTCATCGCGGGATGCTTGGAATGAGCGCGGATCCATTGCTTCTGACGCCCACGTTTCATGAGACGGTCTGGGGAGTTCAGGATTTGAGTCCCTGGTTTGACTCGCCCGGAGGCCGGATCGGCGAGGTGTGGTTTGAATCGCCGCAGCTTGACCGGCTGCCGATCCTGGTGAAGTTCATCTTCACCTCGGACCGGCTCTCGGTGCAGGTTCATCCGGACGACGCCTATGCCAGGCAGATCGAAGGCGCAGCCGGCGGCAAGACCGAGATGTGGTACGTGCTGCGGGCGGCGCCGGGCGCCAAGCTCGCGGCGGGCTTCGTGGAGCCAATTTCGCTCGAGCGGGCGCGCCAGGCGGCGCAAAGCGGCGAGATCGAGCAGTTGCTGCAATGGTGGCCGGTCGAGGCCGGGCAGGTGTACCTCCTTCCCGCCGGGACCGTGCACGCTCTGGGCGCGGGAATCACGGTCTGCGAGATTCAACAGAATAACCAGATCACCTACCGCTTGTACGACTACGGCAGGCCGCGCGAGCTGCATCTGGAAAAGGCGCTGGCGGTGGCGCATCTGGGGCCGCACCCCGGGCCCATCGCGCCGCAAGGGGATGTGCTGGCCGCCTGTCCGCACTTCATCACCGATCGCCTGGAGCTATCGGGAGAGACCCACTATGAGACGCGGGCGAACGGGTTCGAGCTGTTGATCGTGCTGGAAGGGGCCGGGCGGTTGGCGGGGCAGGATCTCCGCCCGGGGCAAGTCTGGCATCTGCCGCCAGGCAGCGGGCCATGGCCATTGGAGCCTGCGCCGGGCCTGCGGATGTTGCGAACCAGGTTGCCGTGAGAGCATGCCGCCGCGGAGTGGACCTCAGCCCCGCAGCAGCGCGACGGCCAGCAGGAGCCAGGCGGCGATGAAACACAGCCCGCCGATCGGAGTGACCGCTCCGAGCCAGCGCGTCCCCGTCACGGCCAGCAGATACAAGCTTCCCGAGAAGATCAGGATCCCCGCCGCAAGCAGAACGCAGACCCAATCCGCTGCGGCCGGCTTCAAGGCGTTGACGCGGGCCAGCAGCGGCGTCACCAGCAGCCCGATGGCGTGGAGAAACTGGTAAAAGACCGCCCGCTCATAGATGCCCATCGAATACGCATCGAGCTTGCCGCGCAGTCCGTGGGCGCCGAATGCGCCCAGCATTACCGCCAGCCCCAGGCAAGCCGCGCCAAGGGCGCTCCAGATCATGAAGAGCCTCCTTGCCCTTATTGTTGCGCACTCCGGTTATCTCAGCCAGAAGCCCTTGCGGTGGGACACGCCGAGGACCTTCCGGCAGTGCGGGCAGAAGTAGACGTACCGCACGCCGGAGAGGCTGCTGAGCCGCCTGCACCAGATCTTGTTCAAGGTTACGCCGCAGTGCGGGCAGACCGGAGATACATCGTTCGTTTCCAAGCATTCGATCATGAAGGGTTGCTCCGATTGCGCAGGGGCGAGCCTGCGCCCTTTCAGCATAACCTCTGGCGCAAGCTTGGCGGCCCGTCCCCGGGCAACTCAAAACTGTCCACTGATTCCCCGAGTTAAAGTGTTTGTGATGGCAGACTCAATTCGAAGACCGATAGGGCGGAGAGATTTTCTCCGCTATGCCGCTGCTGCCGGCTTTGCGGCCGGACAAGGAGCGATGGCGGCGCCGCCGCGGCCCAATATCGTGGTCTTTTACGCCGACGACCTGGGCTATGGCGACGTGAGCTGTTACGGAGCGCAGCGCGTCCGAACGCCGAACTTCGACCGCCTGGCCCAGCGGGGCGTGCGGTTTACGGACGCCCACACCAGCGCCGCCACCTGCACCCCATCCCGATACTCATTGCTTACGGGCGAGTATTCCTTCCGGATGCAGGGTGCTCGAGTGCTCCCGGGCGATGCGCCCGCGCTCATCCGTCCGGGCCGCGTGACCGTGGCTTCCCTGTTGAAAGAGCGCGGCTACAGGACCGCCGTGATCGGCAAGTGGCATCTGGGCCTCGGCGACGGCAAGGTGGATTGGAACGGGGAAATCAAGCCGGGTCCGCTCGAGGTCGGCTTCGACGAATGCTTCATTATCCCGGCGACGGGAGACCGGGTGCCTTGCGTGTATGTGGAAAACCACCGCGTCTAAGGACTCGATCCCAAAGATCCCATCCGGGTCAGCTATGAAGGGCCGCTTGACGACCAGCCCACGGGCAGAACGCACCCGCACTTGCTCAAGATGAAGTTCAGCCACGGGCATGACATGACCATCGTCAACGGCATCAGCCGCATCGGCTACATGAGCGGCGGCAAGGCGGCGCTCTGGAACGACGAGACTATGGCTGAGACTCTGGCCGCCCGCGCCGATGCGTTCATTGGCCGCAACGCCCAACAACCGTTCTTTCTGTATTTCTCGACGCACGACATCCATGTGCCGCGGTCGCCCAACCCGCGCTTCCGCAACTCCACCCCCATGGGGGCCCGGGGCGACGTCATCTCCCAGTTGGACTGGTGCCTTGGCAGAATCGTCGAGTCCCTGGAAAGGCGCGGCCTGTTGCAAAACACGCTGCTTGTGGTTTCCAGTGACAATGGCGCGGTGGTGGACGACGGATACCAGGACGAAGCGGTGGAGAAGTTAGGGTCGCACCGTCCCAACGGACCGCTGCGCGGCGGCAAGTACTCGAACTTTGAAGGCGGCACGCGCGTGCCGCTCATCGTTCACTGGCCCGCCCGGGTCAAGCCCGGCGTCTCGGATGCGTTGATTTCACAAGTCGACTTGCTTCGTTGCTTCGCCCGTTTGATTGGCGCCGATCTTCCGCCCGGCGCCGGCCCGGATAGCGAGGATTTGTTGCCGGCGCTGCTCGGAGAGAGCAAGAAAGGGCGGCAATGGTTGGTGGAGCAGGCCAGCGTGCTTTCGCTCCGCGATGGCGCCTGGAAGTACATACCGCCCAGCAAGGGCTCCAAGTGGAACACAAACACCAACACCGAACTCGGCAACGACCCGGAGCCGCAGCTCTACGACCTCTCGACCGACCTCGGCGAAACGAAGAACCTCGCCGCCCAGCAACCCGAGCGTGTCAAGAGAATGGCCGAGATCCTGGAGAAGATCCGTTCCGGCCCGGTCCGTTCTCTTTAGTTGACTTGCTGAAACAGCGGCTCGCTTCCGGGGTCCGCTGCACGAAGCCGTTTGTGTAGCCCGCGCTGCTGCCGCCGCGGCCTGGGTTGAAGCGGATCTCCGGCCGTGATTCAATAAAGGTTACACCTTCCACTGGAGGAACCCTGGGTTGAGTCAAGCGATTCTCGCCCTGGAAGACGGAACCGTCTTCAAGGGCCGCGCATTTGGTGCGCCTGTAGAGCGGGCAGGGGAGGTTGTTTTCAATACCTCCATCACCGGCTACCAGGAGATCTTCACGGACCCCTCCTATGCCGGGCAGATCGTGGTCTTGACCTACCCCCAAATCGGCAACTACGGCGCCAATCCAGAGGACAGCGAGGCAGCGCGGCCGTATATTGAGGGGCTGGTGGTGCGGGAGTTCTCTCCAGTCGCCAGCAACTGGCGCTCTCAGGAGCGCGCCGACGAGTTCCTCCGAGCGCACAATGTGCCGGTGATTGCGGAAGTGGACGCGCGCCGCCTGGTGCGCCTGCTGCGGAGCCGGGGTGTGATGCGCGGAGTGCTTTCCTGTACTGAGGAGGATCCTGCCCGGCTGGTCGAAAAGGCCCGCAGCATCCCTTCGATGGCCGGACTGGAGCTTGCGACCAAGGTTTCCACCAACCAGCCTTACGCCTGGTCGGAGGGCATCCAACCCTGCTCGCCCTCGGAGCATGTGGGCGATCCGGCCGAGCCGCGCTTCCACGTGGTGGCCTACGATTTCGGCATCAAGCGCAATATTCTGCGAAGGCTGGCGCACGCCGGCTGCCGGGTGACCGTGGTTCCGGCGGTCACAACAGCGGAGCAAGTGCTGGCTCTCCAGCCGGACGGGGTATTCCTCTCCAACGGTCCGGGCGATCCGGAGCCGCTCCAGTTCCAGGCGGCGCAGGTGCGCAAGCTGCTCGGCCGCGTGCCGGTCTTTGGAATCTGCCTGGGGCATCAGGTGCTGGGCTTGGCTGTGGGGGGCAAGACTTACAAGCTGAAGTTCGGCCACCGGGGCGCCAATCACCCGGTGCTCAACCGGATCACGAACCGGGTGGAGATCACCTCCCACAATCACGGCTTCGCCGTGGACCCGGATTCACTGAAAGACTCGGAAGTGGAGCTGACCCATATCAATTTGAATGACCAGACCCTGGAGGGCTTCCGGCTGCGCAACGCGCCCGCCTTTTGCGTGCAGTACCATCCGGAGGCCGCGCCGGGGCCGCACGATTCGCATTATCTGTTCGACGATTTCGTGAAGCTTATGACCGAATTCCGGCGGAGATGACGCACCGAGGATGCCCAGACGAAACGACATTCACCGGATTCTAATCATCGGCTCCGGGCCGATCATCATCGGCCAGGCCTGCGAGTTCGACTACTCGGGAACCCAGGCCTGCAAAGCGCTGCGGGCCGACGGCTACGAAGTGGTCCTGGTGAATTCCAACCCGGCCACCATCATGACCGATCCGGAGCTGGCCGACCGGACTTATGTCGAGCCGCTCACGGCCGAATACATGGAGGAAGTGATCCGCCGGGAGAGGCCGGACGCGCTGCTGTCGACCGTAGGGGGCCAAACGGGGTTGAACTTGGCGGTGGAGCTGGCCGAGGCGGGAGTTCTGGACCGCTACGGCGTGGAGCTGATCGGCGCCAGGATCGAGTCGATTAAGAAGGCCGAGGACCGCCTGCTGTTCAAGGACGCCATGCGCAAGATCGGGCTGGAGGTGCCCGACTCTAAGCTGGTCAACAATCTCGAAGACGGGCTGGCCTACGCCGAGCGGCTCGGCTATCCCGTGATTCTTCGGCCCAGCTTCACGCTGGGCGGCACCGGCGGCGGCATCGCCTACAACCGCGAAGAGATGGCGGCCATCCTGGAGCGCGGGCTGGCGCTTTCGCCCGTGCATGAGGTGCTCATCGAAGAGAGCGTGCTCGGCTGGAAAGAGTTCGAGCTGGAGGTGATGCGGGATCTGGCCGACAACGCCATCATCGTGTGCTCGATCGAGAACTTCGATCCGATGGGCGTGCACACCGGCGACTCCATCACGGTGGCCCCTGCCCAGACGCTCACCGACCGCGAATACCAGATGATGCGGGACGCGGCGCTGCGCTGCCTGCGCGAGATCGGCGTGGACACCGGCGGATCGAACGTCCAGTTCGCCATCCACCCGGAGACCGGGCGCATGGTGATCATCGAGATGAATCCGCGCGTGTCGCGCAGCTCGGCGCTGGCCTCGAAAGCCACCGGGTTCCCCATCGCCAAGATCGCCGCCAAGCTGGCCGTCGGTTACCGGCTGGATGAGATCCCCAACGACATCACCCGCAAAACGCCGGCCTGCTTTGAGCCGACCATCGACTACGTCGTGGTGAAGATCCCGCGCTGGCAATTCGAGAAGCTGCCGGGGGCCGAGCCCTCGCTGGGAACGCAGATGAAGTCCGTGGGCGAAGTGATGGCCATCGGGCGGACCTTCAAGCAGGCTTTGGCCAAGGGCATGCGCAGCCTGGAAACCGGCAAGGCAGCTTCGGCCGAGGTCTATGAGGATGCGCTCATCCCGCGCAAATTGATCACGCCGACGCCCGAACGTTTGGGCTACATCTTCCACGCCTTCCGCCGCGGCTACACGGTGGAGCAAGTGCATGAGATGACCCGCATCGACCGCTGGTTCCTCCAGCAGATCAAGGAAACCGTAGATTTCGAAGCCGAGCTGAGCCGGGAGAGGCTCGAAACGGTTGCTCCGGAGACGCTGCGCCGGGCCAAGCGCGACGGCTTCTCGGACTCCATGCTGGCCAGGTTGTGGGGCGCGGATCCCCTCGAGGTGCGGCGGCGGCGCAAGGAGCTGGGCATCCGCGCCGTGTTCAACCGGGTCGACACCTGCGCCGCGGAGTTTGAAAGCTTCACCCCGTACCTGTACTCCAGCTACGAAAGCGAGTGCGAGGCGGCGCCGGACGAGCGCAACAAGGTCGTCATTTTGGGCAGCGGCCCGAACCGCATCGGGCAGGGGATCGAATTCGACTACTGCTGCTGCCATGCGTCCTTCGCGCTGCGGGAGTTCGGCTACGAGTCGATCATGGTCAACTGCAACCCCGAGACCGTGTCGACCGACTACGACACCAGCGACCGGCTGTACTTCGAGCCGCTGACCCTGGAGGAAGTGCTGAACATCTGCGACACGGAGAAGCCCAGCGGCGTGATCGTGCAATTCGGCGGGCAAACGCCGCTGACGCTGGCGTTGCCGCTGAAACGCCAGGGCGTGCCGGTGATCGGCACGGCGCCCGAGTGCATTGATCTCGCCGAGGACCGGAAGTTGTTCGGGAAGCTGCTGGAGGATCTCGGCATCCCCTCCCCGCCCAACGGGACGGCCACCAGCATCGACGAGGCTTGCGCGGTGGCGCGGCGGATCGGCTTCCCCGTGCTGGTGCGGCCGAGCTATGTGCTGGGCGGGCGGGCCATGGTGATCGCCTACGACGAAGAGACCGTCCGGCGCTATATGCGGGAGGCGGTGGTGTTCTCGCAGGACCGGCCCGTGCTGATCGACCGGTTCCTCGAAGACGCCACCGAGGTGGACGTGGACGCCGTCTCCGATGGTGAGGATGTGCTCATCGCGGGCGTCATGGAGCACATCGAAGAGGCGGGCATCCACTCCGGCGACAGCTCCTGCGTGCTGCCGGCGATCGCCATCAGCGCCGAAGCCCGCCAAACCATCGAACGCTACACCGTCGAGCTGGCGCGCGCCCTGAACGTGGTGGGCCTGATGAACGTGCAGTACGCCATCCAGGATGGGCGCGTGTATGTGCTCGAGGTCAACCCGCGCGCCTCGCGCACCGTTCCCTACGTCAGCAAGGCGACCGGAGTCCCGCTGCCCAAGCTGGCCGTGGCTCTGATGCTCGGCAAGAAGCTGCGCGAGATGACGCACCTCACCGGTGGTCTGGCCTCCGGATGCCTCCCGGTGCGGCAGTTCTTCGTCAAGTCGCCGGTGTTCCCCTTCAACAAGTTCCCCGGCGTCGATCCCGCCCTGGGGCCCGAGATGCGCTCCACGGGCGAGGTCATGGGCGTCGGAGAAAATTTCGGCGAGGCCTTCGCCAAGGCCCAACTGAGCGCCGGCATGCCCTTGCCGCAGAGCGGCTGCGCCTTCCTAAGCGTCAATGACCGGGACAAGCCCGCTGCGGTGGAGGTGGGGCGGCGCCTGGCCGAGTTCGGATTCACGCTCGTGGCGACCCGCGGCACGGCAGCCGCGCTCCGCGCGGCGGGTCTTGCGGCGCGGACCATCCTTAAAGTGAATGAGGGCCGCCCGAACGCCGTCGATCTGATGAAACAGGGCGCCATCCAACTGGTGATCTACACGCCGGCCGGCGCCCATTCCTTCGAGGACGAGCGCGCCATCCGCCGGGCGGCGATCGCTTGCCGCATCCCCTGCATTACGACGATGAGCGCGGCCCGTGCGGCCTCCGAGGCGCTCGCTTCCCGACGGCGGGATCCGATCCGCGTCTGGAGCTTGCAGGAGATTCACCAGAACAGCGCGCTTTCCACCACGCCCGGTCAGTAGAACCGGATTTCTTTCCTCGGATAATGTTTCCGGTTCCGCGTCCAAAGCGGCAAGTTGTGCCTTATTCCTCTTTGACCCGCTCGCCCCGCCTCAGGCTGCGGACGTGGGACGCGCCGCTGGCGATGTCCGCGCGGTTCTTCCACAGACCCACCGAGTTGCGGAAGGCCTGCACGCGGTCCGGTGCAGCCGCCAGGTACTTTTCCCGGGCAGCCCGCCGGAGCAGTTCCGACACCGTGGCGCCGGTCCGCGCGGCCAAGGCATGAAGTTCAGTCCAAAGCTGGTCGTCTAAATAAATCTGCGTCCGCTTCACCATGGACTAGGATAGACCCTCCCCCTGGAACATGCGGATGCCGGCCATGCCGGCTGCGCCGGCCGCCAGACAATCGGCCGCGTTTTCCAGGGTCACTCCTCCGAGCGCGTAGACCGGGATCCGCACGCAGGCGGCCGCCTGGCGCAGCTTCTCCAGGCCCAGGGGAGGCCCGTAGGCGAGCTTTGAAGGAGTGGGGAAGACCGGACCGAACACCACGAAATCGGCGCCTTCCTCCTCCGCCCGCCGCACCTCCTCGACGCTGTGGCAAGACACGCCCACCACAAGGCCGGCTGGCAGCACCGTGCGCAGGCGGGCAGGCGGCAGCGAGTCAGAGGGCAGGTGCACGCCGTGCGCTCCGCAGACGGCGGCCACATCGGCGCGCTCGTTCACAAGGATCCGCGTCCCCGCCGGATTGGGCAAGGCCAGCGCTGCGCGGACCAGCTCCGCCAGCGCCCGGGCTTCCAGGTCCTTCTCACGGATTTGGATCATTTCCACCCCGGCTTGCAGGGCTCGCGCGAGGCATTCGAGCAATGCCTGCACGCCGCCGGCCTGGCGGCGGTCGGTAATGTAGTATCGGCGCATACCGTCAAACGACCCGCAGGGTCTCCGGCGGAAACTCCACCATCCACTGCCGGACGTGGTTGTGCTGCTGCCACTCCGGCAGCGGCATTTCCACCACAAGGTCCCCGGCTAGGTGCAGGCGCACGCTGTGACGGCCGCCGGAAACGCGCAGCAACGCGGCCGCAAGCTGGTTCGGTCCCGGCTTGCCGGAGGCAGGGACCGCCCGCAGGTCCTCCCAGCGCACACACAAGGTCACCCGGTCGCCGCGCAGATGGCCCGGAAAGTAAGGACCGGTCAGCTCCACGGCGTCCAGTTTTAGGCGGCTCATGTCCCGGCCCGGGTCCAGGGCCGTGATGGTGGCGGGGAGCAGGTTGAAGCCTCCCAGCAGGCGGGCCACCTCCACGGAGGCCGGCTTTTCGAGCACCTCGCGGCAGGGTCCGGCTTGCAGGATCCGTCCGGCTGAGATGACCAGCAGGTGTGCTCCCAATTCCAGGCACTCCTCGATCCTGCGCGTAGCATAAAGGATAGCGGGCGCGCCCTGACTCTGCGATTCCAGGATCAGCTTTAGCACTTCGGCGCGGTCGATGCCGGGCTCTGACAGCTCGTCCACGAGCAATAGTTTCGGAGCCGCCAGGCTGGCGCGGGCGAAGGCGCAGCGCAGCCGGCTCTCAGCGCCCGCTTCCCCGGGCTTTTGCTGCGCTGCGGCGGCCAGGCCGTGGATGGCGATCCATTCTTCCACAACCCGGTGGCTCTCCAGCCGGGGCAAGCCGCGGCACGAGGCCGCGAAGAGCAGGTTCTGCCGGAGAGTCAAGTGCGGAAGAAGCGACGGGCTGGACAGCACGTATCCGCACGGCCGCTTCCGCGGCGGCAGATTCACTCCCGTCGCCCGGTCATAGAGGATCTGCCCGTCCACCATCAGGCGTCCGTCATCCGGCCGGATCAATCCAGCCAGAAGATCGAGCAATAGCGTCTTCCCAGAAGACGGCGGCCCGAACACGGCCGTGATCCCCCCGGCCAGCTCGAATTCAGCCCCAAACGAGAATGCGGGCTTGCCGCTGTCCTGGGGCATCGATTTCAGCAGGCGCGCCTGGATCATCGCAGAGCTCGCTTAGGCTCCAACCGGGCCGCGGCATACATCAGCCCCAGGATGAGAGCGGAGACCGCCAGCACCAGCGCGCGGGCGTAGGCGCCGTTGCCGCTGGACGCGGCGCTATAGACGGCCACCGGCAACGTCTGCGTGCTGCCCGGAATGTTGCCGGCGATCATCAGCGTAATGCCGAAGTCCCCCAGCGCGCGGCCGAACGCCAACACAGCCGCAGCGGCCAGCGCGCGCTGAATCTGGGGCAGCGCTACACGCCAAAACACGGTCCACCCGGAGGCGCCGCAACTGCGCGCCGCGCGTTCGACATCCCTGGGCAAAGCCTCCAGGGCATCCCGGCATGCGCGAACCAGAAGCGGAGCGGTGTGAATCAGGGCGGCGAGCGCCGCCGCACGCCAAGTGAACAACAGAGGCGATCCGAAGGCGGACTCCCAAGCCTTGGCCAGCAGCGTGCCTTGCGAAAAGAGCACCAATAAATAGAAGCCCAACACCGTTGGCGGAAACATCAGGGGCAACAGGATCGCGCCCTGCACCACCTGCTTGCCCCGGAATTCGCAGCGGCTCAGCAGCCAGCCCAAAGCCAGCGCGCAGGGCACGGCGGCGAGCGTAGCCACGGCCGCTACACGCAAACTGAGCCACAGCGGGAACCAGCCGGACTGCATGGGAGCATCCATTATATCCATCCGCAGCCCTTCCGCCGGGCTCGCCGGAAAGCGGATCAAGATCTTTTGGTATGGATCCCCATTGACCAGGCGCCGCCGCTGCGCTAGGATGAAATTGCGGGGTGGAGCAGTCTGGTAGCTCGTTGGGCTCATAACCCAAAGGTCGGTGGTTCAAATCCACCCCCCGCAACCACCCCTCACCGCCTCACAACCGTTACTTCAACCGATTCCGCATCGTCCTTCTCCTGTTCGGTATTTTTTCCCATGTAAGCGATGCCAGCTGAGCCGGACCGCGGCGTGCCTGTGCAAGCCGCCGTCCGAACGCACGAGAAATCGGCGACGGTGCAGCGCATCCGCCGCCTCGCTCCAGCGGATCCCGTTATATGATGAAGCTGTGTGGCGCTCCCCAGCGCAGTCGGAACGTTATGAAAAGAAAGAAACTTTTAATTTTGTTTTCGGTCTGGACCGGAGTTGCTCTCACGACCGCGTTCGCGCTCCTTGGCCAGCAATCCTCGCCACCCCCCACAGCAAGCGCCTTGCCGCAGCCCGTCAACTGGACCGCGGCTCAGGACCATCAGAACATGATGGAGCAGCTTGGCATCAAAGCGCTGCGCCCGGGGCCGAGCGGCAATGAGAACGCTCCCAATCACGCCAACTACGACGAAGCGCTCGCCAACCCGTTCCCGAATCTTCCTGATCCGTTGCGGTTGAAAGACGGCCGCAAAGTGACCACGGCGGAGATGTGGTGGAAACTGCGCCGGCCGGAAATCGTCGAGGACTTCGAGCGCGAGGTCTACGGCCGGGTCCCGAAGAATGTGCCTCCGGTGACATGGACGGTGACCAACACGGTGAAGACCAAGATCGCCGGGCGGCAAGTCTTCGGGAGGCAGTTGGTGGGACATGTGGACAATTCCTCCTACCCCTTGATCAACGTGGACATCCAGATGACGCTGGTGACGCCCACGGACGCCCCGAAGCCTGTCCCGGTGATGATTATGTTTGGCGGGCGCGGGCTGCCGCCGCCGGAGGGCACCCCTGAGCCGGCCGGGCGGGGGATGTTCGCCTCGATGACGGGCGGCGATCCGCCCGCCACCGAGCAGTTGATCGCCGCCGGCTGGGGCTACGCCTTTCTGAACCCGGGCAGCATCCAGGCCGATAACGGCGCAGGCCTTACCAAAGGGATCATTGGATTAGTCAACAAAGGACAGCCGCGCAAGCCGGACGACTGGGGCGCGCTGCGCGCCTGGGCCTGGGGAGCTTCCCGCGCCCTGGACTATCTGGAGACGGACAAGAGCGTCGACGCCAAGCGCGTCGGGATTGAGGGAGTCTCGCGGTTTGGCAAAGCGGCCCTCGTGACCATGGCCTTTGACACCCGCTTCGCCATGGTCTTGATCGGATCCTCCGGCGCGGGCGGAGCGAAGCTCTTCCGCCGGAATTGGGGCGAAGCGGTGGAGAACCTCACCGGGGTCGGGGAATACCACTGGATGGCGGGGAACTTTTTGAAGTACGGCGCATCGGAGGCGGTCTTCGGCAGCAAGAACGCGGGCGACCTTCCGGTCGACTCCCACGAGCTGCTGGCGCTGTGCGCCCCGCGGCTGACCTTCATCAGCTACGGGGTCCCGGAAAAGGGAGATGCCCGCTGGCTGGATCATCAGGGCAGCTTCATGGCAGCCGTGGCGGCGCAGCCCGTCTTTCGGCTGCTGGGCGCCAAAGATCTGGGCGTCTCGGATGACTACCAAAAAGAGAAGATGCCGCCGGTCAACGTGGGGCTGCTGGACGGACATCTCGCCTGGCGTCAACACGACGGCGGCCATACCGACGGCCCCAATTGGAAATACTTCATTGCCTGGGCAAACAAGTTCCTGGGTTATGACGGAGGCGCTGCCGCGAAGCCGTAGATGAAGCCGCTCCGAAGTTTGCTCTTCGCCGTCCTCGTGGGCACTCCGATGTGGGCGCAGCCGCCGGCCGATCAACCCGTGCCGCGGACGGACGCCAACTCCAAGCTCGCTCACCAGCAGCTGCTTGAAAAAGCGAAGAAGGGACGCATCGACGTCTACTTCGAAGGAGATTCCATCACCCGCCGCTGGGGCGCGACCGACTACCCGGAACTGCTGGCCAACTGGCGGCAGAATTTCTACGGCTGGAACGCGGCCAACTTCGGGTGGGGCGGCGATACCACCCAGAACATCCTCTGGCGCCTGATGAACGGCGAACTGGACGGGGTTCACCCCAAGATCATCGTCCTGCAAGCCGGCACCAATAACCTGGCCGGGGTTTCTCCAGCCGGGCGGGAGGACGAAATCGCGGCGGAAGTGGCGCGCGGCATCCAAGCCATTCTGCGGGTGATGCAGGAGAAAGCGCCCGGCGCGGTGATCATCCTGACGGGCGTCTTTCCGCGGAACGATAACATGGCCCTGATGCCGGTCATCGGCCGCATCAACCGGCTCCTGGCCGGGTTCGCCGACGGCAAGCGGATCCGTTTTCTAAACATCAACGACAAGCTGGCCGGTCCGGATGGGAAGTTGTTCCCCGGGATGATGAACCCGGACAACCTGCACCCGACGCTCAAGACCTACCAGATCTGGGCCGATGCGTTGAAGCCCATCTTTACGGAGATCCTCGGGCCGCCCGCCGCAGAGGATCACGCCCCGCCGCCGACCGGGGATCCGAAGGCGGCTAGGTAAGCGCCCGCCGGCAAGGCGCGCCGCGCTCGTCCCTCTACTGTGTACGAGGCGCGCCAGATCCTGCCCGTTGCCTGTATTGGTCTGCCGGTCGGCCGGATGACGCCCCATGAGGAAGTTCTCCGGCAAACCCCCGCTGGCGACCCGCGCTGAGCTTCCGTTCCGAGGGCTGGACGTCCGATCCACTGCGCGGCTCACGGCAAACTGCTTCGGCCAACCGAAGGCCGAATGCAATCTCATTTTGTCCGCCGCGTCCAGTCCATTGGACATTTTTCCGCACGGTCCTCCCCTCGATAGCGTTGTAAAGGCCAAGCCAGCCGTTCGAAAACCCTTGCCTAGCGCCTGTCGCATGGAAAACAAGTTCTTGTGCGTCAATCGATTACACTAAAATTGCCTACCCTTCTGGAGACGTCCGAAGCCTTTGATGGGATGGAGATCCGTTTAAGGGCGAATAATCAATTTTTTTCTTGAACGCGCATCATTTCGGAACTATAATAAACCCATCGTTTAGGGCGCCGCTCCGACGGATACGCCGCCAAAGGCTAAGGCGCAGTCGCTATGGTGCAGGAGCCATGGCAGAGAAAGTCCGGCCGCGAATGCGAGGGGCACGCTCGCGCTCCATCCCTGCCTCGTGTATCAAAAAAGGAGATAAACCTATGATGGCTAGACGAACCCAGGGTCTGTTGTTGACCCTTGCACTGTTTCTGTTCGCCGCGCCTGTCCTTTCGCAGGACACGGCAAACCTCACGGGCATCGTCACCGATCCCACCGGCGCGGTGGTGGTCGGCGCCAAGGTGACGGTGACCAACGTCGCAACCAATCTGGAGACTGCCACGGAAACCAATTCGGAAGGCATTTACCGTGTGTCCTTTCTGAGGCCCGGAGCCTACCGGGTGACGATCTCGGCGGCAGGTTTCAAGCGTTTCATCCGCGAGAATGTGACGCTGAGCGTCGGCGCAACGGTTCCGGTCAACGCTTCGCTGGAAATCGGCACGGTGGCGGACACGGTGGAGGTCCGGGCGGCGATCCCGCTGCTCGAAACGGAAACCTCGGCCACCGGCACGCTGGTCAAGGGCGACTACTTCTACCGGATGCCGCTGTACCAGCGGTGGTCGCGCTCGATCTTGTATCTGACGCCGGGCGTCAACGTGAGCGGTTTCGGCTGGGGCGGTGATCTGGGAGGTTTCCACATCAACGGCAACGCCTCGGGAGAAATCGGCTTCTTCGAAGACGGCATTTTCGGCGTGCGGCCCGGCGCCACCATGACCACCGAAACCATTCAGAACACGATCGACGAGATTAAAGTTCTCACCACCGCCCTGCCTGCTGAATTCGGGCACTCCGCCGGCGGCGCCATTGTGATCGTCAAAAAAAGTGGAACCAACCAACTGCACGGCCTGCTTTCGGAGCTCTTCCGGGAGCGGCCCATGCAGCACCGCCGGTTTTTCCAGAGGGAACGGTTCGAGCAGGTCGGCACCACGCTTCACTTTCACATGCCGGATGCGAATATGAGCGGCCCGGTTTACCTGCCAAAGATTTACGACGGAAGAAACCGGACATTCTTCATGGTCGCCGGCCAGTGGTTGATCGAACGCCAGGGTGAGACCGTCACCTACAGCGTCCCGACGCCGGAGATGCTCAACGGCGACTTCAGCTTTGGAGGCCGCGCCGGCGTGAATGCCATCTACGACCCACGGACGACCCGCCTGGAGAACGGCCAGTGGTTCCGGAATCCTTACGTGGGCAATATCATTCCGAAGGCGGTGTGGGACCCGGTCGCGACCAAGTTCCTCAGCCGGAACATTTGGACCAAGCCCAACCTGCCCGGCACCCCCACGGCCACCGGCTTCAGCGACAACCTCATCGCAACCCGGCAAAAGACGGTGGATTTCTACACCTATTCGGCCCGCGTCGACCACCAGATGACTCAATCGCTCAAGACTTTCTGGACCTGGAACTATAACATGCGCACCTCCTGGACCCCGGACATGAGCATTCAGGACCCGCTGTTCGACGCCTCGTCCCGGACCTCGGTCGACGCCCAGACAGTAACCGGCATCGGCGCCACCTGGACCTTGAGTCCCACCCTGATCAGCGAGTCCCGCGCCAGCTACTACCGCTCTAAGGTAGACGCCACTTGGCCGGGGTTTGGCACCGACTACGGAGCGCTGCTGGGCATACCCAACATCGGCAAGGGAAGCATGCCCAATATCACGGGCATTCCCTATGTATCGAACCCCAGCGTGGACGTCCGCGAGATCCTCAGCTTCAAGGAAGACGTCAGTAAGCTGGTCGGCAAACACGCCTTCAAGACCGGTTATGAGATCATGCGCTTCCGGCGCAACAGCTATTCCATCACCAATAACGCCGGCACCTTCAATCTGGCCGGCACCAACGGACTCCAGCCCAATGGGTCGGCTATCCCCAACACCGGAGGACACAGCCTGACGCAATTGATGACCGGCGCCGTCTCCTCGGCCACCTTCACCGTGAACCTGCTGAGCACGCTCCCCCGCAACTGGATGCACTCGCTATACTTCCAAGACGACTGGAAGATCCGCCCGAACCTGACTTTGAACCTCGGCCTTCGCTGGCAAGTACAAAGCGTCATGAACAATAAGTACGGCCAGCAATCCAGCTTCGACCCGAACGCGCCCGACAACATTGTGGCCGGCGCGAAGGGCGTGATCACGCACCCGGCCAAACTGCACAACAAGGACTGGAACAACTTCCAGCCTCGGTTTGGCCTGGCATGGCAGGCCCGGCGCAACGTGGTTGTGCGCTCCGGCTTTGCCCTGTCCTTTGTCGATGAGAGCCTGCCGAATCCTCCCACCGAGGAGTACGGCTCCATCACCGCGCGCATCGACACCCCCTCCGGCGACTACCGGCCGCGCTTCCAGTTGAGCGCGGGTCCCATTCTGCCTTTGCAATGGCCGGTTGTACGCTCCGATGGAACCATCCCCTTCGTAGGTTCGAACTATGCCAGCCGCGGCGCCACTTGGGTCGATCCGAACCGCAAGATTCCGTACACCATGAACTGGAACTTCGGCGTTCAGTACAACTTCTCAGCGAATTACTTGGTGGAGCTGACTTATGCCGGAAACCGTATGGTGAACGGTTACGAGTCGATGCAAATTAATAACTGGCCGTTCGACTGGGCGTGGAACATTTACCAAACCGATCTGACGCTGTTCAACGCCATGCGGGGCAACACCCAGGCCTACCGGCCCTTCACCAACTTCGGCACGATCAACTTCTGGACCAACGGCGCCAACTCGAACTACCACGGCGGCACGGTCAAACTGGAGAAGCGGTATTCGTCCGGCATCTCCTTCCTGACCTTCTACACCTTCTCCAAAGCGATTGACTCCAGCACCGGCAACCGGCTGATTCCGCGGAATCTGGACCGGGCGCGGGCCGGCTTCGACCGCACCCATCAGTACACCGGCAGCATGAACTATGAGCTGCCCTTTGGCAAGGGCCGCAAGTGGCTCAACCAGGGCGGCCTCTGGAACGCCATCTTCGGCGGCTACGACATGGTGTTCATCTACCGGATCTCCAGCGGCAACCCTCTGACGTTCGGCTTCAGCGGCAGCCCCTACAGCTACATGCCGACCTCGCTGGTCGCCTATCGCAGCGGTCGCCCGAACAGCACCGGTCAGAGGGCGCGTTTGCGGGACGGCTGGGCGGATCTCGGCGGCGACCGCTGGACCCGGGCCAACCAGAACAAACTCATCCAGTCGATGGACTACTTCACTTACCCAGCCGCCTTCACGTTCGGCAACGTGGGGCGGAATACCATGGACCGGCAGCGGTTCATCGACCACGAGTTCTCGGCCCAGAAGGAATGGCGGATCAAGGAGCGCTACACCATCCAGTTCCGTTACGACTTCCAGAATCCGTTCAAATGGTACAACCTGGGTCCGCCGGACACCACGGTGAACTTCACCAATCCGCAGACATTCGGCACTATTAACCCCTCGACCTCGAACGAGGGAACCACCGCCAGCGGCGGCGGCCAGCCGTTGCAGAACATCACCATCGCCTTCCGCTGGTAATCGGCACGAACGTAGTACAGCACCTCTCTATTGCCCGGGGGCGGGCGGGGCCCGCCCCTGGGCTTTTTTTCGTGTTCAGCTATGCCCGCCGGCGCGGCGCTTGTCCTCCTGAATTTGACACAGCCATTCCCCCCAAGTAGACTGAAAACTGAGATGCGTAGGAGCGCAGAAGCCCGCGAATGCTTCTTCCCAGGGAACTAATTGCCTATCTCGCGCGCCAACTGGTCACCAAGCTAAGCCCGCAAATCATCGAAACCACCCAGCCTCAGGCCGTCGCCGAGCTGTTTGCCAACATCATCACCGAGGAGTTGCTCGTTGAGGACCGCCTCAACGAGGAAGTGCGCGAGATCCTCAGCCAGTACAGCGATTACATGCGCCGGGAAGGCGTCAGCTATCAGGAGATGTTCCGCCGCATCAAGAATACGCTGATCGCCCAGCGCAAAGTGATCCGGGCCTCCGGGCGGGACACCGGCGATCACATGAAGCTCTCCCGCGACAAGATCAACGACATCTCCCATAAGCTGGTGGCGGGATTGCGCAAGGCCCATCTGGCCCGCTTGAAGCGGGACGCCAACGAGGTGCGGCTGGAGATGGTGCGCGAAATGACCGAACTGCTCCAGATGGAGGAGCGCGTGGACCGGGCGGCCCGCCAGAAGATCCGCTCTCAGAAGCGCGAGATCACCGAAGGCACCGAAGAATGGGACCTTCTCCACCGCAAGTATTACTCCGAAGAACTGAAGAAGTTGGGCATCGATCTCAACCGCTGATTCAGCGCAGCCGGTACGCCTTATAGGCCTGGTTTTCGAAAACCGGCGTCCCACCTTGGGCAGGGGTCTCCCGCCGCAGCGCCACGTAATCCACCCCGAGGGCGGCAAACCTGCCAATGTCGCCGCCTTTGAACTTCAGGGCGCCCGCGGCCTGCCACCGCTTCCACCATTCCCGCGCCACCGAGGGCAGGTAGTTGCCCTGGCCGCCTCCTTTCCAGTCCACGTAGATGGCTCTCAAGCTGGCGGCGCGGAAGATCCCCGGCTCCAGGCCGCGGCCGGCGTCCGCAAACAGGAACACGCTTCCCACGGGCGTGGCGCTTCTGGCCCAGCTCGCCAACTCCGTAATCTGCGCCGTGTCCGGCCGCGCGACGGCAACCACCTTCCCCGCCACGGGATACAGGAAGAACGGCGCGGCGGCAAGCAAGGCCCAAGCGGGCCGCTGCCAGCGCCAGCCGCGCGGCTCGGCCCAGGCGATCACCGCCGCGGCTATCGCCAAACCGGCTGCGACCAACAGCCGCCTCCGCACCACCGGGTCGTCCAGCCGCAACAGCAGCGTCCACTGCACCGGGTCGCCCACCGGAACCGCCAGCGCCGCCAGGAACCAGAGAAGACTCTCCCACCAGCGCGAAGCCTGGGCCGCCTTAATCCCCGCCATCATGCTCATCAGAACCGCCCCCGCCGTGATGAACAACACATTGCGCGCGACCTGGAGCTGCGGAGCCACCGCCAGCTTCCAATGCTCCAGCAGCAACCAGGACAAAGGTACGCTCAACACCCCGAGCAGGGGAAGCCCAGCCAGGAAGAATTGCAAGTCCGCCGGCATCTGCCGCCGCAGGCGCGCGAAGGCCGCCGCCGCCACCGCCAGCAGAATCGCGTAGTGCCAGTACCAGTGTGGATACCACAGGGACACCCACAGATACGTCGACCGCAGCCGCAGCATCTGCTCCCACCACGGAGCGATCCGCCCCAAAAAGTCGGGGGATTCGGTGACGCCCGGCTGTAGCCGGCTGGCAATCCACAAAAGCACGACAGCCACCAGCAACGGTCCCAGACCCAGTACTCTCCGCCGCATCGCGGCGAACCCTCCCGCGGGCCAGACCGCCAGGCAGAAATAGATCGCCCAAAACGCCAGCGTGGTCGTCGGGTGATATAGGAACGCCAGCGACGCGGCCACGCCCGCGCTCAGATCGCGCCCGTGCGCGATCAAGCCCATCGCCAGAAACAGCAGCGGCAGGGCGAAGGCGCGCGGTATCGGCTCATACTCGACCGTCAGCACCGTCGGCCCGCCAATGAATGCCCCCAGGCTGAAGACCGCCGTCACCAACAGCGCCATCCGGACGGCCAGCCGCAGCGATCGTGCCAGCAAAAACACGCCCAGAAGACCCAGAAAGCGGAAGAGAAACTGTTGGGCCTCCAGGGCCTCCCGAAATCCAAGCCCGGTGAGCCGCCGCAATGCGATCGCCATCTCGTCATAGATGGTGAAGGCCAGATGCGGGCGCCGCACCATGAAATCGTTCTGAAACACGCCCGGATTCCACAGATGCTCCAGCATCGGCACATAGATCTGCGTGTCCGACTGCAAGTACGTGTGCCCGGGGAAAACCCAGTAGCCGGCCGCCGTGATGGCCGCGATGCACAGAGCGGGCAGCAGATACGGGCGAAGAATCTCCACGGAACCGGGCTGTGCGGGCGTCATGAAGCGGGCGTCTTGGCGAGCTGTTGTTTGGTCCAAAGCCGGTTGGGGTTCAACTCCAGAGATCGTTGCAAGGCTTTGCGGGCCTCCGCGTTCTGTCCTGCCTTCCGCAGCGCCAGGCCCAGCCACAGATAGGCCTCGGCGGACTTACCGTCCAGCTCAATCGCTTTGCGGAAGTCTTGAAGAGCCGGTTCGACTCCCCCTCCGAACGCCGCCGGCAGATAGTAGTTGCCGATGCCCCGGCTCAAATAGTTCATCGCCGAATTTGGCGCCAGCTCGATGGCCTTCTGCAAAGAGGAGGCCGCGCAGCGGGCGTACTTGGCCGCCAGCATCAGGTTGCCGGGGATCACTTGGCCGCAGAGCACGCCCAAAACCCGGTGATGCTCACTGGCTTCCGGACGCAGCTCGACGGCCCTCCGGGCGGCCGGAATCGCTTCTTCTGCGGCCTTCTGCGCCAGCGCGCGGTCGCCGCGCTCCAAAGCGACCTCCGCCAACAGGGCCCCGGCCAGCGCCAGCCGGTATTGCAGGTTCGCGTCGGCGCTGGATTTCGCCGCGGCTTGCTTCAGCGAGGCGAAGGCGGCCTGGAGCGCGCCCACGTCTTGACGATCCCTGGCTTTGAGAAGATCCGCTGGTCCTGCCGCCTGCCCTAGCCACAACAAGGCCAGCAACGTCGTGATCCACATGATTTCCAATTCTAATGGCGGCCGATCCTGAGCCGCAGCCTGGTCTCCGGCCGCACCCGGGCGCGCCGGGCGCCCTAATACACCTGGAAGCAGAAAACCTGATTCGACCCCGCCGGGCTGAGCGAATACTCGCCGTTCTCCAAATACTCGTTCGCGTCCAGACGGTAAAGCTTGCCCTCAATCTGCGTGACGTTCAGGCGCAGCGGACGGGCCCCGCTCTTGGACGGTCGCTTCGGAATCGTGACCTGCCTTCGCCCCGAACGCACTTCAAACTTGTACAACTGCATCTTCTCCGGCGGGATCTTTTCCGACTCAAACAGGAAGATCGGTTCCGCCAGCGGCGTCCTCACAGGCGAGCTCGCTCCCGCGACCCAGGCAATCACCTCATTGCGGCGCTCTTCCTCCTTGGCTTCCTGGACCTCGGTCTCCACCAAGGTTTCGGCGTGCAGCAAGTACGGAATGTCCGGCTTCGGCGGCCGCGGACCTTCGTACCTGGCGGCCGGCCCCCCGGTCGAATGCACCCCCAGCAGAATCGCCGCCAGCCAAAGCGTTCTTCGCATGTTAATCTTCATTGTACCCGTCGTCCGGCGGCCCATCGCTTGCGCCGATGCGCGCCAAAAGGCTCAGTAGCTCCTCCTCCGACGCCGGAACGAACCAAGGAGAGTCTTGCCCCGCCGCAGTCCGAATGCTTTCCGGGCGCCCGCTCTCCTGAGTCAAAAGCACAAAAGGGATCCCTTTCTGGCGGGCCAAGACAAAGAGCTCCTCCCAGGACCGCCTCGGCATCTGCTGCGCGCACAGAACCACATCGAAGCTCATGCTCCGCAGCATCTGCGAGGCTTGCTCCGCGCCGGCTGCCGCTACGCACCGGTGACCTGCGTTTCCGAGCAAAGAGAGAAGCGATTGCCGAGACTCCGGCTCCGGATCGAGCAGCAATGCCGTCAACGCCCGCTGCGGAGCTTGACCCGGACGCGCTTGCGCCGCCATCCCGGCGAACGCCGGCGCTAGCGGCAGTTCCAATTCAAAGCCCGGACCGGAGGGCGGCTCCGGCTTCCATCGCAGTTCGCCTCCCCAACTGCGCACCAGCCCCCTGGCCAGTTCCAAGGGAAGGATACCGGCAGGCCCCACCCTTTGCAGCGGCTCCCTGAAGCCTGCGTCCCGGAAGTTCGCCGCCGCCGCTTCCAAGATCACCGACCCCGCCAGACGGCCCACACGCAGGCCGAGCAGGTCGGCGCCCCCCGCAGCCAGCGCGCGCTCCAGCGCTTCAAACGCCGAGGCGAGAACTTCTTCCAGCCACGCCAGACCGATTCCAGCCACGACCAGAGGTTCCGGCGTGACGTGTTCTCGCAGCGTGATGCCGCGTCTTTCCCAGTCCGGCCTGCGTTGCTCGATCTGCCTTTGCACCAAGGCGCTGAAATCGACCGCGGCAGCCGGCGTAGCCGAGGCGGCGCAGAGGCGGCTCAATCGAGCCACCGCCGCAAGGACTTCCGGCGGCGCAGCGCCCCGGCCCGCAGGCGCGCTTTGGCCGTCCGGCTGCTGTGCCGGCGCCTGCGCGCCGCCGGCTATCCAGCGCTCCAACTCCCCTGCCACCGAGCCCCCCACGTGGCGCAGCGCTTGGTATTGCTCGCTTCCACCGCGCTGCTCCCGCAAGGCCTCTCGTTCCAAAAGCCGCATGCCGATGGCGGTCTGATTCGCAAGATGTTGGACTACGGCGACCTCATCCTCGGAAAAGGAGCGCCTCTTGGTTTCATGCGCAAGCTCGAGCACCCCCAGCGGTTCCCGCTGCACCAACATCGGCACAACCAGCAGCGCCCGGGGGCCAGTCTCTGCTCCATTTCCTCCCGCGTTCCGCCGGACATCCGGAATGACGATGGGGGTCCGGTTGGTGAAGCAAAGCGCTGCCGTTCTGGCTTGAAATTCAGACGCCGGTGGTGACAGCGGCGCCATCGTCACTCCCGCCGGCCCGCCCAACAGCCGCAGCGCCGATGCGGCGGAGTCGTATAAATACAGCCGTACCGAGGTCACCCCCAGCAGTTCCGGCAAAGACTCCATCAACAGCTTCAGAGCCTCGCTTGGGTCCCGGCATGCGAGCAACATTTCCCCCAGGCGGTACAGTCGCCGCGTCCGCCGAGGCTGTTTCGCCAGCCGCCGCTCCCGAAAAAACCACACCACGAGGACCAGAGCGACGGCGCTGATCGCCACGGCGCCCGGCCAAGCCGGCAGCCAGGCGCGTTTCTCCAGCAGTGTGACCCAGCCGACCGAGCCAATCATGAGCTGGTAAGAGCGGTTGTAGGGCGGCAAGGGAGAGTACTGCGAAGCGATGCCTTTCACCTGGACCCGGTCCCCCGCGCGGAACCCAGAGAAGCCAGCGTCGCGTTTCGCCAGAAATGGGTAGAACACAGTGATCTCGCTGCCGCCCGAGGCGATTCGCAGGGTCTCCCCGCCTCGATTCGCGCCGGCAGCTTGCACTTCCCCTTCCGTCACAACCCACCGGCCCAAAAGGCGCGGTGAATTCAAGTCCGCAATCCGCGCCGGCTGCGGCGCTGGGGCAGCCACGGTGGATTTCCGCTCGATGCTTTCCGCCCTCAAGACCGGCAGTCCCGCCCGGTGAGCGACCGTTCCGGTCGCTTCGATCACGTCTCCGGGCCGGAAACGCTCCAGTTGCTCCAAGGAGGCCTCGATCACGAGCCCATGGCCCGCTTCCTCCTGAATCATAAGATGCGTGTAGTCCACGACCGGGATCGGACCGGCGGCCACTGTGCCTCGGACCAGAACCCGCTCGCCGGCATGCACGGGCGATGAATCCTTTGAATTTCGGGCGGACGCCTCCGGCAAGCTGAGCGGCGTCTGGCAGCACAAGCGGTGCGCAGCAACTAATAGCAATAGCAGAAGCAGCGTGCGCGCTCTCATGGCCCCGTGAGCTGCCTTTCCATCCAGCCCGCAAGCGCCGGATCTGTGAAGTCCCGAATGACCAGCTCCGCGTCCGGAAAGCTCGACTCCGTGGTCGCCACCGCCACCACGCGGGCGCCCGCCGCCCTTGCAGCCCGGACTCCGGTCGCGGAGTCTTCGAAAACGATGCACTCTGCGGGTTGCTTGCCCAATAGACGCGCCGCCAGCAAATAGATGTCCGGGGCCGGTTTCGGCCGCTCAACCTTATGCCCGTCGACCACCACCGCGAAGTATTCTCGCAACCCGGACTCGTTCAATATGAACTCCGCGTTGGCCGGCTCGGCGTTGGTGACTAGCGCTTTCGGGACCTGCCGGTGCCGTTGCAGAAAGTCCCGAATCCCGGGCACTAGCCGCCGGCCCAGCTGGCCCCGCATGACCTTCCGGTAGAGGGCCTCTTTCTCAGCGCCGTGCCGCTGAACCTCCGCGGCGCAAAGATGGCTGCCGAAAAGATCCCGTACGATCTCGTCGTTTCGCCGGCCGTACATCAGGCTGGGCAGGTCCCCTCCCGGATTGATCCCATGCTTCGCCAAGTACTCTTTCCAAACCAGCACATGGACTGGATTGGAATCCACAATCACGCCGTCGAGGTCGAACAGGAGGGCCAAACCAACGTCTTGCACGTTGCCTCTTTCTATTCAAAGCGGATCTTAGCATAGCGCCTCCGGCGGAGAGCAAAACGCGCGAGCCGCCGGCGCAGGCCGGCCTTATGCGTCGAGTCCGCATTTTCGCTCCTTCGCGCCCTGAGACGGCCGGCGCCGGGCCCGCTGTACAATGCAGGTTTGGCGAAGTCTTCGCATGTGCGTTTTTCGAGGCGGCTCCTCTGGTTGCTCCCGGCGCTGCTGGTCGCCCTGGCGTTGCTGGCGCCCCACCTGAGCGCGGACTTCTACCGGGAACGCATCCGCCGGGCCTTGGAGAACTCGCTGGACCGCAAGGTCGAGATCGGCTCAGCGGGCTTCAGCCTGCTGCGCGGACCGGGTTTCACCTTGCGGGACGTCGTCATCTATGACATCCCAGCCGCAGGCTTGGAGCCGTTCATCTATGTCAGCCGGGCGGAGGCGCGGGTGCGGTTGCTGGGACTGCTGGGACGCCGTCTTGAGTTCTCCGCTTTGCGCCTGGACCGTCCAAGCATCAACTTGGTGAAGCTTCCCGCCGGCGGATGGAACTTCCAACAGCTCCTCAGCCGCGCCATTCAGTCCCCCCTGCCGGAGATCGCAGTGCACAACGGCCGTCTGAACTTCAAGCTCGAAGGGGTCAAATCGGTCTTCTACGTCCGGAACGCCAATTTGCAGGTCCAGCCGCCCAGCAACGCCGCTGGCCCCTTCGAGGTAAGATTCGCCGGCGAACCGGCCCGCACGGACCGGACCGCGAAAGGCTTCGGCGAGTTCAGCGGCCGTGGCATTTGGCGCACCGGCGCCGAAGCCGGCCAGCTCAACATCGACGTCGTCGTGGCCCAGAGTTCCCTCGGCGAACTGGTGGCGCTCATCCACGGATCCGACATCGGCGTTCACGGCCAGCTCAGCGGGCGGGCCAGCTTCCGCGGACCCCTGTCCCAACTCGCCGTGGACGGCCGGCTTCGCATCAGCGACCTTCACCGCTGGGATCAGTTGCCGCCCTACGCCGAGGGCGGAACCGTCCAGCTTCGCGGGACTCTCGATCTGCCCGCGCAATCTCTCGAACTGGAACTCTCCCCAGCCGTGGGCGCTGCTGGACTCCAATCCAGGTTGCAGGTGTCCAATCTGCTCGGCACGCCGCGCTGGAATGCCTGGCTCCAGTTTCAAGGCCTTCCTTTGCAGCCGCTGGCCGACGTCGCCCGCCATATGGGCGCGGCGTTGCCGGAAGCTGTCCGCCTGGATGGATTCCTCGGCGGAGAATTGGACGTCGGCTCAGACGCCCCCTTGCACGGAACCATCGACTGCCGCAGCGTTTCGCTCACCCATCCGGACAGCGGGCAGATCAAAATCGCGGAAGCCAAGGTCATTCTGGACGGCCCGCGCATCCACCTGTTGCCCTCCGCCGCCGAGTTCGATACCGGAGAGCAGGCCTCCGTGGAGATGGAATACCGCCCTGGATCTCCTCCCGCGCTGGATCTAAAGATCACGGCTTCCGGCCTCAAAGCGGCAACGGTGGTTAAATGGAATCCCCTTCTGGCGGACATCCCGCCCCCGCCGTTTGCCGCAGCCTTGCAAGGCGGGGCTTGGAGCGGCTTGTTGCGCTACCGCCTGGACGAACCGAAGGCAGGCGGATGGACCGGCCTGCTCCGGTTAATGAACGCCACGATCCCCATAGAAGGCTTGGCGGCGGCGCTTCACATCGATCAAGCCGAAGTAGAGATCCTGAAGGATTCCTTGTTCGCCCGGCGCATGACCGGCCGTTTCGGAGAGATCCGCTTTCAGGGCCAGTATCAATTCCAACCCAGTGCTCCGCGCCCGCACCGCCTGGACCTCCGCGTGGAGGAGCTCAGCGCGGACGCCTTGCAGTCGCTGCTCATGCCCACTTTGCGTCGCCCGCGAGGCCTGCTCGCACGGACCTTCGGTTTGGGGCGAGGCCGGCTCCCGCGCTGGCTGGCCGATCGCAGAGTCTCCGGCAACCTCAGCATCCGCACCTTACAATTGGCCGGAGAGACGTTCGAATCGGTCCGCCTCAAGTATTTCTGGGACGGGGCGCAGGTGGACGTCCCGGCCTTCCAGGGCCGCGTTCGTGGAGGCTCGCTCAGCGGATATCTCCAAGTCGACCTGCGGGGCGCCGTCCCCGCCTTCCTTGTCGCGGGACGGCTGGAGGATGCGCGCTGGCGCGAGGGACACCTGCGCGGAGAAGCCGTCCTCCGCGCCTCCGGGCTAGGTGAGGACGCCTACCGCAGCTTGGCGGCGGAAGGCGTCTTCCACGCTCAGTCTGTGATCCTCGCCGAACAACAGCCCCGCCGCACTCTTTGGGGCGCCTGGGCTCTCCGCTGGGACCGGAACCAGCCCCGGCTGGACCTGCTCGACCTGCGTCTGGCCGAGGGCCAGGATGTGCTGGTGGGCCAGGGCGCGACGGGGGACGACGAAAAGTTGCAGATCGAGCTCGCGCGCGGCGACAAACACTTGCGCCTGAGCGGCCCGTTGCGCAGCCTGCAACTGGTTCCCTCGGAGACGCCCTGACGGCCTTCCCACGGCCCGCTCGGCGCGGCTGCTAGAATGGGCGTTGTAGCAGGAGAGTTCAGCCCCCATCATGGAGATGGTTTCTCCCACGCACGACGGCGAGCCTACACTGGCTAGCCTCATCGAAGAGCAGCGGGCCGCCGCGCTGGATCAGGTGGAGGCCGCCTGGCAGCTCTACATCTCGCGGATCGAGGAGGCGCTGGCTGCCGGCTGGCGCGAACACCTCGCCGCCGCGCTCAACGGACGCTTCAGTGAGATCGCCACCACGCTGGAGGACGCCTTCGCCGCACAACTGGCGCGCCGCACCGAACAATTGCGGTCCTCGTTGCGGGCGCAACTGGCCGACTCCTTCAACCAGGCCCTGCGGCGCTTCCGTGCTGCCGAATCGGAACAACAGATCTTCGATCTGTTGATTGAGTTGGCCGGCCTGTTTTGTGCCCGGGCCGCGCTGGCGCTCATTCAGGACGGCGCTCGGGCGTCTTTCACGGCCTGGCGTGACTTCACGATCGATTCCCCCGGGCTGCCGCCGGTCGCGGAGCTCCCTCTGGAATCCGCGCCGGCGCTTCTGAGCGCAGTTCAATCCCGGGAAACGGCCATTGCCGAAAAGACCTCCAGTGAGTTGTCCGAAGCTGTGGCCGGCTTGTTCGAGGGCGTCGAGGCCGGCAAGGTAATCCTGGTCCCGGTGCTGAACCGGGACAAGACCGTAGCCCTGCTTTGTGCCGCTCAGCGCGCGCCGGAGTGGAACCCGGGTGGACTGGAGTTGCTGGCGATGTTGGCCGGCTTGGCCTTGGAGGCCAAGAGCGCGCAGCGCCCGCAGCCCTTGGCGGCGATTTCGCGCGCGGCGGCCGCAGCTCCGGAATGGCCCGGGTTGTCCCGCGGCGACGCGGAGTTCCATGCCGCAGCCCGGCGCTTCGCCCGGGTCCAGGTTGCCGAGATGCGGCTGTTCAAATCTCAAGCGGTGCGGGAGGGACGGCAGCGTCAGGATCTGTACGCCGCCCTCAAGCCCGAGATCGACGCGGCTCGCGAGGCTTTCCGCAACAGCTACCTGAACGCCTGCCCGACGATGGTGGATTACCTGCACCTGGAGTTGGTCCGGACTTTGGCCAATGATGACGCGCGCTTGCTGGGCCCGGAATATCCGGGGCCGCTGGTTTAGACCGGCCCCCCTGTTCCTGTTGGTCTGGCTGGCCGCCGGACTCGCCCAGAGTTCCGCCCCGCTGAGCAGTTTGGCCCGCGCCTACCGGGAGTCGCCCACCCCGGCCCGCCGGGACGCTCTGCTGCGCTTCGCACAGGCCCACGCCAAGAATACCGAGGGGGCGCTGGCTCTGCTCGTGCTCGGCGCAACCGAAGCAGCCCAGGGCCGCAGCTCGCAAGCCGCCGAATGGCTGGCTGCCGCGGCCCCTCGCCTGCCACAGCTCCGCGACTACGTATCATTCCATTTGGCGCGTGCTCTGTCAGCCCAACAGCGGCACAAGGAAGCTCTGAGTCAGCTCCAGGCGGCGCTGAATTTCACTCCGGTTTCTCCACTAACCGGAGGGGCGGCTCTGCTGGCGGCGCAGGCGCACCTTGCCCTCGGCGAACCCGCTCAGGCGGCGGCCGTGCTGGAGAAGTTCCGCGGCCGACTTCCCCAACCGGACGGTTTTCTCGCGCTCGCTTCGGCTTACGAAGCCGCCGGTCAGCTTGTGCCCGCCGCCGTCGAGGCGCAGAGAGTCTTTTTTGAGTTCCCTCAATCGAGTCAGGCCGCGGAGGCGGAGCGGATGCTGGCCCGGCTTCAGCAAAGCTTGGGCCAGGATTATCCCCCGCCGCTGCCTTCCTCCATGCTGGGCCGGGCCGCCAAATGGATGGAGGCGCGCGACTACAAGCGCGCCCTGGCGGAATACCGGGAGCTGACGGCCCGGTTGGGCGGCGCCGAGCGCGAGCTCGCGCAGGTCCGGCTGGGCGCGGCGCTTCTGCTTGGAGGAGATCCGAGAGGCGCAAGGGCTTACCTTCAGGGCCTATCGCTGCCGCCCGGCGAAGCGGACGCGGAACGGCTGTACTACCTGGTCCGGTGCGCGCGTTCCTTGGGTGATGAACCGAGCATGCGCGGGTCCCTCACCGCCCTCGAACGTCTCTATCCGGCATCCTCGTGGCGCTTGGAGGCCCTGGTTTGGGCGGGCAACTATTACGTGCTGCAAAATGATCCCGCCGGATTCACGCCGCTGTTCCGGGCCTGCTATGAGCAATTCTCACAGTCCACCTGGGCCCCTTACTGCCACTGGAAAGTGGCTTGGAGCGCCTGGCTGGAGCGCCGCCCGGAGGCCCGCAGCCTTCTCCAGCAGCACCTGGAACGATTCCCCGCTTCCGACAAGCGCCCGGCCGCGCTCTATTTCCTGGGCCGGGATGCGGAGCGGTCCTCCGGACGGGCGGCGGCCTTGCCCTACTATCAGAAAATCCTGGAAGAATCGCCCAATCATTTTTACGCTTCGCTAGCCGCCGGCCGCCTTCAGCCTCGGGAGCAGCCGAGACTTCCAGGCACACCCCTCAATTTCACGCCTGAAGAACGCGTTCTCCAGCGCATCCTCCGCGCCCGTCTCCTCAATTCGGCGGCTCTGTTCGATTGGGCGGCGCGCGAACTCCGCTTTGGCGCCTCCGAAGACGGCCAGCCGCACGTTCTCGCCCTGGAGCTCGCCCGGGCGGCTGCCACACGGCAGGCTTTCGCCGAGGCCATCCGCCACATCAAAGGCGTCTTTCCGGCCTACCTGCAAATCCCTGTGGAAGCCGCCCCTCATGAGTTCTGGCGTCTGGCCTTCCCCATCCCCTACCGGACTCAATTGGAGCGCTACGCCAAAACCCACCGGCTCGACTTGTACCTGCTGGCCGGACTGATCCGCCAGGAATCGGAGTTCGACCCCCGCGCCGTCTCGCGCGCGGGCGCCCGCGGCTTGATGCAGGTGATGCCTTCCACCGGCAGAATGCTCAGCCGCCAGCTCCGGCTGGGAACATTCCAGACCTCGTCTCTCTTCCAGCCGGATTACAACCTGCGGCTCGGCTCTTTCTATTTCCGGCGCCTGCTCGATGAACACGAGGGTTTCCTGGAAGCGGCCCTGGCCTCCTATAACGCCGGCAAGCGGCGGACAGAGGAATGGATGACCTGGGCCGACTATCAAGAACCCGCGGAATTCATTGAAACCATTCCGATTACCGAAACCCGCACCTATGTCCAGGCAGTTTTACGAAACTCCTGGCTGTACCGGCGCATCTATAAGGATTCTGTAGCAGGCAGCATCCAACCGTGAGATCATCAAGTAGAGAGGGCATGAGTTCCTGGGCGACATTTGGGCGCGGAGCCGCTGTCACGCTGCTGGCCGCAGTGTTGCTCGTTCTGTGGCTGCCCCACTTCCACGCTGATGGCGGCTCCGAGCACGCTTGTCCCATCTGCCACGCTGCCTCTCAGCCTGCACAGTTCGAGCCCCCCGCGGCGCTCTCCCCCTTGGCCGCCTTCCCGGAATGGGCGGTTTCGGCCGCGGATTGCCCCGCCGTCCAGGCCGCGAGCTGGCCCTCCTGCCCCGGCCGCGCCCCTCCCGCCTGAATTCCACTCTTTTTCAAGTTTGGAATTCACATTTCAAGGGAGGTGGATCATGTTTAGGAATTCTGTCTATAGGAAAGGAATTAGTGTAGTTGTTCTTGCTTTGATCCTCAGTTTTGTCCCGTTGCTGGGGCAACCAACCGGCGCTTTGAGAGGCACAGTCAAGCTGGCAGCGCAGGACTCCGTGCTCCCTCACGCTATGGTGCTCATCGCAAAGCTCGGCCGCAGCACGCTAACGGGCCCGGATGGAACCTATGAGTTCACCGGGCTTCCCCCGGGGGAATACGAGGTGTTGGCTCATTTACACCCGCTCGCCGACGAGCGGCGCACCGTCCGTGTGCCGGCCGGCGGCGTGGCAACACTGGACTTCGCCTTGCGCATCGCCCCCCTCCATGAGGAGATCACGGTCACGGCTACCGGACGCGAAGAGGCCGCGCTGGACGTCATCCAGTCCACATCTTCGCTCGAGCTGGCGGAACTGTTGCCCCGCTCTACTACCTCGCTGGGCGAACTGCTGGATCAACAGCCCGGCGTCTCCAAGCGCAGCTACGGTCCGGGCACCAGCCGCCCCGTCATCCGCGGCTTTGACGGAGACCGGGTGTTGATCTTGCAGGACGGCATGCCTTCGGGAACCTTGTCGTCTCAGTCTGGAGACCACGGAGAACCCGTAGACACCTCGACGATCAACCGCGTGGAAGTGGTCCGCGGCCCGGCGACTTTGCTCTACGGCACCAACGCTCTGGGCGGCGTGGTCAACGTTATTACAGACCATCACCAGGAACACACCCATGCTCACCAGGGCGTGCGAGGCTACTTGACCGGCACGGGCGGCTCCGGCAACGCACAAGGCGGCGGTGGCGGCGGCTTCGAATTCGGATCCGGTCCCTGGTTGCTGACGGCCAGCGGCGGCGGCGCTCGCACCGGCGACTACTCTACGCCCTTGGGCAACGTGGAAAACTCCGGAACGGAGATCCGCAACGCTGCGGCCACTTTGGCCCGCTACGGCGACCGCGGTTACCTGCGGGGCGGCTACGGCGAGTACCGCGGAGTGTACGGCATCCCCCCGGTGGAAATGCACGTCCACGACGAGGAAGACGAACACTCCGCAGGCCACGCAATCGCAGCGGATCGCCCGGCCCACGAGCACGAACACGAGGCCCCGCTGCGCCTTCGCTGGCGCCGCCAGACGGCGCACCTGGGCGGCGCTCTTCAGAAGCTGGGCGGCCCTCTGGAACAGATGACCCTCCGCCTCACCTACACTGACTGGAACCACAAGGAACTCCTGGGCGAACGAATCGGCACTCAGTTCTTCAACCGCCAGTTCTCCTACCGTGTGGTTTTCGATCAGCGCCCGGTGGGCCGTTTCGGAGGACGTTTCGGCGTGCAGGGTCTGCGCCGTTCCTACCGCGTGCGCGGCGAGGAGCAAATCACCCCGGCGGTCACCCAGGATGGCTTCGCCCTCTACGCGCTCGAGGAATACGGCCTGGAACGGGTCCGCTTCCAGTTCGGTGGACGGCTGGAGACCAACCGTTATCAACCGGAAGCCCGCCCCAGCCGCACCTTCACCGGATTCTCCGGCTCTGCGGGCTTGAACGCCCGGTTGTGGCGGGATGGCGCTTTTGTCGCCGCGTTCACCCACTCTTACCGCGCCCCTTCGATCGAAGAACTCTACAATTACGGACCGCACCACGGAAACCTGGCCTTCGAGATCGGCAACGCCAATCTCCAGCGCGAAAGAGCCCGGGGGTTTGAGGCCGGCCTCCGCCATTTTGCCAACCGGCTCCACGCGCAGGCTAACTTCTTCTATTACCGCATCGCGAACTACGTCTATCTGGAGCCGACCGGAGATATCGAGGACGGTTTGCGGGTCGCCCGCTATATTCAAGGCGACAGCCGCTATCTGGGCGGCGAAGCGTCGCTCCACTTGGGCGTGCATCCAAACCTCTGGGTGAACCTCGGGCTGGATGCCGTCGACGCCGCCCTTCGGCCCTCGGGAACGCCGCTCCCCCGCATCCCGCCGTTAAGAGGGCGCGTGGGCGTCGAGGCCAAGTACCGGGACCTGAGCGTCTTGCCGGAGTTGATTCTCGCCCGGCGTCAGGACAAGCTATACTTCGGCGAAACGCCCACGCCCGGTTACGCCGTCCTCAATTTGACCTCCTCCTATACCCGGGTCAGCCGCCGCGCGTTGCATATCTTCTCCGTCAACTTATTCAACGCAGGCGACCGGCTGTACAGAAACCACGTATCTCTCATTAAGGACTTCGCCCCCGAGATGGGCCGAGGCGTCCGCGTTTCCTACACCATCCGCTTCCTGTGACCCGCAGCGCAGCCCCGCCGTCGCCGGATCCGCCGGCCGGCGGGGCTCTCCCGGCGCGTCCCCGAATGTGAGATCTTAGGAAATAGAGGCTGAAACAACCTCCGCCGCGGAATCTTACGGGAAGGGCCCAGCCTCGCCGGGAGGTAATGTGCTGCTCGCGTTCCTCGTGCCGGAGACCGTCGTCCGGGAAGACGGCGCCGGCCCGGTCCTGGATCTAGGACCGTCGCAAGGTAAGCCGCTGAAACTTACCTTGGGCATCACTCGCATCGTGGAGCAAGAAAGTCTGGAGCTTTCCATCTGGGGCTCCCCCGACCAGGAAAATTGGGGCGCCAAGCCGCTGGCCGTGTTCCCCCAGAAGTTCTACTGCGGCGTCTATTCCTTGCTTCTGGATTTGCAAGCCCATCCGGAGCTGCGCTATCTGCGCGCCCAGTGGAAGGTGAACCGCTGGGGACGCGGCCCGTTGACGCCGCTGTTCGGATTCTACGTAGTCGCCGAGGAAACCGCCCAGTCCACGGCCGCGGCCAAGACCGCCTGACGCCCGCGCCGCCTACAGATGGTTGATGAGGCTGGCCACATAGCCGCCGCCAAAACCATTGTCGATGTTCACCACCGTGACGTTGCTGGCGCAACTGTTCAACATCGTCAGCAGCGCCGACAACCCGCGGAAGTTGGCCCCATAGCCGATGCTGGTCGGCACCGCGATCACCGGGCAGGGCACCAGCCCGCCCACCACGCTCGGCAGCGCCCCTTCCATGCCCGCCACCGCCACCACCACCCGCGCCTCCATCAGCCGGTCCAGCTGGCTCATCAACCGGTGTATCCCCGCCACGCCCACATCGTAGATGGCGTCTACTTCGTTGCCCATGGTCTCGGCCGTCAGCCGCGCCTCCTCGGCCACCGGAATGTCGCTGGTCCCCGCGCACACCACCGCAATCTTGCCCTTGCCGTCGATGCGCCGGTCGCCCCACACCCGCACCACACGGCTGAGCGGGAAATACTCCGCCTTCCGGATCTTCCGCCTGACCGCCTTGCCCGTCGCCTCGTCCGCCCGGGTAATCAAGATGTTCTTCGCGTTCTCCAATAGCCGCGTGGCGATCGCCACCACTTGCTCCGGCGTCTTCCCCTGGCCGAAGATCACCTCCGGCATCCCTTGCCTCAACGCCCGGTGATGATCCACCTTGGCGAACCCGATGTCTTCGAACGGCATGTGCCGGAGCCGTCCCAGCGCCCGCTCGACATCCAGCTCCCCTTTGCGCACCTGCTCCAGCAGCTTCCGTAACTGTTCCTTCGTCATCGCTGATTTCAGGGTATCAGAACGACAGCCGGTCCCCCAGCTTCAGGCCATACTTGCGCGCCATGCCGCCCGCCAGCTCCAGCACAAACTGCGCGTCATGGTTCCCACCGTAAGATGGGCATTCCCAGGATTGCCCCCGGCAAGGCGGAGTGTTCTCCGAGATCTCCACAATGCGGCGCTCCGCATCCATCCACAGGATGTCCAGGGGAATCAGGCACTGATACATCCAGTAGCGGTAACGGCCGGGCGCCCCATGCACGAACAACATGCCCCGGTCCGGCGCCAGATGCTCCCGGAACATCATGCCCCGCGCCATGTCTTCCGGCCGGCTCATTACTTCCGCCCGGATCTTCTGCCCTCCCGGCAGCGTCACCGTCACCACTCCAGGCTCAGGCGGCTCGTAGCGGCATCCTCCGCCCACGAGGCCAAGTAAAATCGCGCCCATCAGCAACGCCTGAATCCGCATCTCCAGCCGCCAGCCTAGCATACTGCCTCTGCGCGAACGCGGTTCCCGATTACCTCCGCCCGCATCTGATGTAATAGAGTTAACATGTCGCGCCGCAGCAGTCCGCAACGAGCGCATGACCCCGATGTCTCTGGCAGGTGCATGGCGAACCGCAAGCCGCGCCTGCCGCGGCTTCAACGGAGGATTTGGTTATGAAATGGTCCTGGAAACTCGGCCGCTTCGCCGGCATCGACGTCTACATGCACGCCACCTTTGTCGTGCTCATCGGCTGGATCGCCCTAGCGCACTGGCTCCAGGAGAAAAGTTTGGCCGCCACCCTCGCCGGCGTGGGCTTCATCCTGGCCCTGTTCGCCTGCGTCGTGCTCCATGAATACGGCCACGCCCTCACCGCGCGCCGCTTCGGAATCCGCACCCGCGACATCACGCTGCTGCCCATCGGAGGCGTCGCACGCCTCGAGCGCATGCCGGAGAAGCCCGCTCAGGAACTTTGGGTCGCCCTCGCCGGTCCCGCGGTCAACGTGGTCATCGCCGCCGCCCTCTTCCTCTGGCTTTCCCTCACCCGGACCATGCAGCCTTTTGAGGACATGGGCGTTGCCCGGGGCAACTTTCTGGACCGCCTCCTGGTCGCCAACCTGTTCCTGGTCGGCTTCAACCTGCTGCCCGCTTTCCCCATGGACGGCGGGCGCGTCCTGCGCGCCCTGCTGGCTTCCCGCATGGAGTACACCAAGGCCACGCAAACCGCTGCCAGCATCGGGCAGGGCATGGCTTTCTTGTTCGGGCTCGCCGGCCTGTTCCTCAACCCCTTCCTCTTGTTCATCGCCTTCTTCGTCTACATCGGCGCCGCCCAGGAAGCCAGCACCGTTCAAATGAAGACCTCCCTGGCGGGCATCCCCGTGGCCCGCGCCATGATTACCGACTTCCGTACTCTCTCCCCCTCCGACCCCCTATCCCGGGCTGTCGAGTTGATCCTCGCCGGCACTCAGCAGGATTTCCCCGTGGTCGACCAGGGCACGGTCGTCGGCATCTTGACCAAGAGCGATCTCCTCTCCGCTCTGGCCCGCCGCGGCGATGCCGATCCCGTGGCGGAAGTCATGCAGCGCGACTTCCAAGTCGCCCACTCCCACGACATGCTCGAATCCGTGTTGGAGCGCCTCCAGGAATGCCCCTGCCACACCATGCCCGTGGTTCGCAACGGCGATCTGGTGGGACTGCTCACCACCGAGAACTTGGGCGAGTTCATGATGATCCAGGCCGCCCTCGGCGCCCGCCGCGCCCAGAAACTTGCAGCTTGAGCCGCACATGCCCGCGCTCGTCTCGCCACCCGAATCCGCCGCCCGGCAAGCACCGAAGCCGGTCTGAGACAATGAGAGGTTTCAGACCGCGCCGCGTGCAGTAAATCCGGCGCGCGCCAAATCCCATGACCCGCTCCTTCTGGAAAAAACTCCGGCTCACCCTGGAGATGATCCGGTTCGAGCACTCGGTCTTCGCCCTGCCGTTCGCTCTGACCGGCGCGCTGCTCGCCATTCGAGCCGGCGGCTACCAGGTCGACCGGCTCGGCTGGAAGCTCCTGTGGATCGTCGTGGCCATGGTCGGCGCGCGCTCGGCCGCCATGACCTTCAACCGCATCCTGGACGCCGATATCGACGCCCGCAATCCCCGCACCCGCAACCGCCACCTGCCCGCCGGCCTCCTCTCCCGCGCCTACGCCTGGGGCTTCCTCGCCGCCTCCGCCGCCGTGTTCGTCTTCGCTGCGCGCGCCTTAAACCAGCTCTGCTTTTACCTCGCCCCTGTCGCGCTGGCCATCGTCTTCTTCTATTCCTTCACCAAACGCTTCACCTCGTTTTCCCACCTGGTCCTGGGCTTCGCCCTCGGCATCGCCCCCGCCGCCGCCTGGATCGCCATCCGCGGTTCCCTCGACCCCCGCATCCTCTGGCTCACCGCCGCCGTCACCCTCTGGACCGCCGGCTTCGACATCATCTACGCCTGCCCCGACTACGAATTCGACCAGCGCGAGGGATTGTTCAGCCTCCCGCGCCGCCTCGGCATCCGCAAGGCGCTTTGGATCTCCCGCGCCTTCCACGCCGGCATGGTCCTCTGCTTGCTCGCCTTGCTCTCCAGCTTCGATCTCGGACTGCTCAGCGCGGCCGGCGTCGCCATCGTCGCCGCCTTGCTCGCCTATGAGCAGAGCTTGGTCCGGCCGGACGACCTCTCCCGCGTCAACGCGGCCTTCTTCACCATGAACGGCTGGGTCAGCGTGTTATTCTTGTTGTTCTGGGGCGCGGATATCCTCCTGCGCAGAGGGGTTTGAGCGTGGAACCTATCTTTGAAGACTCGGCACTGCTGCCCATCCTGGACAAGGTCCGCCAAGGACGCCGCCTGGACGCCGCCGATGGACTCGCCCTCTACCGCACCTCCGATTTGCTGGCCTTGGGCTACATGGCGAACCTGGTCCGCGAGCGCCTCCACGGCAACGCCACCTACTTCAACGTCAACCGCCACATCAACCCCACCGACGTCTGCGTCGCTAGTTGCCGCCTCTGCGCCTTCGGCAAGCGCGTCAAAGACCCCCGCGCCTACACCATGTCCCTCGAACAGGCCTGGGAGATCGCCGGCCAAGGCTGGAGCGAGGCGGTCACCGAGTTCCACATCGTCGGCGGACTCCACCCCGAGCTCACCCTCGACTGGTACTGCGAACTGTTCCGCGGCCTCAAACAGCGCTATCCTTCCGTCCACCTCAAGGCGCTCACCATGGTCGAAGTGGCCTGGCTGGCCCGCCGCTCCCAGCTCTCGGTGCGCCAGACGCTGGAGCGCATGAAAGCCGCCGGCGTCGATTCTCTGCCCGGCGGCGGCGCGGAGATCTTCTCCGAACGGGTCCGCCGCATCATCTGCGATCACAAGATCGACGGCGAACAATGGCTGGAAACCGCGCGCACGGCGCACCAGCTCGGCCTCCACTCCAACTGCACCATGCTCTACGGCCACATCGAAACCGACGAGGACCGCGTCGACCACCTGCTCAAGCTCCGCGCTTTGCAGGACGAGACCGGTGGATTCCTGGCCTTCATCCCGCTGGCGTTTCACCCCGCCAACACCCCCTTGCGCCATATTCCGGTCACGACCGGCTTCGCCGATCTCAAAAACATCGCCGTCTCCCGCCTGTTGCTCGACAACATCCCCCACATCAAGGCCTACTGGGTGATGATGACTCCCCGCATCGCCCAGGTCGCGCAGCGCTTCGGCGCCGACGACCTCGATGGCACGGTCGTCGAAGAGAAGATCTACCACGATGCCGGCGCTACCACCTCCCAAGCCTTGCGCCGCTCCGAACTCCTGCGCCTCATCCGCCTGGCCGGCCGCGAGCCCGTCGAGCGCGACACGCTCTACCGCCCGGTCGTACGGCCCGAAACCACCCTCACCGTGCTCGTCTGAGTCACCCGGCTGCCTCCAGACCGCGTCTTCTATAATCCGGTTATGTCTGCTTCGGGTGGGCCCCTCAGCCGCGACCGCTTTCTGCCGCTCGCCGTTCTGCTGTTCATCGGCAGCGGCTGCGCCGCGTTGATCTATGAGGTGGTCTGGTTCCAGCTTCTGCAACAGGTGCTCGGCTCTTCCGCCGTCTCCCTGGGCGTGCTCCTCGGGACCTTCATGGGCGGAATGTGCGCGGGCAGCCTGGCGCTGCCGCGCCTGGTGGGACGCGCCCGCCACCCTCTGCGCGTCTATGCGGCTGTCGAGCTGGGCATCGGCATCTGCGGCCTTCTGGCCCTGCTTGTGGTTCCGGCTGTAGGCCGCGTCTATACCTCTCTGGTAGGCCACGGGCTGCCCGGCATCTTGCTGCGAGCCTTGGTCGCCGCCATTTGCCTGCTGCCGCCTACTTTCCTGATGGGCGCCTCGCTTCCGGCCATCGCGCGCTGGGTTCAGACTACGCCCCGTGGCGTCTCCTGGATGGGTTTCTTCTACGCCGGCAATATCGCCGGGGCGGTGGCCGGTTGCCTCCTGGCGGGTTTCTACCTGCTGCGGGTTTACGACATGGTGACCGCCACCTTCGCCGCAGTGCTGCTGAATGCCTTAGTCGCCGCCGCCGGCTGGCTGCTCGCCGCCAAGGTCGCCTACCAGCCTGAACCGGAGCCAGCCCAAGAAGCCGCCCTTACCGTTCACCGCCCGGCCCCCTCAACCGCGGTCTTCTTGGTCATCGGCCTTTCCGGCTTTTCCGCCCTCTCCGCGGAAGTCATCTGGACCCGGCTGCTGTCGCTGATGATGGGCGCATCCGTTTACACCTTTTCCATCCTCCTGGCCGTCTTCCTGACCGGCCTCGGCATCGGCAGCGCCGCCGGTTCCGCCATCGCCCGCGAGACTCTGCGCCCCCGTTTCGCCCTCGGCCTCTGCCAGTTGCTGCTCTCCGGCGCCATCGCCTGGACCGCCTGGATCGTCGCCCGTTCCCTGCCCTACTGGCCCATCAACCCAACCCTCTCCTCTGGTCCCTGGTACATCTTCCAAATGGATCTGGCCCGAGCCTTCTGGGCCATGCTTCCGGCCACCATCCTATGGGGCGCCAGCTTCCCGCTCGCCGTAGCCGCCGCGGCCGGTCCCGGTCAAGACCCCGGCCGCCTCATCGGCCGCGTCTACGCGGCGAATACCCTGGGCGCGATCCTCGGAGCCACCGGCTCGGGCATGCTCCTGGTCCCCTGGATCGGCACCCAACACTCGCAGCAGGTGTTGGTGGCCACCGCGGCCATCGCTGCTGCCATCAGCTTCTGGCCTTCGCTCCGCCTACAGTTCGGTTCCCGGCAGCAGGTTCCACGGATTGCCGTTGCTGGCGTTGCCGCGGCTGTGGTCGTCGCCCTGGTGGTCACGCTGCCGGGCATCCCCTGGATGGTGATCGCCTACGGCCGCCACGTCGCCACCTCCTCCAGCTCGGCCCAAGTCCTCTACGTCACCGAAGGCATGAACGCCTCGGTGGCCATCTCTCGCTGGGAAGACGGCCAGCGCATGTTCCACGTCAGCGGCAAAGTCGAGGCCTCCAGCGAACCGCACGACATGCGCCTCCAGCGCATGCTCGGTCATCTGCCCGCCCTGATTCACCCCCAGCCCCGCTCCGTGCTGGTCGTCGGCTTCGGCGCAGGCGTCACGGCCGGCTCTTTCGTCACCTACCCCGGCATCGAGCGCATCGTCATCTGCGAAATCGAGCCGCGCATCCCTCCCACCGCCGCCCGCTACTTCCAGCGCGAACAACACGACGTGCTCCGCGATCCCCGCGTCACCGTGGTCTACGATGACGCCCGCCACTACATCCTGACCACCCGCGAAACCTTCGACATCATCACCTCCGACCCCATCCACCCCTGGGTGAAAGGAACCGCCACTCTTTACTCGACCGAATACTTCAACCTCTGCCGCCGCCGCCTCAACCCCGGCGGCGTCATCACCCAGTGGGTCCCGCTCTACGAGAGCGATTTCCCCACCGTCAAAAGCGAACTCGCCACCTTTTTCGAGGTCTTCCCCAATGGAACCATTTGGGCCAACGACGTCGACGGCTCCGGCTACGACACCGTCCTTCTGGCGGCCAACGGACCTCTGCGCATCGACGCCGCCGCCATCGAACGGCGCATGCGGACGGAAAGCTCCTGGATCAGCGCCTCGCTCGGCGAGGTCGGCTTCTTCTCCGCCACGGACTTACTGGCGACTTACGCCGGCCGCGCCCAGGACCTGCGCCCCTGGCTCAACGGCGCTCAAATCAACCGCGACCGTAACTTGCGCCTGCAATATTTAGCCGGACTGGGGCTCAATAACCGCCTCGGCAACGCCATCTATCAGGAGATGCTCCGCTACCGCAAGTTCCCCGCGGACCTGTTCGCGAGTTCCGCCCAGGAGCAAGCCTGGCTGCGCCAGTCCCTCGGCTTCCCGCCTCAAGATCCGGACTGATTTGCCGGAATCGGCGGCCGCGGCCTTTCCGGCACGGACGCCTTCATCGGGACACGCCCCCTCGCCGGATCAATCCTCCCCCTGTGCCAGCGTGAACCCGCTCACCCCGTCGAACTCTTGCAACTTCTCGACGTGCATCCAACGGTATTGCCCGCCGATGCGCTGGAGCAGATCCAGGATGGCGGCGTCGGTCAGCTCCGCCGTCCCATCCCGCACGATGAAGCGGCAGCGGAAGTGGTCCACGCAGTCGGTGATCGCGCCGGTGGCAGGGTACACCTTGGTTCCCCGGTTGGAGATCATCTTGAGTTTTACCGGCGTCCCGTCCGCCAGTTGCTCCAAGTCCTTCCCGATCGTTTCCGGCGGCAGCGGGGACTCCACAAAGATGTCGGCCCCCATTACGCGCCGCCTGGTGGGCCGCACCGAGTCGGCTGCCGGGTCGACCTTCGGAAGCCGGATCGGTTTGTATGCGCGCACCGAGTAGCGCTCCGGCGTCCGGCCCAGGTTGGCGATGATGGCGTCGGTGAAGGCGCTGGTGGACGCGCCCCGGTCGTAGCCGGCAATATCGCCGGTCCGCACCTTGCCCTCCTCGAGCGTGACCAGGATGGCGTTCTCGATCTTCGCCGCCGCCTCAAACTCGCCCAGGTGCCGGAGCATCAGGGCTCCCGAGAGCATCACTGCGGTCGGGTTGATGACGTTCTTGCCCGCGTATTTCGGCGCCGAACCGTGCACGGCCTCGAAGATCGCAACCTCGTTGCCGATGTTGGCCGAGGGCGCGAACCCCAGTCCGCCCACCAGCGCCGAGGTCAGATCGCTGATGATGTCGCCGTTCATGTTGGTGGTGACGATGACGTCGAACTGCTCCGGCCTCTTGACTAACTGGTGGGCGCAGTTGTCGATGATAATATGCTGCGCCTCGATGTCCGGATATTCCGCGCTCACCCTTTCGAAGGTCCGCTTCAGCATCCCCTCGGTCAGCTTCATGATGTTGGACTTGGTGGCGCAGTGGACGCGCTTGCGTCCCTCCGCCACGGCCAGCTCGAACGCCAGACGGACCACTTTCTCGCAGCCCTTGCTCGAAATGAGCTTCAGGCACTGCGCGACCCCCGGGGTTTGCATGTGCTCGATGCCGGCGTAAAGGTCCTCCACGTTCTCCCGGACCACCACCAGATCGATGCCCCGGCCGCTGTAGGGAGTGGTCACGCCCGGAAACTCCCGCACCGGCCGTATGTTCCCGTAGGTCTCAAACAATTTGCGAAGGGTTACGTTGGCGCTTTTCTCGCCGAAACCAACCGGCGTTTCCAGCGGCCCTTTCAGCACAACCCGGGTCTTGCGGATCGACTCGATCGTCTCGGGAGGCACTCCCGAGGCGATCCCCTGCCGGAACACGCTGGCCCCTGCCTGCCGCTCTTCCCACTCGACGGCGGCGCCCGTGGCTTCGATGACTCGCTGCGCTGCGCGCACGCACTCGGGCCCCACCCCGTCTCCCGGGATGAGGGTTGCCAACTTCTTCTCTCTGCGAGGTGATGATGCGTTCATTAGTTCCTCTCCTTGCCTTTTTGGGTGCGTCTATCCGTCCTTGGTTCAGGACCGGTTCTGAATCCGTCCGGGACGCGCCAGTATCTGCGGAACTTGCCGTTCACCGCTCCATCCCGGGCCCCCCGCTCGAGACTCAACCCGGCCAGAGCCCCACCACGGGCGGCTTGACCGGGGCTGGCCCCGCGGTCATTCGTGCCGGGTGCTGTCCAGGGGACTCCTCCCCTCTCGATCGCGGAAAGCTCGTGTATTTCGGCGCCGCCCGGCCCCGTGCTGCTCAAAGCAGGCTTTAGAATGCGCGCTGCGCTCTGATAGAGTGGAATGCCCACAATGAGGTTGAACGGGAAGGTGATGCCGAGCACCAGCGTCATGTAGATGGCCGGGCTCGCCGTGGGCAGGGCATCCCGCATCACCGCCGGCACAACGATGTACGAGGCGCTGGCCCCGAGCACCGCCAGCAGCGCCGCGCCCCCCGCCGACAAGCGCAGCACGAACGCCAGCCCCAGAGCCGCGCTGGCCCCGATCAGAGGCATGTACAGCCCAAACGCAGCCAGCCGCAGATTGAGTGCCCGCAGATCCGAAAGCCGCCTGGCCACCGCCAGGCCGAGATCCAGAAGAAAGATGCACAGGATCCCATGGAACGGCTTCACCAGTACCTCATTCAATTCCGCGGAGCCCCGCGATCCGCTGACCCATCCCACGGCAAAGCTCCCGAGCAGCAAGAACACGCTGCCGTGGAGCAGAACCTCGTGGAACGCAGTCTTGGCCAGCGAAACCACCGGGCTGCCGCCGTCCGTAACCGGGGTTCCCCGCCGCGCCAGCAACAGCCCGGTCAGGATCGCCGGCGCTTCCATCACCGCCATCAGCACAACCACGTAAGGCTCGAAGCGCACGCCTTGCTGGTTGAGCGCCGCGATCGCCGCGGCGAAGGTCACGGCGCTCACCGAGCCGTAATGAGCGGCGGTTGCCGCCGCGGTGACCGCATCAATCCGCGTGGTCCAGCGCAGAAGCGCGTAGGCGGCCACGGGCAGCATGGCGCCCAGCGCCATGGCCGCAGCGCAGGCGCTCAGGATCGAGCCGTTCAGCCCGTTGTGCGAGAGTTCTGCGCCCCCCCGGTACCCGATCGCCATCATTAGGTACAGGGCGACGCTCTTGCTCACGGTTTCCGGTATCGTCAGGCTCGACCGCAATGTCCCCGCCAAGACCCCCAGGACAAAGAACAAAATCGGCGGTGAGATCAGATTTTGCGCCGTGGCGCTCAGAATATCCACGCAAATTCCTCCTGGTTTTCGACGGCCCCGCGCTCCGGCCAGTCGGTGATGCCTTCGCTGCGGCTATCGCTCATGCGGCCGGGCTCCGGCGCCCGCAGCCGCCCGGGCGGCCCTGGATGGCCCGCTTTCGCGGCTGCGGCTCGGATCGGTGTTCCATCGCCGGCCGGAACGTGTGGGAGGCGCCCGATCGGGTGCGCCTGGCGGGCCGGCCGCCTCACCTTGGGCGGCTCTCCGCAAGCGGCACGTCTGAATACGTCATACAATTCATGATATACATATCATGTAGTGTATAGCAGAAATGAGGTCCGGGCCGCAACCGCCCGGCGGCCCCGGTGTCAAACCTCTTTAGAAATGTCCCCATTCTTACCTCGATAGAAATGTCCCCTTGGGGGATGGGGGTCTGGGGGAAGGGGGCTTCCCCTTTCCCCCT